>Ga0207035_1175_pt1 | contig 14332 bp, 9 predicted proteins | sample Alteio_BWMinCont_77_FD_153272 | JGI IMG/M metagenome (GOLD analysis project Ga0207035, IMG submission 153272) | Enriched cells from forest soil in Barre Woods Harvard Forest LTER site, Petersham, Massachusetts, United States -... | ecosystem: Environmental > Terrestrial > Soil > Temperate forest >... | reverse complement strand
CACCAAAGGGATTGGGATGTGGGACTGGGCGTGCAACGATCAGGGGAGCGAACCGGATGTCGTGATGGCGTCGGCCGGTGACATTCCAACGCAGGAAACTCTGGCCGCGATTACGCTCTTACGGCAGGAATTTCCTGACCTCAAGATTCGTTACATCAACGTGGTGGACCTGTTTAAGCTGCAGCCCAGCAGGGATCATCCGCACGGTTTGACCGATGGGGATTTTGATTCGTTATTCACCGTCGATAAGCCAATCATATTTAACTTCCACGGATATCCATGGCTCATCCATCGTTTGGCATACAGCCGAACGAACCATGGCAACATGCACGTCCGTGGATACAAAGAACAGGGCAACATCAATACGCCGCTGGAGCTTGCGATCGAAAATGAGATCGATCGCTTCAGTCTGGCGATGGATGCCATTCAGCGGGTCCCGAAGCTGCAGAAAATTGGGGCCCACGCCAAGGAAAAATTTCAGAACGAGCAGATTGCATGCCGGAACTATGCTTTCGAGCACGGAATTGATAAGCCTGATGTTGCCGGTTGGAAGTGGCCCTACTAGGTACGCTGTTCTCCTTGTTGCGGTGGTGCTGCCGAGGCATTTGAGACCAGACTTTGGGCGACGGCGCTCGAATTGCGCAGGTGACGCGGAGAGGTAAGACAATGAGCACAAAGAGCGTGCTGGAACCTGGAGCAAGAATGGGGCAGGGGGAGGTGGCTCAACTTCTCAGGCAGTATGGATGCGGCCCCATTCAGCTCATGGGAAATGACGGGTTGTATGACCGGCATCTCCTCTTTGACAACGTCCTGGACGAAGCGAGGATGGGCCCGCGAGAGCGTTTCGAGGCTGCTGCGCGGTCTATCCGCGATGTGCTTTCGCAGCGATGGGTTCTTACTGAGAAGACATACGAGCGCGAAAATGCTAAACGCGTTTACTACTTATCAATGGAGTTTCTCCTGGGCCGATCGCTGGCCAACAATATTGGCAATCTCTTGCTCAGCCCGATTGTGGAGCGAATAAGGATGGATAAGAAGATTGATTTCTTCTCCATGCAGGAGCAGGAGCCCGACGCTGGACTCGGGAATGGGGGGCTAGGAAGGCTGGCGGCATGCTTCCTCGACTCCATGGCCACCCTGCAATTGCCAGCAACTGGGTACGGTCTGCGATACGAGTACGGCATCTTCAGGCAAGTGCTTCGGGACGGCTGGCAAAAAGAACTGCCGGACAACTGGCTGCGTGTGCCCGACCCATGGGAGGTTGTTCGCCCGCATGAAAAGGTGGAAATCAAACTGAACTGTTCTTTCGAGTTGCACGATGGAATGCTGCGGGCTGTGCCTGGAAAGCCGTCATCCTTGTATGGCATACCTTTCGATCGGCCGATTGTCGGTTATGGCGGAAAAACGATCAATACATTGCGGCTCTGGGCAGCGGCCAGCGCGGATTACTTCGATTTTCAGAAGTTCAGCAGCGGCGACTTTGTCGGCGCACTCACTGAAACGCTCGCCGCCGAATCCCTGACGCGAGTGTTATATCCCGACGATAGCACCAGCGTGGGTAAGGCCTTGCGTCTGGTGCAGGAGTACTTTCTTGTGGCCTGTTCGCTGGCCGATCTCGTGAGGCGCTTCCGACAGAACAACTCCGATTGGAATACTCTGCCCGACAAGGCCGCTATTCAGCTGAATGATACGCATCCGACGCTCGCCGTCCCGGAGCTGATGCGTATTCTGTTGGACGACGAGCACCTAGGATGGGAGCAGGCATGGGATATCACGCAGCGGACACTTGCTTACACGAACCACACACTGCTGCCTGAAGCGTTAGAGAAATGGCCCGTTGCGTGGTTCGAGGCAATCATGCCGCGTCATCTGGAGATCATCTACGAAATTAACCGTCGCTTTCTTCGGTCTGTCGGGGAGCATTTCCCCGGCGATGAAGGGCGTCTTGGTCGTGTGAGTTTGATCGAAGAAGGGCAACAGCGAAACGTTCGTATGGCAAATCTCGCAATAGTTGGATCGCACAGCACGAATGGTGTCGCGGCGATTCACTCCGAATTGCTTCGTACCAGGACAGTCAAGGACCTCGCTGAGATCTTTCCTGAGCGCTTCAACAATAAGACCAACGGGGTTACACCGAGACGCTGGCTGCTGCTTGCCAACCCTGCACTCGCCAGCACTATCACTGAAGTCATCGGCGATGGCTGGATCACTGACCTAAGTCAATTGAGGGGACTCGCCTCGCTTGCCGACGATGGAGGCCTTCACAAGGCATTCCTCAAGGCCAAACACGATGCCAAGGCGCAATTTACCGACTGGCTCAAGACAACGACGGGAGAGTTAGTTGACCCCAACACAATCTTTGATTGTCAGGTGAAGCGGATTCACGAATACAAACGGCAATTATTGAACACACTGCGAATCGTGGTGTTGTACAACCGGTTGCGGGAAAACCCGAATCTTGAGATGACACCTCGTACGTTCATCTTTGCGGGCAAAGCTGCTCCTGCCTACCGCTTGGCGAAACTCATCATCAAGTTCATTAACAATCTGTCGGGTACCATCGACGGCGATCCTGCGATTCGGGAACGAATCAAAGTTTTATTCCTGCCCGAGTACTGCGTTTCGCAGGCGGAACACTTGATTCCGGCGACCGATGTGTCGAATCAGATTTCGACAGCTGGATACGAAGCAAGCGGCACCAGCAATATGAAATTCATGATGAACGGCGCGCTGACAATCGGTACGAGAGATGGAGCGACGATTGAGATGGCGGAAGAGGCGGGGGAGGAGAACTTCTTTTTGTTTGGTCTGTCAGCCAAACAAGTGGTCGAGAGCCACGGCTGGTATAACCCGTGGTGGCACTATGAGAACGAACCAGAGACGCGCGCGGCGCTGGACATGATCTTCTCCGATTATTTCAGTCGTAATGAACCTGGTGTCTTCGAGCCATTGCGGGAAACGCTGCTGACAGGCGGGGATCACTATATGCATCTTGCAGATCTCAAGTCTTACCTTGATGCAGATCAGCAGCTGTGTGCTCTGTACTCCAACCCGGATGCCTGGGCGCGGAAGGCGATCCTGAATGTTGCGAACTCAGGGAAGTTCTCGAGTGACCGAACGATCGCAGACTATGCTTCTGAGATCTGGAAGGTGACACCGTGTCCGATTCCACAGTGCGGACTGGAATAAGCTACGAGACCTGAGAAGGGGACAATGCAATTGATCGCCAGCCAACTAACAAGCGATGCAAGCGCAAGCGTCCCCGCAGATCCAACAAATGGTCGAAGCTCTCCATTAGGCGCGACACCGACAGGAAGCGGTGTGAACTTCAGCGTGTACTCTCGCGATGCTTCGGTTGTGGAATTGCTGTTTTTCGACAAGGAGGATGACGCCCAGCCGGCACACGTGATTTCTCTCGACCCATTCATCCACCGCAACTACCACTACTGGCATGTTCTTGTTCCCGGGGTGCAGGCGGGGCAGATCTATGGGTATCGAGTTCAGGGACCGTTCAATCCATCGGCTGGAATACGCTTTGATAATTCCAAAGTTCTGCTCGATCCGTATGGCCGAGTAGTGGTTGTTCCGCGGAATTACTCACGCGATCAAGCGCAGAAAGACCGCAATAATGCTGCAACTGCGATGAAGAGCGTTGTGCTGAACACCAGCCTGTATGACTGGGAAGGCGATACACCGCTCACTCGTCCACTCTCGCAGACGATCATCTACGAAATGCACGTGAAGGGCTTTACACAGCACCCGAGCTCAGGCGTCGCTGAGGAGACGCGAGGTACCTATCGCGGACTCATTGAGAAGATCCCGTATCTCCAGGACCTCGGTATTTCGGCTGTTGAACTGCTCCCTGTATTTCAGTTCGATGCTCAGGATTGTCCTCCCGGACGCGTAAACTATTGGGGCTATGCACCTGTGTCTTTCTTCGCACCGCATCAAGCGTACAGTTCCAGCCGAGATCCCTTAGCTCCGGTGAATGAGTTTCGCGACATGGTCAAGGCGCTACACAGGGCAGGGATCGAAGTCATTCTCGACGTTGTCTTCAATCACACAGCGGAAGGCGATCACTCCGGGCCGACATTCTGCTTTCGCGGATTTGATAACAACGCCTACTACGTTCTGGAGCAGGACCGATCCCGATATGCGAACTTCAGCGGTACAGGGAACACGCTCAACGCCAATCATCCGATTGTGCGCCGACTGATCATCGACAGTATCCGCTATTGGGTACAAGAGATGCACGTGGACGGGTTTCGCTTCGATCTCGCGTCTATTCTCGCGCGCGATTCGAGCGGCCACGTCATGACGAATCCACCGGTCCTTTGGGATATCGAGTCCGATCCAGCACTCGCCGGGACAAAAATGATTGCCGAGGCATGGGATGCGGCTGGACTCTATCAGGTTGGCAGTTTCGTTGGAGATAGCTGGCGGGAATGGAATGGGCGCTTTCGCGATGACGTGCGTAGTTTCTTCCGCGGCGACGAAGGCACTCTGCAGCATTTTGCCGATCGCCTGCTCGGCAGCCATGAGATATATGGCCACGAACAACGCGAAGCGGAACAGAGTGTGAACTTCGTAACCTGTCATGACGGATTTACACTCAACGACCTGGTTTCATACAACCAGAAGCATAACGAATCGAATGGCGAGAATAACCGGGACGGCGGAGACGACAATCGAAGCTGGAACTGCGGAATTGAGGGCCCAACGGACGATCCCGCAATCGAGTGCCTCCGAAACCGTCAAGTGAAAAACTTCATGACTACGACGCTGCTCTCTCTGGGGTTGCCGATGCTTTTGATGGGTGATGAAGTCCGGCGAACGCAGCTTGGCAACAACAACGCTTACTGTCAGGACTCCGAGGTTAACTGGTTCGATTGGTCTCTGCTTAAGGAGCACGAGGAAGTGTATCGGTTCGTGAAACTGCTGATCGAGAGAAGGCTACTGCGAGACGCAGGCGCTGAGCGTCAGCGGGTGACACTGACCGAGTTGATCGCCAAAGGCGCAAAGGGTTGGCATGGAACAAAGCTTGATCAACCGGACTGGAGCAGTTATTCGCACAGCATTGCGTTCAGCGCGGAGCTGGCAAAGGAAAATGCCCTTGTGCAATTCATCTTCAATGCATATTGGGAAGCTCTTGATTTCGAATTACCGTACGTCGCCAATGGCCAGGAAAGCTCGTGGCGACGATGGCTTGATACTTCTCTGCCTACACCGATGGACATTGTCCCGTGGTTGGAATCGCCCTTGGTTGCTGAGCAGATATATAAGGCAGGACCTCGATCAGTGGTCATTCTTTGGGCTCGCGCTGACAATGGTTTGCTTGCGTCTGCGTGAGCAGCGGTGGGCAATCAACCGTATGTGGCCAGGGATGGTGCAAGTTACTTATTGTCAATAGCGAACACGGTGCAAACTGTTATTTCTGCCAGTTTGCTGCCGGGCCTACAGAGGCATACTTTTGGTCCGTCAGGCAGTTGTTTGGTGACCACGCCATGAGTTCTTCGAACTTGCGGTGGTGAAAGTCCTGCTGTTGGTGAGTGCCTTCCCCGAGATAATGTCCTGCCTTCAAGCGTTGGGCGAGATCGAAATCGTTACCACAAGAGTCGCGCAATGAAGAGACTGGTTATCAATGTTTGTGTCGTACTGATCATTTGCCTGCCGCAGACGGGCTGTACTTTGTCGGCAATGGACCAACAACAGTCGAGTACATCGACGAATAATCCATCTGCAAGTGAGCAGGATATTCCCGAGGAAGTCATCCCGTCCGGACAGGTATTCGTGGATGGCCGCCCAGTGCTGATGGTCTATGAGCCGGTTGCCAGTCTTACTCCAAAAGCTCGCGCGCAAGGCATTGAAAGGCGCATCGTCGCGCTCGCCCGGGACACCAACATTCCAGCAGAATCCGTGCGGATTCAACCTCGTGATGCCTGGACCGAAATTCTAGCCGACAATACCGTGATTATGGCCGTCACGGACGCAGATGCCAAGGGGGCTGGCAAGAGTCGTCAATTACTCGCTTTGGAGGATGCAGAGAGCATCCGTCGGACCATCCAGACTTATCGGCAGGAGCACAGCTGGAGGATGATACTGCGTGCAATCTTAAAGACTGCCGTAGTAGTGCTTGTTTTGCTGGTAATCCTCTGGCTTGTCCGGTGGTGCCGGTTTTTCTTCCGAGTTCGAATTAAGGAACGGATCCAGAAAAGCGCGAAACTCGAAGAGAAGCCAGTTTGGCATCTCTCGATCGCCTACATCGGCCCGATGATGCTGGCTGTAGGAACGTTTCTGAGATGGGTACTTATCCTTGGTCTATTTGAAGCCACTTTGACGATTAGCCTGAGCTTCTACTCCTCTACTCGTGCAGTATCACTTACCGTAACCCGGTGGATATTTGCACAGTTGGAAATGCTAGGTGAATCTGCAGTGAACTACCTGCCGAGCCTGTTAGTCGTCGCTGTGATTGCGATAGTTACCAACTACGCTATTCGGTTGGTACGGCTGATTTTTAGCCAGATTCGTAAGGGCGATCTGGAGATTCCAGGCTTTTATCCGGATTGGGCTGAACCGACGGCGAAGCTGATACGGATATTGCTTATCGTTCTCGCATTGATCGTGGCGTTTCCGTATCTTCCCGGAGCCGCAAGTCCGGCATTCCGGGGCATCTCTATCTTTGTCGGCGTGTTGCTGTCATTGGGCTCTTCTTCGGCTGTAGCCAGCGCTATTGCCGGCGTGATCCTGACCTATATGCGTTCGTTCCTGGTTGGGGATTGGGTTCAGATTGGCGACACCATGGGAGAAGTGGTCGAAAGGACTCTGCTCGTGACCCGTCTCCTCACGCCGAAAGCGGAGGTCATTACGATCCCCAACTCAACCGTTATGAGCGGATCCGTGAAGAACTATAGCACCGAAGCGAGGAAAGCGGGGGTGATCTTCTATACCGCCGTCACGATCAGTTTCGAGGCGCCCTGGCGGACTGTTCATCAATTACTTACAAGCGCGGCACTCGCCACAGAGCACGTATTACGACAGCCGGCTCCATTCGTACTGCAGAGGTCACTGGATGATTTCTATGTGACTTACGAGCTAAACGCCTATACCGATACTCCGCGCGAAGTGCTGAACATATATTCCGATCTCCATCGAAACGTTCAGGACAAGTTCAATGAGGCTGGCGTTGAAATTTGTTCTCCGCACTTCTCCTCGTTACGGGATGGAAACACAATTGCAATTCCTGAGCAATACATAAAGCCAGACTATAAAGCACCTGCATTTAGGATGAATCTGGCGGACGCCGAGAACAACGGCGCTCATCGCGCGACTTCGATTTCCGGTATATCGCCGACAAACGAGTCCCCAAAGCGATGAAAATCTATCCTCATATGTGATCGTCACTGTCGTTTTTTACAGTATCCAGATTTCTTTTCGTTCGCTAGTCTTAATCCCCTGGCGGAAATCGGTCTCCGCAATATCGCGATTTCGCGAAAGATCAAGCGGCGCACACCTTTCAAAGGGGGTGATCTATCCATGGCGGAAAACGAGAATGGCATGAATGGAGACAGGTTAAAGAACAAGGAGTACACGAAGGAACTTCGACGCCTCCAGGCGGAGCTTTGCAAGCTACAGGAGTGGGTCAAATACAAGGGAATTCGTGCGATTGTCGTCTTTGAGGGGCGCGATGCCGCAGGTAAGGGCGGGACGATCCGAGCCATGACCGAACGAGTGAGCCCACGTGTGTTTCGGGTCATGGCGCTGCCCGCTCCATCTGACCGCGAAAAGACCCAGATGTTCATGCAGCGCTATATTGATCGTTTTCCGGCTGGCGGTGAGATCGTAATCTTCGATCGCAGCTGGTACAACCGAGCCGGCGTTGAGTTCGTGATGGGCTTCTGTACCAAGGATCAACATCGCATTTTTCTCGAACAGTGCCCCCAGGTAGAGAAGTACATCGTGGATGCTGGAATCATTCTCATCAAGTACTGGCTGGAAGTCGGTCCTGATGAGCAGGAAAGGCGATTCAAGGCGCGGATCGCCGATCCGTTGCGGCAATGGAAGCTGAGCCCGATGGATCTCGGGTCGTTCGGTCGCTGGTATGACTATTCAATGGCGCGTGACGCCATGCTCAAAGCAACAGACAGCAAGCATGCTCCCTGGTTCGTCGTTCGTTCCGATGACAAGAAGAAGGCACGGCTCAACTGTATCTCCCATTTCCTGAGCAAGATTCCCTATGGAAAGGTTCCGCGGCAAAAAGTGAAGCTGCCGCCGCGAGACAACCGCAAACGATATGACGACCAGGTCCCGCTGAAGAAGGCGCACTTCATACCTGAGATTTATTGACACTGCTCGCACAGAATGTTCATGTCTCGCGGCTAAATCTGCTGGATCACTTCGGCTCAGCGGGTTGTTTTCTGAGGAGAAAATGAATGTCTCGGCGCGCCATATCCCGATTTCTTCCTATCAGCGACTGGCTGCCTCGCTCCACACAGAAGACCATACGTACGGACGTGATCGCAGGCATTGCGCTTGCAGGATTGCTGGTGCCGGAAGGAATGGCTTATGCGGGCATCGCCGGAGTTCCGCCGCAGATGGGCTTGTATGCGGCGATGGCAGGAATGTTTGTCTATGCGCTCTTTGGGACGTCGCGCCAGCTTGCAGTTACGTCGACATCCTCATCAGCAGCTATGCTGGCCGCTCTCGTGGCTCCGATAGCTGTTGGTGACTCCGCGCGATATGTTGTGCTCGCGTCAGGCGCCGCGATCGCAGCTGGCATCATATTCTTGGCAGGTGGTCTACTCAAGCTGGGAGCTGTTTCTGAGTTCATTTCCAAGCCAGTTCTCAAGGGCTTTGTCTTCGGACTCGCGCTCACCATCATGGTGAAACAGGCCCACAAGCTTACTGGCATTTCTTCGGGGCAGGGAAATTTCTTCCATTTAGTGTGGCATGTAATCACTTCACTGAAAGAGGCGAATCTGTGGGCGTGTGCGGTTGGAGCAATCACGATTGCCGTGATGTTCCTTTTGAGCGCATATGCTCCGCGAGTGCCGTCTGCTTTAGTAGTGCTGGTGCTCGGCGTATTATCTGTCTCCTGGTTCGGTCTGACACAACATGACGTAGAGGTCGTCGGTACCATTCAAGCTGGAATGCCCTCGCTGAGCCTGCCCAGGATCGGTGAAGACCAGCTGGCAGATGTCTTTGTGGGTGCCATCGGAATCGTGCTCGTGCTCACCGCTGAGTCTCTCGCTGCAGGCCGAACGTTTGCCGCAAAGCATAAATACGAAATCGATCCCAATCAGGAACTCTGCGCCATGGGAGCGGCAAACATAACGTCAGGGTTGTTCGGCGGAATCATCGTAGGCGGGGGCATGTCGGGGACGGCGGCCAATGATAGCGGGGGGGGCGCGTACTCAGCTATCCACCATCACGTCTTCGATTTTTGTGGGCCTCACGCTGACTTACCTGTTGCCTCTTATCCGCAATCTCCCGGAAGCTGTTCTTGGAGCGATCGTCGTCCATGCTGTTGCACATCTGGCTGATATTAACACCCTCAAATACTATGCGAGGCTCCGCAGTGGAAGTATCTGGGGTGCGCTCGTCGCCCTGTTTGGTGTTCTGCAAATGGGAATTCTTAAAGGGCTGATCTTCGCAGTCGCTTTGACACTCGTGGGTGTGATGAGAAAACTCAGTGCCCCGCAGGACTCTGTACTTGGAAGGCTGGGGAACTCGGGGAATTTTGTCGATGTCGATCGTCATCCGGAGGCTGAGCAGGCCCCTCACCTTCTGATCTTCCGGCCAAATGGCATGCTATTTTTTGCAAATGCGAATCGTGTTCGCAACCACTTGCGCGAACTCACTAAGCAGTCGGACAGGCCACTCCACGCAGTTCTGATAAACCTCGAGGCTTCCCCGGAGATCGATGTGACCAGTCTTGAAATGCTGGAGCAACTGCGGAGTGAACTAGAGGGGTCGGGCGTTTCACTCTACTTCGCGCGGGTCGCCGATCGGGTTTGCGATCTTTTCGATCGCAGCGGATTTACAGAACGCATTGGGTCGCATCGGATCTTTCCCGGGGTTGATTCAGCTGTCAGCGCATTTCTCAAAGATGATGATCGGGCGGAGAAGCTTGACCAAGCCCATGCCTGATGTTGTTCTCGCATTGACTTACAAGTTCTGACCGCCATCCTGTGCACATCTGTCAAGACTGACAGTTCTCATCATGTTTTCAGCCGCTTATTATCGGCGTGAAAGTTGCGAAAGACGTCCGAGCTCCGATGGGGCGTCAACGCGGACGTAACAAACCTGATAGATCGGAGATTGGAAAATGAAGAAAATTTCGTTTATCTGGATGGCAGTGTTCCTCATCGTCGCCAGCGCTGCATTCGGCCAGGATGTTCGCTACAACTTCGATAAGGACACCGATTTTTCGAAGTTCAAGACTTACAAATGGGTAACCATCAAGGGCGCCACTCCGGTGGACGATATCACGGATAAACAGATCAAGCAGGGCATCGATGCTCAGCTAACTGCAAAAGGTCTGAGCAAGGTAGAGGGAGACGATGCGAATCTCTTCGTGGGCTATCAAGCGGCGATTGGCACTGAAAAGCAATTCACATCCTTCGATAGCGGCTGGGGATATGGACCCGGATGGTACGGGCGCGGATGGTATGGTGGCGGAGGCGGGATGACAACCGGCCAAACCTCGACCATTTATAACGGGCAGCTCGCCGTGGATATGTATAATTCGGCGGGCCATGACCTTGTCTGGCGAGGAGTGGTGAGCAAGACCCTCGATCCGAAAGCAAAGCCGGACAAGCGCCAGAAGAATCTCACAAAAGCACTTACAAAGCTCTTTAAAAATTACCCACCAAACGCGAAGTAGCTGCCGCATGTAACGCTGATCGCGAGGGGCATTTCACGAAACTAGACCAGCGAGACGACCGTGGTGGAAGCCGTAGCTAACTCCAGGATTGTGTTTCTATGCGTTCCGCACTTCGCAGTTGGATCTTGCCCCTGGTTGTTGTTGTAATACTGCTGGCAACACTGCCGGGCGCCATTCACCGGCTGATTCAAACTGGTAATCCCTACCTATTTTCGCGAGAATTCTACCAGGATATGGTGGCGAGACTTTCAGGACCGGGCCGGCTACGTTTCATCCTACAGCCAATCGTGGCTATTCTTCTGGGCTCGCGCGACGGCCTTAAGGATGCGCGGACAGGAGCAAGCCCATTCCTTTGGGGATTAATCTTTCATCGAGAGCATCGACCACAATTGCTGCGGAGCGCCATTGCATCCGTTCGCAATCTCGTTGCAGTGGCGGTTCTCCTAGATATCATTTCGCAATATCTCATTTTTCGCGAGATTCATCCCGGCGCGGCTTTACTGCTTGGTCCAGTGCTGATTTCTATACCATATGCCGTATCCCGTGCACTGACTAACCGTATTCTGCGCCGCCGTGGCCAGACACCCGCGGCAAGCCCTGCAAGCTGATATTGTCCGTCTTAACAGGGAAGAGTTGCTTTCGGCGTGCACTCCGGCGATCTAAAACGCAAATCTCAGTGCCAACTGTCCCACGCGAGCGCTTACAGCAGTGCTGTTGATGACGCCGAACGCGGGCGATGTGAAATTGCTGTCGGGATTCGCGAACTGCGGATGGTTCAGAACATTGTAAAATTCAGCGCGAAATTGAAGCCTGCTTTGCTCATTAGACCTGTGAAGCGCCACACTTTTTGAAAATGCAACATCCAGGTTTTCTTGTCCTGGGCCGTTCGCGATCCCAGTCGAACTGTTTCCAAACGCTGTTCCGATGCCATCCGCACCAATGATTGGCGGACTAGTGAAACAGGATGGATTGAAATAGCTGTTGAGCTTCGATTCAACTGAACCAGCTCTAGCCAAGAGACCTTTCGAGCATGTGTTACTCAGTTGCGCCCGATCTTCGCTGATTCCAAAAATGTTGGTTGAATTCGTGTCGGCGATGGTGAGAGCGCTACCGGACTGTATGGTAGCTATTGCCGCCAAAGACCAGTCGTTGAGGAATGCCTGTAACTTACCGCGCCGAGGGTTCGGAAGCGCCCAGGTGGCACTGAAAACGAACCGATGAGTACGATCGAAGCTGGCCCGTCCCCAGCGCTGACGCGGAGAGTCCTGATTGCCCAAAGTCAATGCGTTCCCTGAAGATGTTGAATTAATGTCGGCGCCGTCAGTGTCCAAGGTTTTCGAGAAAGTATAGGACGCGAGGAGTTGAAGGCCTCGGCTTAGCCGCCTGGTCAAGCTGGCCTCGAGCCCGTTGTACCAGGAACTACCCTCAGACTCCATTTCCTGAAGGGAATCAGGAGGCACTCCAAGAATGGGAACGCGCAGCGGAATATCTGCGACTGTGTTCGCAGTGACTCCTCTTATTGGATTGTCGGCAGAGGCAGAGAGCGCCTGGTTCAGAGAACGCTGACGTACTAAATGGGTGCCGCGCGTGCCCACAAATCCAGTTTCCAACAGCCAACCCTGATGCAGCTCGGACTCAACATTTAATGAATATTGCTGGATGATGGCGGACCGAAAACCGGGCGCCACGGCATATATCGTGGTTGTGCTGGTCGGGGAGTATGCGGGGAACAAAGGAAAGGATTCTGGCGTAGGGAACGGCTGCGCGAAAGGGGCTTGAAATGTCGCGCTTGCGTTCGCCGTTCCGGCATTCAACCGAAACACGGAGTACGGAGCGCCAAACACGTTCTGATAAAAGGCCTGGCCAGTGGGCCGAGAATAATAGATTCCGTAACCTCCTCTAAGCGACGTCGAGGTTGAGCCAGGCAAGACTTGCCAGGCAAACCCGACTCGCAGAGCAATCGTATTTTGTCCCGCACCATCGTTTGCGAAATTGTTGTGCGAACGGATGACTCCCGGCGGTGGAATTCCTGGAAAATCAGAGGCTATGATGTAACCGGCTTTGCTCCCTCCTGGTGGAGGGTTGGGCTCAGCCTGGTTGATGCCGAAGCTTGAGTTCCTGCCCAGCCTGTCCCCAAACTGGCCGAGCCGTTCATAGCGCAAGCCGGCGTTCAGGGTGAGCGCATTGAGGACTCGATAGTTATCTTGTGCGTACGCACTTCCCTCCCACACTCTGTATTCACGAGTCGTCAGCCCGAAGTCATCGAATGAAGCAAAAACGTTGCTGAACTCTGTACCGTTCCCGCTGGCGCTGAGGCCGAGCAGAAAATCCGGCCAGCTTAGAAAACGCATCAACGATCCGAGTCCCACCAAGTCGACGTTGTCCTGCAATCTGGTGAGAGATCCTCCCAATCTTACAGCGTGGCCGTCGTGGACGAATGAGAGATCATCACCCAGGACAAAACTGTTTTGGGTGATGTTTCGGGGAAAACCGGATGCGATGCTGATGGAACCGAGAATGTTCAAGCTGGGAAGTTCGTTATTGTTGCTCATTTCTCCTTCGGCAACCCCGACGTCGGACCAATTGAAAGCAGTGCTTGCCTCTGTGTTCGTTCTCGTGCGGACATACCCAATCCGTGCTTCGTTGAGCCAGTTGTTAGAGAAAGTGTAAGTGTGGGAAACAGAGAAAACCGTGAAGCCTGAGTTGCTGGGACTCGGAAAACCGCGGATGTTGCCTCCCGGGTTGAGGCCATTCCCGGGAAATGTGACAGTCTCATGATCGTTTGCCTGGAAGAAGCGGGCGGTGATTTTGCTGTTCTGCCGAGCGAGGTAGTCAACATTTGTTGAAGCCTGGTCTTCGCTGAAGTGGCAAGGATCCGTGAAAACTGAGAAGCCCTGCTGTACAAGAGGTTTTTTGCAGGTCCACCGTTTGCGGCGTTGGAATCAGGAACGTTCCATCAGGAAGCTTGAAATTGAGAAGTGTCAGGGCTACAGGATTAATGTTGGACCCGTCGGCTTTGATCGACATGCCTCCCTGCGCGCCGCTTAGCCCAGCAAACATCTTTCCCAGTGCCGCTGGCGTGCGGTCATCCGTGAGCGGCGGCTCGACCATGCTGGCGGCGCAAGCAATCCTCGATTGACTGGCGGCGACGCCATTCACCTGGCGCGTGCCCTGATATGAACCAAAGAATAGAAACTTGTCCCTTTTGATCGGGCCACCCAACGCGAAGCCAAACTGGTTCTGTTTGAGGACAGGACGAGGCTGACCTGTCTGGTTAAGAAAGAAATCGTTCGCGTCGAGCACCTCGTTGCGGAGAAACTCGAAAACAGTTCCATGGAAAGCGTTCCCTCCCCCTTTTGTCACCACGCTAACGTTGGCCCCGCCATAGCGCCCATAGGCTGCATCGTAAAGTCCCGTCTGGACCTTGAATTCCTCAATGCTATCTGGGCT
>Ga0207035_1164_pt2 | contig 14424 bp, 13 predicted proteins | sample Alteio_BWMinCont_77_FD_153272 | JGI IMG/M metagenome (GOLD analysis project Ga0207035, IMG submission 153272) | Enriched cells from forest soil in Barre Woods Harvard Forest LTER site, Petersham, Massachusetts, United States -... | ecosystem: Environmental > Terrestrial > Soil > Temperate forest >... | reverse complement strand
TGGCGGGTTGGCAGGTGCCCGACCCGAACCCGTTTTGGCGCGTTGTTGACGGGGTTCTGATTGGGGAAAACGATGCGGCGAGGAAAGGGCATGTTCTCTACACTAAGAAGTCTTACAAAGATTTTATTATTGAAATGGAAGCGCGCTGGAGTGGGGAAATCGATAGCGGCATCATGCTGCGCGAGCCGGAGCTCCAGCTTCAAATAGGAATCTCACGAAGCCTTAAGAAGGACATGACATGCTCGTTTTACACCAACGCCAAGGAAAAATATCCTGAGGCCGGCCAGGCGAAGGACCTCGAGAAGTTTCTAAAGCCTGGCGACTGGAACAAAATCCGGCTGCAAGCCAATGGCGACACTTTCACAGCCTGGCTCAATGGGCAGAAGGTTGTGGAGTACAAGGACAGCAGATTTCCGAATCCGTACGCGATAGGGCTCCAAATTCACCCCGGGCTGGTAATGAAAATAGAATTTCGGAATATCCGGTTGAAGGATTTGGACGAGCACCGTTGAAGGACGTTTTGGATTTTATGGAGAGATCGACCTCCGAGTTGATGGAAAAAATCAGTCAGGACGCCCCCCGCCCCCAGGGCCTCTTCGGGGCGCTAATGGTTTGCCTGGCGGCTTGTACTTGCTTTGGCTCGACTGTCAACTGGCCGCAGTTTCGTGGGCCCGGCGCGAGCGGCGTATCGGAAGACGCTGCGCCCGTGACGTGGAATGTCGAGTCCGGTGAAAACATCAAGTGGCAGGCGCCAATCCCGGGCTTAGGTCACGCTTGCCCGATCATCTGGCAAGACCGCATCTACATCGCGACCGCGGTAAAGCCCGGGTCCAAGCCCGACCTCAAAATCGGTCTCTACGGGGATATTGATTCCTATACGGAAAAGGAGACCCACCAGTGGCGGTTGCTTTGTTTGGCGAAAAGCTCTGGCAAGGTCGTTTGGAACAACCTCGTTCTCGAAACGGTTCCGCGCACGCAACGTCACACCAAGGCGACGCATTGCAACTCGACGCCCGTAACGGACGGAAAGAGGCTGGTGGCAATTCTTGGCTCGGAAGGGCTATTTTGTTTTGATCTGGATGGGCGCCAGCTGTGGCGCAAGGACCTGGGTCGCATGGACCCTGGGTATTATGTCGTAACCAATACCTCCTGGGGATTCGGAAGCTCGCCGGTGCTTTACGACGGCAAAGTCGTTATTCAATGTGACGTGCTCAGCGAGCAGTTCCTGGCGGTATTCGATGCAAAAGACGGCCGCGAACTGTGGCGCACTGCCCGTTCAGAGGTGCCCACCTGGTGGAATGCGCCAGACTTGCAAGCCCGCTCTCACCGGTTAGACTCGCCGAGTGCATTTCGACACTGCCCCGGGAACGCCGGATTCATCCGGCAAGCATCCGGTGACTTTGCCCGCCCTGCCGCGTAAATGCGGCGTTCCTCTTCTACCGTATTTGGCAGTCGTGGGCAGTGTCCAAGATGCGCACGACGCGCGCGGCTGAGCCTTCGCAATCGGGTACCGTTATGAAACCGACTAAAATCACCATCCCAGACGAGTTGAAGGCTGATTTACCTCAGTCTCGATTTGGAAAAGTTCTGGGCGCGACGCCGGTTGTGATGGCCGTTGTCGCAACCATGCTGGCGGGACTGGCCTCCAGCGAAATGACCCGCGCCCAATACGATCGATCCCTGGGCGCGCAACAACAATCCAAAGCGGGAGATCAATGGAGCTTTTTCCAGGCAAAACGCCTCCGCGGCGCCATCCAGCACAATACCGCCGACTTGCTGCAAACAGTCACTGAGATCCATCCCTTTGACCCGGCCGCCCTCGAGCAACTCGCTCGCCAACCGGCCGACCAGTCAAACTCTCCCGACTCCGCCGCTCTGAAAAAAGACCTTCTCGGAGTGCTCGAATCGCCCGCAGGCCAGCAAGCCTTGGGTTTGCTGAAATCCGGGGAACCGCCAAAGGCCGATGTCACGCTCACCGTGGACCCCGGTATCACTGCCGCTATGCACGGGGTCGAGACTTCCACCCCAGACGCAGAACTGGCCGTCCTGGTCAATCAGGTCGACAACAAAAGTCTCGACGCGGCGATGCTTTCCGCCAGAGACAAGGCCGAGGCCTTCGACACCACCACCAAGCCAATCAACCAGGCAATCGACCAGCTCGATGCTTTTCTAGGCCGACTCACTATGCTGCGCCAAAAGTCCCCGGCTCCCGCTCGATCGGATGCAATCACCGTCGACCCACTAACCTCGCTCACCCGCGATTTCACCGCCGCGCGATTGCGCTATGCGGGCCTCCGTTACGAAATCGAGGCTCGCCTGAACCAAACCATCGCCAACCTCTATGAGGTTCAGGTGCGAAAGAGCAACATTTCCGCTGAGCACCATCACCGGCGCAGCCAGCGATTCTTTCTGGGCATGCTCGCCGCCCAAACCGGGGTCATTATTTCCACGCTGGCGATGGCTGCTAAAAACCGGAACCTGCTATGGTCAATCGCCGCAGTCGCCGGCTCGATTGCTGTCGCCTTTGCCGTTTACGTGTTCCTGTACGTCTAGCGCGTATAAAAAAACCGCCCTCCTTGGCGTGGCGGTTTGAGAATCTGTTGGCTCTCAACTTTTAATTCATCTCATTCCCAATCGGTATAGGGACTGCACCCCACCTAATAACCTATCACGCTCCCTCCCGGCCATGTTGGTCGCCCTCCGGCGCCGACTTTGCCGACTGTTCCGTCCACGCGACGTTCTTGAGTTGTCGTTTCCGGAACCAGGCAATCATTGCCAGATCACAAATGCCCCGGCCCAAACGGTTCCACACCCCGTACTTTGAAACTCCGGCGATTCGCGGCCGATGGGACACCGGCATTTCGATCACCACCGCTCCGGCTCCATGAGACAGAATCGGCATAAACCGGTGAAGCCCGTCAAAGGGAAATAATGTCTGCAGAATCGACCGTTTGAACGCTCGCAAATTGCACCCGGAGTCCCTAAAATCAACCCCGAGAACGAGTTTCCGCGCCCACCGCGCTACCCCCGACGAAAAACGCCGCAGTGAATTGTCCTTGCGCTTCGTCCTGACGCCACAAACGAGATCCGCAGAAGCCAGTGCCTCAATCATGCGCGGCAGATCGGCCGGGTCATTTTGCAAATCACCATCGAGGGTGGCGATGATGTTTCCCCGACTGGCAGTGAACCCTGTCCAAAGCGCGGCGCTTTGTCCGCTGTTGCGCAGATGGCGAATGGCGCGCACGCGCCCATCGGCCCGCTGCGCCTCGAGAATCTGCTCCCAGGTGCCGTCCGTGCTGGCGTCGTCTACGAGGATCAACTCCATCGGCCGCCGCTCGTTGCGAAATGCAGCAAACACCTGTTCGGCAAGCGGTCGCGCGTTCTCTCGTTCATTCCAAAGCGGTGCGATGACCGAGATTTCCGGTATTGGTTTGGCGGCAAGCATTCGGACAGCGTTCGAGTTCCGGTCGTGCGCCGAAAATCTGGCAAACGTATCAAGGATTGTCACGGCTCGATTCTCCGACCGCATCCTTAACATAATCCCGCCGAGGAGTGGGCCTGCTACCAAGCACCGCCCGGTGCCGCATGAAGGCGGCGTTCCACCTGGATTCGATGCCTATGAATCCACTGATAATATCGCTAGTTGCGGACCCACACAAATTTGCCCGTCACGGTGTCTATTACTTGAGTATTCTTGAGCCTCTTTAGCGCGATGGCTAATTCCGTGGAAAAATCGGACCCGCCTAACCTTGCTGTGTCATCAGGCATCGGGACTGGAAATTCGTTTTCAACCGTCCCGTTTTTTCGTCGACCTGATTGGTTGAGCTTTGGGCTGACGGCGGGAGTTATTTTGGCCGTGTATCTGTACACGATAGCTCCCGAAGTAACCCTCGAATTCTCGGGCGTTCTAGCTACCGGCGCAGCCTACGCTGGTGTGCCGCACCCACCGGGATACCCTGTCTGGACGGTTTACTCGTGGTTTTTCGTCAAACTGCTCCCTGGTTCCAACATCGCATGGCGTGTCGCTATTGGCTCGGCGCTCGCCTCCGCGCTGACCTGTGGCTTGGTTGCATTGATGGTATCCCGAGGCGGCGCGCTGCTCCTTGAGCACAGAGTGGGGTTCTCACCGTGGAAACCAGGAGAGCAAGATCTCCTTGGCGTGGTCTGTGGATATGTGGCGGGCATGGCCCTTGGTTTAAGCCGGGTTGTCTGGCAGAAGGCGGTGATAGCGGACACCTGGGCGCTGGGCGTGTTGCTCTTCGCAACGATGCTCTGTCTTTTGATGCGCTGGATGGTCACGCCAGAACGAAAGCGGTTTCTACTCGAAGCGGCGTTTGTTTTCGGCTTGCTGCTTACCAGCAATCAGGAACTGATCGTCCTAACGCCGAGCCTCCTGCTGCTCGTCATGCTGGGAGACCAGGAACTTGGTCGGGACTTATTCCCGCTAAGCGCGTTCTTGGCTATCACCAACTGGTTGGGCAGCAAGTTCGCGCTCTTTCCGTGGGTTGATTATTACGCCGTCGGGAACGGACCTTTATTGCTGGCGTTTTTGCTGGCAGCAGTCGCCGCCGTCATCGCAATGATAAGGACGAGGAGAGTCGGTTTCGAATGGAAGCCTGCTGTTCTGTGCGCACTTGTGCTTCTACTGGGACTCGGATGTTATGTTTATCTGCCGATTGCCTCGATGACCAACCCGCCGATGAATTGGGGCTATGCCCGCACCGTGCAAGGTTTTGTTCATGTGGTCACCCGTGGACAGTATGAACGGCCCCATCCAACGGATGAACTGGGGCGGTTCGTTGCGCAGCTTTGGACGATAACCAAAGAAACCGGCAAGGGCTTCGGTTGGCTTTACTTCACGTTCGCAGTGCTGCCGTTCTACGTTTCGCGCCAAGCGGGGCGGACCGCACGAAACTGGCTGCTCGGTTTGATAGCGGTCTTCATTGGTACGGGTCCGCTCGTGGTCGCGGCTTTAAACCCTTCTGCTGACCTGGCGGGCTTACAAATGGTAGCGCCGTATTTTTGTCCTATGTACGTCGTCCTGGCCGTATGGACTGGGCTAGGACTCGTGGTTCTTGGAACCTTAGTTCTATCCCCAATTGGCTCCAAGAATTCCAGTTGCCGAACCTCCTGTTGAGGAAAGCGGTTACGAAACGAAAGGGATCTGGATACAAGTGCTCACCATGAGCGCTACATCTCGGCACGCACGCGGCCACGGTCGTACCGATCTTCGCGTGCCGCGACCTTTTCGGCGACCTGGACTTGGGGAACGGGGGCGATTACTTACCCGGTGACTGGTTCTTAATCGCGCCTGCTCCACATTGCCAACACGCCGATCAGCACACCCACGCCGAACGCGACTCCCATTGCGTGATACGGCTTTTCGCGGATGGTCTTGTCGGTAGCCTTGGCGGCGGCAGCGGTCTGCTCTTGCAAACGTTCGCACGCTTCTTTGGCCTTTTCGACGACATTCTCCAGTTTTGCCCTCAGCTCACCCTTCTCGGCTTCTATACGATTTATTTCTTCCATAGGTCTTCCTTTTTTGATTTAGCTTCGCTCATAACTCCAGGTTTTGCAAACCCTGCTTCCAATTAGCGCTCAATTCCTTCGCCAAATGCGATCTATTGCAAAGAAACCCTACCCCGGATATCCGAATCTCATCAACACCTCGACCTTAGTCCGGTGTGGAAAGCCTTTCTTCAGTCGGGATGTTCCTCCTCACTGATACAAAACCTGATTTTTTCGCCAATCCTTGCCTTTATCATGGCCATAGCGAACAACGCGGGGCCGCCGTTCGCGCAGCCGCACAGATTCCAACCCACAGTAATACCCCGTTGAAGCCTGGTTCCTCCCGACGCACTCAAGGCGCAGCTTGTAAGCACCTGGCTCCGGCCAGAAATCCAGCAAATGCACTTCCTCGTTGATGACCTTCGGGCTATAGAGGTCAACTGGCTCACCCAATTTGATCCCATTCAGGAAAGCTTGGTACTGACCGAAGTCATATGACTTTGTCAGGTTCAATAACAGGCGAAACGGTTGTTTGTTCGTGACAGTAAACGGGATCTCGAGCCACGCGTTCTGGTTCGTCTTTGGTTCATACAACAATTGCGGGCCGGGATACAAGTCGAGCTGCTGCGCGACCGCCTGGCCGGTTCCATGAAATTCCGCATTACCAAATTCCCGACCAAACGCAATCACCGGATCGAGATTCGGTAAAGCCCGCTCCCGAGCGTGCGGCGCCCGCGCCGTAAAAGTTGGTTGCCCAGTTTGATACCAAAAGGCCACGCTCGAGTAATCGTCTTCGCGCTCATTCCAGCTTGTGCTCTTGTAGTTCGGATTTTCGTCAGGAGCAATCCAGCCAAAATGTTCGAAGGTCACTTTAATGCCGGTATTGAAAACGATCGGATCATTAATGTGCCATCGGTAGGCGCTTGTGTGGCTACCCACGATGCCCCACTGGTCAAAATAGGGAACCCCGAAGTATGGCGTGCTTGCCGCCTTCAGGCCCCACGCCGAAAGAAAATAATCCTCAGTCCCTGTGCCCCAGATCGACGCTTTCGCTTCCCCATCCAGGTAGATTTTTTCATCTCCCTCGCCAAACCAGGCCGGACTGCGCGTGCGCACCGCCAACACGGTGCCCACATAATGCCCTTTGCCGCGCGTCTCGAGCACGACGTAGTCCTTGCCATGCTCGACCGGATATTCCTGCCGGTATTGCGCATAGAAATACGGCGTGTTCTTGGGCAAACTCTTTTTCTTGATCCAATCGATATTGTAATAAAGAAGGCTGATCGGCTTCTCGCTCTGGTTGATGACCTCAATCCGAGCCGACTTGCGAAAGGGCATCTGCCAAAAACAATTGTAAGCGTCCGCGTCCTCGACCACTACCGGCAGGCTGATCACCTCGCGCCGCTGCCCAAAACAATTCGCAAAAAAATCTCCCAGCGGCGCCTCCACCGCAGGACGCGGGTTCCCATCCCAATACATCCGCAAGAGCATTTCCTGGTGGTTCGCCGACCCGTTCTTTGCCCAGTCTTGAGGTTCAGGCCCGAGGAACGTGATCCAAATATGAGTAATGATGCCGGGACCCTGCTCATCCAAGAGGACGTGCGTTTGGCCCGGGGCGACCCGGAAGTTATCCCAGTTACTCTGTTCGTCGAGGTCACCTCGCGGCTCAGCCTTGGGATTCAGTTTCTCCTCGCCTGCCCGGCGCACTTCTCCGATCCGCATCGTCGAAGTTGATCGCATCGATCGGCCCTCCTGTGGCCTTGCCAAATCATCCAAAACCCCCGCCCGCAAACCCAACGCTGCCGTCACCAGAACCCAGACCATCGTCCACCTCTCAAGGCTTCTCTCTCTCATTTTTCTGCCCCCATTTTTCCGCGTGTTTTCGGGTTTCGGCCTTCAGCCTTGAACGGCCTAAGCTGCCTTATACTTGAGCTCTTTGATCTCCAGTGTCCCATTTTTCGCTTCGTAAAACGGTTTGCCATCTTTAACTCCCACCGTCCCGTAGCTTGCGGCCGTCGAGAAAAACGATCGAAAATCTCCCTGAATAGCCGGCTCCAAATGCAGCACCTTCTCGACCGCATCATACCTCGCTCCACTCAAGCCGAACAGCAGAGCGTAAGAAGACATCGCCCGAGCGTACCAATGCCCGCATTCATACTCGTTAAACGGGTTCCGTACCCGCCCATCGTACCGGGCACGGCACGCGCGCACCACATTGAGCCCCTCCTTGACTAACCCCAGCCTCATCATGTGCGAAGCCGCCTGGTACTCGATCCCCGTCCAGACTTCATTCGAATAAACAAACGGCAGCGACAGTTCACCGCCTTTGGGCCAGGTACAGAGCAGCAACCCACCCTCAGCCCCATAGGCGTAAGTCGGACGTTGAGGATTGGCGAAATCCGACAAATCCCCTTTCAGGTTGTACTTGTGCAGCGCCTCCAAGTGGCTCGACACTTTTTGGCGATCCAACACTTCACCCACGCCGCTCACCAGCGCCAGCCATGCCCCCAGCACTCCATCGGCAAGGCAACCGTTCCCGTATTGATACTTCGGGCCTTCCTTTTCAAAAATCGCGACCGCCTCCGCCGAGTAACTGCCCACCATGCTTTTGTTTTCCATCGGGTTCTGTGCCCGCAGATTTTTCCACTCGATCCGCTGGAAAAAATACTCGCCGTTAAAGAGATCGGCTTCGGCTTTGGTCTTACCCTTCGCCAACAACTCTCCATAGAGAGGTACCTGGTCGCCGAGAGCCTTGCCCATGAGCTCCGCAGCCGACAACGCGCCCAGGTAGAAACTCGTGCACATCCCCTCCGGCCCCCAAAACTCGATATCGTAAGTGTTGTGATGCGGTTCCTCGACCCACCCTTTGTGCACGGGGTCCCAGGTCTCAACGCAATAATCCAAACTTTTCTTCACCTTTGGCCACAGACCGCGCAGCCACTCGGTGTCCCCGCTGATTCGCCATTCGCGAAACACCTTCATGATGCCGCCCAATTGCCCATCCGCCGCGGCGTGGAAATCGTGCTGCACCGGTCGAATCGGCAGCGAACTGCGGAACTGCTGATGCCCAGCATCATTTTGCGACACCCCGAATTCGGTTTCCCGCAATGTCCGCTCCAGGTTCGGGAAAAGGTGTGGTATGGCTTGAGCGTAGTTCCAGACGTGCGTGCAGGAACCGTGGCAACAACCCGAATTGTCTCCGCACCCTTCCCACGACCACAGCTTCCCGTCCGTCTGCCGGAGCACGGTTGGAGATTTCAGAATCGTGAGGTTTGCGGCGACGGCTTCAATGACCTCGGGCGGCAACGATGAGTCATAAAAACATTCGCTAAACCGGCTGCTCTTCTGGCGCATCTCATCGTAGTGTTCCCGCCAATAGAAACTCACACTGTTGATGTCGGTGAACCGGCCGGCATACCAGGGACGAAAACTCGCTGCAGGCTCGGGTGCATTGCCCGCTGGGTCTCTCCCGATTCGCAGATTGGTTCGCCCGACATACCACGCTAACCTAAGCACCACCGTCTTGGAAGCGCCCGGAGCGAGTTCGAACGGCACGAATATACTGCCGCCAGGGCTGGGCCCGCCTTCACTGACCGGCGCGCGATCGTAGCTTGCCCCTTCGGCCACATCTTTCCACGCCATCGTCAGAGGGTCCCACCAGCCGCCCCGGAACCACGCATGATTCACTTTGGCCTCGGAATCTGAAACCGTCGCCGAAAAGGCTCCTTCGTCCCAAGGCTGGTCCTTGGGCCCGCCGCCCCAGAGAATGAAGCCTTTCTCAATAGGACGAACCGCATGGGGCTGATCACCGTTGGCCATGAAATTCTTTGCATTGAAGGAAAACACCGCTTCAACCGATGACTGGGCACGGTTGGTGAACCGATACTCCAAGGCAGCGACCGGCAGGCTCGCGTTATCGGCGTCCCCTGGTTCGAATGGACTCCACCCTGTGATCTCAATCTCCAACGGCACTTGCGGATCAGAAAGCCCCACGACCCCGAATGGAAATCGTGTCTGGAACTTTGACTCAGCGAATCGCGGCAAGCCATAGGTCGCCCCGCCGGCGCCGTTCCCCGTGCCAGGCGGCCCGAAGATTTTTCGAGCGGGCACCGGCCCCTCGAGCACGCGGGCAACCTTCGCTTGGCCTTTCAGCGAAACCGCCGCGAAAACGCACGGCTCGTTGTAGACGTCCGGCCGGTTGCGCAATGAAACGTGCGACAATGCCCCGGTTCCCTCCAGGCAAATCATCCCAGCCCCGATTCCACCAAGCGGAAAAGCCACCTGGTTTATATAATCCCCCGTATATGGGGAATTGAATGGCCGGCCCGCGCGTCTGCCGGCCACGGGGTTACCCCTGCCACCGTCTACTCCTACGCCAGTTGCCTCAAACTCGGCCGCAGGCGCCGCCCCGAAACCACCCACCGTTGCGGCCGACAACTTTAAAAACTTGCGCCGCGGCATTGACGAATCGTTGGATCTCTCACTGGTCATATGTCATGCTCCGTTGTGGGAAAATTCGACGGCATAGCGAAGTCGTTATGCTCCACGCACAATCCGAACTCAAGATTTCTTTTGTTCTCCCCTCTCCTTCTTGCTCTTAATCGCAATCGCAATCGTAAGCTCTCTCTCAACGTGCTCAACAGCCTCCGACTTAGGATTAAAATTAAGAGCAAAATTACGATTAAGAAAAAATAAGAAAAGCGGGTCTGAAACTTTGCCTTTGACCCCCGTTCCTTAAGCCTTACCTTGGGGGCGCGTGAAGCATTCCGGAAAAGCCAGGAAGGCGGCTTTCAAATTAATCATTCTCACGTTCATCGTGGGTTTTGTGATTTGGGCGCTGATGGCTTTGGGCTCATTAATCACTGCGATTCTTTCGGCGATTGCCGTACCGGCCTTGATCATCATTTGGGTCGTCTTTTCCGTTTTCACCCTCTACTTCTTTCGGGATCCCAACCCTCGAGTTCCAACCGGCCCCAATCTGGTCGTATCGCCCGGGCATGGTAAAGTCGATGTCATTGATACCGTGAATGAGCCTCTCTTCATGGGAGGAGAATGCCAGCGCGTCTCTATTTTTCTCTCCGTGTTCAACGTGCATGTGCAGAATGCTCCTGTGACCGGAAAAGTAGCTTTCTTTAAGTACAGCCTCGGCGAATTCCTTAACGCCCTCAGGACCGAATCCGCCACTCACAACGAAAATGTTTTGTTGGGGTTCGAAGCCACCGATCCACCAGGCCAAAAAATCGGCGTGCGGCTCATCGCGGGCGTGATCGCCAGACGCATTGTTCCATTCGTTCAACAAGGCGACGAAGTGAACCGAGGAGAACGCATCAGCCTGATCCAGTTCGGTTCGCGCGCCGACGTGTACCTGCCACCGGCAGCGAGGATTAAAGTGCAACTGGGCGATCACGTCGTTGGGGGCGAAACTATCCTGGCGACCTTTGACTGATTCGACCAGCTTGGCACAGGCCAATGGACACGCCATCTCCCCAGCCTTCCACCACAGAGTCTCCTGAGCAGAGGCTGAAGATCTATTTTCTGCCGAACCTGCTGACCGCAGGCAATCTTTTCTGTGGCTTTGTGGCCCTCACCAAAATCGTCGAGGCCGACATCTCCACCGGCAATTTTCAACAAATCAAGGTCGCGCTCGGCTTCATTCTCCTGGCTTGCATCTTCGATCTGTTCGACGGACGCGTCGCGCGCATGGGCGGCATCGACAGCCCGTTTGGGCGCGAATTCGATTCTTTGGCCGATCTCATCTCTTTCGGCGCCGCCCCCGCTTTCCTCGTTCATCGCATCGTGCTGCGTGACGTTTTTGGAGGCCACCCGGAATGGGGTTGGTTTGTCGCATCGATTTATCTGATTTGCGGCGCTTTTCGCCTGGCTCGCTTTAATTGCCTGGCCAATTTGCCAGGGGCCAGCGGCAGCAAAGATTTCCTCGGCTTCCCCATCCCCTCGGCGGCCGCGCTGGTTTCTTCTCTGACCTTGCTGATCATCCAGCTCAACGAAAAAGACAAAACGATTGGCAAATGGGCCTATGTCATTGCTGTTGTCCTGCTCTTCCTCTCGGCGATGATGGTCAGCACCGTCAAGTACCCCAGCTTTAAGTCACTCGGGCTGCGTTCCACCAGCACCTTTACCAAAGCGATCGTTGCCGCCCTGTTCGTCGGTTCATTATTGGTCCTTTGGGACTACATCTTATTCTATGTTTTGCCCGCCGTGTTCACTCTGTACCTTCTTTACGGTTTCATTCGGCCCCGCATCTCCCGACGTATGCGACGTGAAATCGAGGAGGAAGATGAGGATGAAACCGAGGAAACTCCTTAGCGAAAGGTTGGCTTTAGACCAAGGAACGGGCCTTGCCACGCTTTTCTCTTTGCATCTTTCCGCCCTTACTTTTCTACCTGTGGCCTCCTGCCATTTTGGTTCCGCCCGCGCCAGGGCAGGATTTCGCCCGGTGGATTTCGCGATTCGTTTCTGATGCCCTTGCTCCCTCCTATCCTAATGGCCGTCTTGACCGGGTTCGTCGCGGGTCTGCTTCTGTCGATTCCAGTTGGCCCAATTAATCTCACGATCCTGAACGAAGGGGCCCGCCGCGGGTTTAAATGGGCCGTTTTGATCGGCCTTGGCGCGACGACCATGGAAGTGATTTATTGCTTCATCGCTTTTACCGGGTTCGCCTCTTTCTTCACCAAGGGTTACGTCAAAGCCGCGATGGAGCTCTTTAGCTTCGTATTTCTGCTCTTTCTGGGCGTTAAGTTTTTGCTCACCAAATCAGGGTCCTCACATGTCAGGTTCGGCGCCGCGGTTGAACGCCTGGAAGCTCGCTTCGAAAAACGCATGGAAGGCCATTCCGCTTTTATGACCGGTTTGCTGCGAGTAATGGGAAATGTCGGAGTCCTGATATTTTGGATCATCCTGGCGGCAAACTTTATCTCACGCGAGTGGGTGTCTCCCGACTGGCCCGGCAAGCTAGCATGTGTGGCCGGTGTCGCCTTGGGAACCGGACTGTGGTTCCTGGTCCTGAGCCGGCTCAGTTCTCTTGGTCAGGGCAAATTCAGCGAAAAGACTCTGATAAAAATGGAGCACTTTTCAGGTGTGCTGTTGGTAATCCTCGCCCTCATCCATGGTGGCACCATCATTTGGCAAATGCACAAAGCCAACCTCCCGCCCGCCCGTAACTCGGGCAATTCAGTTGGACAGGAGATATCGCAGATAACAGAGGCGTAACACGAAGCGATAGAGGTAACTCGCCTGCGTTTTGAATTCGGATTTCGGGTTTCGGGTTTCGAAAGTGCTGGATTCCGCATTTAGGCCGCCACGCCCAGTGGCCCCTTCCCGCCATTCACCAAAAACAACACCGCCATCCGCACGGCCAAACCGTTGGTGACTTGTTCGAGAATCACAGACCGCCCGCAATCCGCTATCTGGCTGTCTATCTCCACTCCGCGATTGATGGGCCCGGGATGCATGATCAGCACTTCCGGTTTGGTTCGGGCCAACCGCGCTTTGCTCAATCCAAACAGGCTTGAATACTCGCCCAAGCTGGGAAACATCGTTTTGCGTTGCCGTTCGTGCTGAATTCTCAACAGATTAATGATATCGGCTTCACGGATCGCCTCTTCAACATCGTAAGTCACCCGGCAGCCCATCCGCTCGAACTCTCTCGGCACCAGCGTCGACGGACCGCAAAGTGTCACATTGGCGCCCAGCTTGGTTAACGCCCAAATGTCCGATCTGGCCACGCGGCTGTAGAGTATGTCCCCAAGTATCGTAACATTCAGCCCGCTGATTTGGCCTTTGCGCTCTCGAATCGTAAACATGTCCAGCAGCGCTTGCGTCGGATGTTCGTGCGCTCCATCGCCCGCGTTAATCACGCTGGAGTTGATCACACGCGCCAAAAAGTGCGGCGCACCGGAAGCGCTGTGACGTATGACAATGAAATCGGTATTGAGCGCTTCCAAGTTGCGCGCGGTATCTCGCAGAGTCTCTCCCTTTTTGAGCGAGGAAGCCTCCGCCGTGAAGTTGATGATATCCGCTGAAAGCCTTTGTTCTGAGAGTTCGAAACTGATTCGCGTCCGGGTCGATGGTTCAACAAACAGGTTGACGACCGTCTTGCCCCGAAGAGCGGGCACTTTTTTGATTGCTCGCTCGCCTACGGCTTTGAAAGCCCGCGCCGTGTCGAGTACCGTCATGATCTCCTCCGGGCTGAGAGATTCGATATCCAGCAAATGTTTGCGATTCCACGTCATGGCTTCTCCAAAACCACTTCGTCTGCCCGGCCGGTTTCTTCCAACACAACGCGCACGCTCTCGTTCTGGGACGTGGGAACGTTTTTGCCCACAAAATCGGCCTTAATCGGCAACTCGCGATGGCCTCGGTCCACCAGAACCGCCAATTGAATCCGCTTCGGCCGGCCAAAATCATTTAGAGCGTCCATCGCCGCGCGTACCGTCCGGCCATTAAACAGCACGTCGTCCACAAGCACGACCGTCTTGCTCGTGATATCAAATGGAATGACGGTGGGCTGAACATCCGGAGCAAGGCGCTGGTCGAGATCATCCCGATGCATGCTCACGTCCAGCTTTCCAGTCGGCACACTTTGGCCCCAGATACCGGCCAATATCCTCCCCAACCGCTCGGCTAACGGCACCCCGCCGCGTTGGATCCCTACCAGAACCACCTGGCTCCTCTCGTTCCGCTCCGCAATCTCGTGGGCAATGCGCACTACTGCCCGCTGGATCGCGGACTCGTTCAAAATGATGGTCGCCTCAGCCATGATACGGGCCGGCCGAGCCGGAAATCTGAACTCCGAACCAGCCCAAGCAGTAACTGTTTGATAAAGAAGCGGACACTCGTCCTCCTTAAAAGGACACCCTCAAATCCTAAGTTTTCGTAAGCATTCATCGTCCCTTGGCA
>Ga0207035_1172_pt1 | contig 14494 bp, 11 predicted proteins | sample Alteio_BWMinCont_77_FD_153272 | JGI IMG/M metagenome (GOLD analysis project Ga0207035, IMG submission 153272) | Enriched cells from forest soil in Barre Woods Harvard Forest LTER site, Petersham, Massachusetts, United States -... | ecosystem: Environmental > Terrestrial > Soil > Temperate forest >... | reverse complement strand
GATTTCGATAAGGCCATCGCCTTAAAACCGGACAATGCCATTGCCTATACGCAGAAAGCGTCGATAATGGGAAGCATGAATGAGATACCGCAGGCGATTGTATTATTTGATAAAGCCGCAAAAATAAACCCTCAATTACCGGGATTATATCAGCAGAGGGGAGTGTTATTCAAAAAAATAGGGGATTGCCACAAAGCCATTGATGAGTTTACAAAATCCATTGCATTAGGCGATAATCTACAAGCGAGTTATTTTCAACGGGGTGAATGTCACGAAACGTTAAAAGAATTTGATAGGGCGATCGAAGATTTTAAGAGTTCATTAAGGGAAGACCCCCAAGATGTCAAGGTGCAAAATGAGCTTGGATTTGTTTATATGGTGCAAAGCAATTACCCGAAGGCCTTAGAAGTATTTGACAAAATTATTACCGCGCACCCCTTTAATGCAGACGCCCGCACTAACCGGGGCATTATTTATATCCAGCAAAGGCAATTTGATCTTGCTTTGAAGGATTTTTCGGATGTCATCAGCATGGAGCTCTATCCTTACCACGCGTTGATTACCCGAGGTGACATTTATTTTGTGCTGGGAGAAAAGCAAAAAGCGCTGGAAGATTATCATTTGGCTTGTTTTTATGCTGAAGGAGATCCGATCGCCGGAATGAAGCAGGATCATTTAGAAAATATTTTGGCTAACAAAGAAATCTAGCGTTATACCTTGGTACAATTGATTCATTTTTGGTCCTCCCCTAGAATACCTGCATGAAGTTAACTTAAGAATTGTAGTCATTAACAAGGAGAGTAGAAGCATGGAACATAATACTTTAGGATATTGGGTATGGTTTCTTTTTATCGGCGGGGTGATTGGGTGGGTGGCAGGTATTATCACCAGAGGTCGAGGGTTTGGGATTCTCGGGGACATCGTGATCGGGATTGTTGGAGCTACGCTTGGTGGGTGGATCGCCAATGTACTTGGCATATCTATTGGTAGTTCTTTTGGTATGTTTCTGATGGCAGTCATCGGTGCGGTGGTTTTAGTGGGCCTGACACGTTTCGTCGTAAGACACGCTTAGACGATAGGAAAAAGCCTTGGTGATTATTGATGATCGCCAAGGCTTGAAGAATTTGCTCCTGAATGACAACGGCTAAAAGCTTATTATATCTTGGTGTAAAGGAGAAGAGTGCAATGCAATCAAATATCTATATTGTGGATGACGACGAGTCGATATGCCGCGCTCTCAAAACCCTTTTAATGACTTATGAGTTTGATGTAAAAACTTTTAATTCTGCACAAAGCTTTTTTGAAAACGTAGCACCTCATGACCCTGGTTGTTTACTTCTCGACATTCATATGCCGGGATTAGACGGGTGGGAAACTCAGAAAAAAATTCTTGCTTCTGGATCAAAACGGCCTGTAATTTTTATTTCTGCCGAGAAAAAGGACGATGCCCTTGGCCGTGCCCTGAATGTAGGGGCTGTGGGTTTTTTGCAAAAACCTGTCAATGGCCAGACCTTGGTTGATCTTATTAATATTTCGTCAGAAAATTGTCAAGCTGTTGTCAATGAAAAATAAAATAAAGATCCCCACCAGATCAATTACCAGTAAAGTAAAAAAAGCCAAAGAGCCTCTATTGAATAAAAGTACCCGTAACAATCTAGAAGAGATGGTCCGTCAGCAAACAGATGAGCTAAAAATTAGAGAAGGGCAATTAAGGCAAGGGGTTGATAGGGAATGAGCTTTTGTGTGCGGAAGGTACGTGCCAGGACAAACCGCTTAAACCGCAGGTGGTGGCTTATCAGCTTAATTCACTCATTGATAACAATTGTATTATATGCGCGGATACGGGGTTAATAACCACATGGGCTGCGCGCCATATTTTGGTTCGTGGGAACATGAAATTCTCCACCTTGGGCCCGCTGTCATTGATGCCCAAATTGACCCTTATGAAGCCCCCATGCCCGGCCATATCAGTTCTACCCAAGCTTGGCATTTTGCCAAAGCGATGATACGCGGTGAGAAAGACCGTTGGAATAATTTGAAAACCGTTATTAAGAACAAGGTCCGACGAGTATTTTAGGACTTAACCCATCCATTATACCTCAGTACAATTGATTTTCTTTTACCCTTCCGTAGAATACCATCATACAGTTAAATGAATTCTGGTCATCGTTTAAGAAAGAAGGCGCCTATGAGAAATCAACTTTTATCTACCTATAACAACAAGCACTCAGGAGAAGTTTTTTATCCACCTATCAGGTGGTATGAATCGGACATCAATGTCTTAACCATGGATGAGCCGTCCAGTTCTAAAAAAGAACTTGAGAAACTGTACCAAGAAGCCCAGGAGTATGATTTTTTGACGGGTAAAACACCTTAGGTTTTACCTGCTTTTTGGGAAGAAGAAGAGTAAATTTTTAAAAACAGTAAAAAAAAGGAGATTGTCTATGAGAGTCAATTTTTTAAAAATGTTGTCTGGTGTTGCAGCCATGGTATTGTTTAGCGGCATATCTGCACATGCTTCTGTTGCCATACCAGCGGTAAATCAGGTGCCGGGAAGGATCATGTGGGTAGATGTTAAGCTTGGGAAAATACAAATCAAACTCAACCAATCCTCAGGCACAGGAGAAAGAAAAGATTACAGGATCACCCGTTATGAAACCCGCGTCAAAGATCCTTCAGACAAAAAGTTTCTGACCATTGATGATTTACGAGCAGGTGAAATTGTCACCCTTGACGTGATTGATGGCCAAGAGGACAAGATCATTGGAAAAATTGTTGCCGAATCCCTGGAAGCGTCTGATTTCCAAGAAGCATCCGGGCAGCTTCAGGTCATTGATGGGCAAGCCGGAACACTCACCTTGCAAGAGAAAATGCGTAATGGTGTTGTTGAAGAAAGCAATCTATCGAATTTCTTTTTTGATCCCAATAGCATCGTTGTCCTGCAAAGTCCAAGCATTCAACCTGTGGCACTAGTGTTGAAGACAGGGGATCAAGTGAAGATCCAATTTGTGCAAAGGGATGGAAGACAACAAGCCTATTCCATTACGCTGTTTTCACCGGAGCATACGACTACAACCACTGTCACAACTACAACCAGTAGAACGCAATCTTGATGTCTGCCGTCTTCCATCTGAGCTAGAGGGTGGAGGATGGCAAGTGTCAATAAGGTAATTATGAAGAAAATTCTTATAGTGCTGGGGATAATCGTTTCTTCCTTAATATGTATCGCATTTATGAAGGACCAAATTGTTAAATCCGTGGTAACAGCGGTCGCTTCCAGGGTCACCGGAGTACCGGTACATATGGACGGCTTTTCAATGGATATTTTTGACTCAACAATCCATATAATCGGATTTAAGATGTATAACCCCAGCGGTTTCCCGGAAGATGTGTTTGTGTTCTGTCCAAAAATAAATATCATCTATGATCGTGCTTCTTTATTTAAGCAGAAACTTCACTTTTTACTGGTGGATCTTGATTTAAAAGAGATGGTTCTTACCAAAAACAAAGCAGGAAAACTTAACGTTGATTCATTAAAAATAATGCACCCTTCAAAGTCTTCTCCACCTGCTCCCATGCAAATCGATTTGCTTAACTTAAACATAGGCCAGATTGTTTACAAGGACTACACGAATGGCACACAACCTGGTGTGCGTGTCTACAATGTTAATAGACACCAAAGCTATAAGAGTATTCCTTCAGCCCAGCAATTGGTTTTACTTGTGTTGGCAGAAACGATGAAGGCCACCGCGATAAGAAATGCCGAGATCTACGGGGTTGCCATGATGACTGGTGTGGCGATTCTACCGGTTGCCGTAGCAGCAACTTTTATAAGTAAGGATAGCGTACAGCAAATCATTGATGCTTCTTTTGAGCATGTGTATGCGAGTAGCCTTGAGGCAGTAAAGCGTATGGGAACAATTACTAAACAGGATGCTTCAAACGGAGTGATTAAAGCCAATATTAATGGATCAATGGTTGCACTTATACTTAGGAAGAGTGCAGGCAATAAGACTGAATTAACGATTTCCGCACGTAAATATATGCTTCCCGAGCTTGATATTGCGGGAGGGGTTTTATATCAGATACTTGATAAGTTATAACCTTTACAATAGTCTTCATCCGCAGTCATCCTTCCCCCAAGCCCTCCGAGACAAGAAAGGCATGACAAATAAAGCTGTTAAGGCGGCAATAAGAGCACCGAACGCCACCGCTGCCCCGAATCGCTGGGTGGAGGGGAAATCTGAAAGTGTAAAGATGCCAAAACCCAATACCATGACCAAGGTAAAGGTCCCAATAGGCTGCCAAAAATGGTGCCTGGTGGATTGCCAAAGCAGTGCATTATCTTCATTCTTATTTTTTTGTCTACGGTAGAACCTGATCATATGGATCATGGAATCAATCCCAAGCCCCAAAGCTATGTTACAAGCCGGCGCGGATACGATATCCAAGGGTATGCGTAGCCAGCTTACGGTGCCTATGACAATGACGGGAATTACGCATATACTTAATGTAATAGCAAAGGCAATTTTTAGCGACCTTGATACTATCCATGCAATGAGAGAAAAAATAATGATTAATTGTCCAAGGCCGAATATGACGCTGGTGGCGATCAGTTTAGATAAATGTCCTTGCAAACTATAAATGCCTCCGACAAGCTCAGTGGTAAATCCGTTGGCACTAACAATTTTTTTGATCTCATTGATGACTTCAAGCCGGGGGATTGTACGGTTTGATTCATTCATTCTTAATAAAAATAGCCCTTCCTGGTGGTCTTCAGTAATAAAACTATTGGCAATTTCATCAAATTGGGTCTGTTTCAAGATATTTAAAAGCCATTCCCAGGACAGGAAAGAAGCAAATGGGGCCAGTTTTGCTTCAGCCATGAGAACAGGCAAAGAAATGACAGTTCCGACGGCAGGGTTTTGTTCCAAAGATTTTTGTAATTCCCATAGTTGGCCGTAGGCCTTATTGGTATCGAGTTTTTCACCGGAAGTCGTTTTGATGACAAGGATCAAAGGGCTGCTGCCCCCATTATGGTCAATGAAGACCAGTCCTTTTTCAATGTTACTGTTTTTAGCAAAATACGAAAGAAGGCTGGGGTCGGTATTAGCCTTCCATAATCCCGGCAAGGCCGCCAGGAATAAAGCCAAAATACTGAAGATAATTAATTTTTTTTTCTTTTCAAGAAAATACTCCATCTTTTCTTGAAAACGGTCAAGGCAATTTCTTTTTGATGATATTGGATTGACCATTCGCAAGAATGCGGGATAAATGCCATAAGCGGCACTCAGGGCCACCAAGGAGCCGACTATGCCTGATGCTCCCAATTCTTTTAAAGGTTGCGCGGGAACCAAAAGAAGGCTAAGGAATCCAAGCAAAGACGTGGACATGCACCAAAATGAAGGTGAGAAGGTCAGGTGGACAGCCTCTTTAACATGGTCTGGACTTTGCGCCTGGGAACAAAAATATTTCCAATTGAATGTCAAGAATATGATATGGGACAAAGTCAAGACAAAGACGATGGTGGCCAGGTTGGCGGTTAATAAGCCGATTTTTATCCCTAAAATATGGATAATCATCAATGTCCACATAGACGCGTTCATACAAGAAATAATTACCCCAAATAGGATCCCCTTGGAGCGAAAAATTAAAAATATGACCCCTCCAAATATAATCAGGGCCAAAAGGGTAAAAAGCGTGATGTCTTTAAGCAAATGACGGCTTATCAGTTCCACAATGTAAGGAGGGCCGGACATGATCAGTTGAAAATCAGGTCTGGAATATTGGGAAACCAATTTTTCTATTTTAGGAATAACCGCGTAAGAAAAAGAATCTTGAAGAAGTATAATGATATTGGTGGACCTTTGGTCTTTTGCGATTAAAAGCCGGTGCCATAAGGGGCTTTGCAGGGCGTTTTGGATGTCCTGTGGCCCGCGTGCGATACTTTTGACGCCGGTAATACCTCTAAGTTTTACAAGGATTTGCCCTAGGTCATTTACTTTTTGCATGTATACAGAAGATTCTATGGGACCTGTCGCATTAATGATTAACAAGGTGTCTTTCCTTACAAACAGGTGAGAGATAAGAATTTCATCTTGAAACTGCGGGTCACTGCTTGAGAAAAAGAAGTTGTTATCTACGCGGGGCACAAGATTGACGTAATTAAAGAGGACAAGGGCGCTTATGATTGTAAGCCCAAGAAAGACCCGTACTTCTTTACTGAGTTTAAATATATAGGGATTCATCATGCTTTTATTGACTTGCCTCCTGGACCTTATTTTAGGTGGGGTCAAAATAAAATCAATTATACCTCGGTATAATTGATTCATTTTGGATTCCCCCTAGAATACCGTCATGCGGGTAGTGGAAGAAATACAAGACAAAACAAAATGGCAAATATTAATAAAATTTTGAAAATGAGCAATGAAATAGAACGCTTTCAAGATTCAGATTGCTGGATTATTTTATGGCGGCTTATCAAGAACAATGGTTTGCGGTTTATGAAATATTTAAGGAGGAAGTAATTCTTTGAAAATTGATATGCATTTTAGGAAAGAGTTTATTCGTTTTTGTATCGCGGGGGGCATTGTCACCGCGACAGACTTTAGTATATATTATGTTTTATTTCATTTCCTTTCCTTTAACGTGTCCAAAGGGATTTCTTTTATATGCGCGGGGATCGTCGGGTATTTAATTTCTAAATATTGGACATTTAAAAAGAACGAACATTCCTTAACAGAAATTTTCCGCTATACGTTTATTAATTTTTTAGCCTTGGGAATCAATGTTTTTATAAATCACTCTATCCTAAGCCAAAGGCCAAGGGATATTTTATTAGCTTTGATTATTGCCACGGTTTTAACAAGTTTATTTACCTTTGTTTGTTTTAAATGGTGGGTTTTCAGGATTTTTTTGATAGAAGAGTGTTATTTTAAATGGTGGAAATGGTTTCCCTGGAGATTTTTAGTGAAAAATGCCGCCCTTGGCCAGGGGTTTATAGACCCTATTAAAATCCTTTCCCAATTACAAAATTTCGCGCAACCTTCAGAGGTGGCAGTTCCGACGGAACTGTTGCGTTCAGGGGTGGTCTTGCACGCGCGTGGGTTGATGAATAGTTTAGCCATCCAGCATAACCTTGATTGGATCTGGCCTTATTGGGTGGAATGTCAGTATGATCCACTGAACGAGGCTTTTATCCCGCGGTCTTTTTCGCTGACTCAAATTAATCTCACCCATCGGAATTGGACAGCCTTGGGAGTCCCCGGTGGAAGTGAGTTTCCTCTTGTAGATCCCCGCGGCCTTGTGACCCCTTATTACGACAGCTGGTCTATTGATGTTTGGATCATTCCCAATAATGGAGAACCATTAATTCCCTCGCGGTGCCCAAATGTTTCACAAAAGATGGTAATGGATGACAACCTTTGTGTGATCACAGAAATATACACTGAACCTTCGGCTTCGATCAGTACAGGCCAATTGAAACTTAAATTAAACACGCAAGTGATTGGCTCAGCTAAAGCACCCATTTGCCAGCTTAAAGTTACAGGGTTTTCAGTGGATAGGGCAAATTTAGTTGTTTCTCTAAGGCCCTATAATCCCGAAGGTGTCAGCTTTATCAATAATATTAACCTCATCGAAAACTCATCGGGTTGGCTGGTCAATCGGGAGAATTTGGTCTTTCTTGATAAGCCTGCGGATCGCTACGTTTTTTCGGAATATAATCGAGGCGATGTTTATAGTTGCTTGTCATCTCTTGAGAATGAAAAAGAAGTTTTTTGCAAAGTTGGTATGGCCAGTTCTGCGGCGATATATACGTTGGAAGCAGGACAATCCCAAGTAATTACCATTTCTGTGCCTTTAACGAAGAACAAAATGGATAAAGGAGATCACGGAGATTTAACTGCTCAAGAGGCATGGAAGGAAGGTCTTCAAGGTTCTTGTTCCTTACAAATTCCGGATGAACATTTTCAATTTCTTTACCAAGCCGCTATCCACACGATGGTTTTGCACTCTCCAAAAGAAGTTTATCCCGGCCCCTTTATTTATAGGCGGTTTTGGTTTCGTGATGCGGCCTTCATCTTATATGCCTTGTTAAGTGTTGGGTTAAAGGACCGTGTCCGGCGGGCTTTGGATTGCTTCCGTGTCCGTCAGACAACCCAAGGGTATTTCCTCTCCCAGGAAGGGGAATGGGATTCTAACGGTGAGGCCTTATGGATCATGCGCCAGTATTGTGAAATGACGGGAAATGTTCCGCCCAAAGAATGGAAAGATTCAATCAAAAAGGGTGGTCAATGGATTTATAAAAAACGCTTATCAAGTGATGCACAATCTCCTCATGCAGGCTTACTGCCTTCAGGATTTAGTGCTGAGCATCTGGGACCGAATGATTTTTATTATTGGGATGACTTTTGGTCTGTTGCGGGATTAGAAGCAGCGGCTTTTTTGAGTACCGCTTATGGTGATCATCATGAGGCCATTTATTTTGAGAATGAATCCTATGCATTGTTGGGGAGTATTAATCAAAGTTTAAAAAAAGTTAAGGACCGTTTAATACGACCTGCGATTCCAGCTTCACCCTATCGGCGTTTGGATACCGGAGCGATCGGTTCTTTGGTTGCCAGCTATCCGCTTCGCATTTTTGACCCCAATGATCCAAGGGTATTAGACACGGCTGATTTTTTAATGAAAAATTGTTTGGTCCATGGCGGATTTTTTCATGACATGACACATTCAGGGATAAACCCGTATCTTACCTTACATTTAGCTCAAGCGCTTTTACGCTCGGGTGATCCTAAGTATTTTGGTTTGATGACTGCTGTAGCTGAACTTGCTTCACCGACGGGACAATGGCCGGAGTCCGTACATCCAAATACAGGCGGGGGATGCATGGGAGACGGGCAGCATGTATGGGCAGCCGCGGAATGGGTTTTGATGATAAGGAATTGTTTTGTCAGGGAAGAAGATGAAGGATTAATATTGTGTTCAGGCATTCCTCAGACTTGGTTAGATAAAAAGCAATTGATTAGTTTTGGCCCCGCGCCAACAAGCTTTGGAGATATCCGAATTTCCATAAAACCAAATGATCAAAATATTCTTATCGAATGGCATGGGCAGTGGTTTGGTAAAGAGCCATTGATTGATATTCAATTGCCGGGGTTTAAAAAGGTCAGGATTACTCCCCAAACAAATTCTCTTGAACTGAAAGTAGAGGGTACCAATGATAGAAGCTCTTACGTTACGATTTGATGATTTTATTCTATTGAATTCAGGGGAGAAAATTTATCCTCAAGAATTAGAAGAGTTCTATTCCAAGGCCGCTCCTGTCAAAGAGATGTGCGTTTTTACAGTCTCAGGAATGCATGGTGTTATGAAATCAAAAGTCCTTTGGGCCATCATTCAGCCCAATCTGGATAGTTTCAGGGAATTCGGTGAAGTGAATTTACGCTCTGTCCTTAAGGAGAGATTTGATAATGCTTCGCTGGAACTCCCTTTTTATAAAAGGATTAAAGGTTTTACTGTAACACTGGATGATCTGCCCCTAACCACGTTGGGCAAGATAAATAGAGATGAGATCAAGGAAATATATGAGCCTCGGGTGATCGAGGGCAAAGAAGGGGCTCTTCCGGTATCAGGAGAGCCTTCATCAGAAGATCTTTTGTTGACAGGATCCGTGATTGGTAAAAGTATTTTAAAATGTCTCAAGGAGCAAAGCGGCATTAGAAGACCGATCATTCTTGAGGATTCTTTAGAGCTCGACCTTGGCATAGATTCATTGGGAAGGATTGAGCTTACTTCTGCCTTAGAGTCAGCTTTTAGCGCTGATTTAAAAGTAGGGGCGATTGCACGGGCCTTCAGTGTCAAGGACCTTATTTTAGGAATAACAGACGCGTTAAGAGGGGCAAAAGACATTCCTCTGGAGGACCAAGAGTTAGCCAAAGGAGAAGATTATTGGAATGAACATTTAAAAGTACTTCCTAAAGAAGAAACCATGCAGATGCTCGAATTGTCAACTGGTTATTTTGCGTGGTTGTTCCGGTTTATTTTAACAGCCATCGACTGTTTTATTTTCAAAGTGTTTTTTAATATTAAGGCAGAAGGAGCAGAGGATGTTCCCAAAGAAGGAGCATATATATTATATGGCAACCACACCAGTTTTATCGACGGTCCGGCTATCGGCGCTTGCCTGCCGCGCAGGCCGGTTTTCCAGATCTTTTATTTTGTTTTCGGCCCGTATTTTTTCAGGCCGTTTATAAAAAATCGTTTATTAAGGAACCTTGTCAAGATGGGGAGATTTATTCCTTTTGATTTTTCAACGCATTTTTTAGAGGCTTTACGCAGCTGCTATTATGTATTGAAAAACGGCAAGGGCTTGTGTTTTTTCCCGGAAGGGTTACGCAGTACCACCGGCGAAATTGGGGAATTTAAAAAAGGTTTTGGTGTTTTGGCCAAGGTGACAGGTGCCATGCTCGTACCGGTAGCGATCATCGGAACGCATGAAGCGTGGCCGAGTACAGCCAAATATCCCAAACGTTATCCTATAAGGGTCAGGTTCGGAAAACCGCTTCTTTGCGAAGATTTAGAAAAGGAAGGGTTGGCCATGGGCACACAAGATCCTTATGAAGCCATCTGTTTGGCAGCAAGGAAAGCCCTTATAGTATTAAAGGACAAAAAGGAGGGTACATGATGAATATTTTATTGATGACAAACACCTATAAACCGTTGGTGGGAGGGTTAGAAAAATCGGTCAGTAGTTTTGCTAAGGAATATAGAGAAGCGGGGCATCGGGTCATTATCGTGGCCCCTGAATTTCCAGATATGAAGGTTGAGGAAGATGTGATCCGAATTCCGGCATTTCAGCATTACAACGGGTCAGATTTTTCTGTACAATTACCCATTCAGGGGACTTTGACAAAGGCTTTGGGTGATTTTATCCCTCATATTGTCCATTCTCAGCATCCCTTCCTTATTGGGGACACAGCTTTGAGGATAGCATCTAAATATAATGTGCCGTTAGTTTTTACCCATCATAGTTTATATGAAGAAAATGTCCATTATATGCCCGGTAACATCGAGGCCCTCAAACGTTTCATGATTGAATTATCAACGGGTTATGCTAATTTGGCTGATCATGTTTTTGCTCCCAGTGAAAGTGTCATGTTGATGTTAAAGGAAAGAGGGGTGACGACCGCCATTGATGTGGTCCCCACGGGGATTTACACAGAGCAATTTGCAAGGGGAGCGGGGAAATCTTTTCGTAAAAAATTAAATATCCCCGCGGATGTCTTTGTGGTGGGCCATGTGGGGAGGCTCGCCCCGGAAAAGAACCTGGAATTTGTAACTCATGCTGTTGCCCAATTCCTTAAAAAAGAACCTAAGGCCCATTTTTTAATTGGAGGTACCGGGCCCTCTGAAGAGTCGATTAAAGAGATCATGTCCCAAGAAGGGCTCACAGACCGTTTGCATTTAGCAGGCATCCTTAAAGGAAAAGATCTGGTGAATGCCTATCATGCGATGGATATATTTGTATTTGCTTCGCAAAGCGAAACGCAAGGATTGGTTATAACCGAAGCGATGGCAGCTGGTATACCTGTCGTGGCTGTTGATGCTCCCGGGGTCCGGGAGGTCGTCAATGATTCTGTAAATGGCCGTTTACTTATTAATGAATCCATTGAAGATTTTGTTGCTGGCTTAGTGTGGCTCAAGAAACAACCTGTTGGGCGGATCAAGAAAATCAAAAAAGCATGTAAAGAAACTGCCCAAAATTTCACTATGAAAGATTGTGCCCAAAGGGCGTTGGACATATATGTTTCACTCACCACTAATCGTGGTTTTTGCCGTCGGAAAAAAGAGGAGGGCTTTTGGTCAAACGTTGTCCGTTCTATTCAAGCTCAATGGGGAACAGCTAAAAATTTGACTCATGCGACCGAAGCTTTCATTTCTCCAAGCCTTGTGCCTGAGCAAGCCATTGTATGAAATTATCGGGATATTTAGTGAGTTTGGACCATCATCGAATTTATTACGACCAATTTAAGTCTGATCATAAAAAGGTCATCATCATTGCCCATGGTTTTTTCAATAGCAAACAAGCTTTTTTGTTCAAGCAGCTGGGAGAATCGTTAAATAATGAGTACGATGTTATTTTATTTGATTTTAGAGGTCACGGCCAAAGCAAAGGGTTGTTTTATTGGACAGCAAAGGAATATTTGGATCTTGTGAGCATCGTTGAGTTTGCCGGCAAAAGCTATGGACGGATTGGATTGATTGGGTTTTCCTTAGGAGCTGCGACAAGCATTATCGCTGCTTCCAAGACGTCTTTGATCAACAGTATTATTGCTATCAGCGCTCCAACGGAATTTGAAAAGATCGATTATCGTTTTTGGCAACTCAATGTTAAAAAGGATCTTTTTTATAATTTGTTTGGTGAAGGCAGGCAAGGTAAAGGGGTCCGGCCAGGACCTTTCTGGTATAAAAAAGAAAAACCCTTTGAAATAGTTAAAAAAATCAAAACCCCCATTTTCTATATTCATGGCGATTCAGATTGGGTCATTCGCTATTGGCACTCAGAGGAGCTTTATAAAAATACGACTGCTTTTAAACGATTAAGTATTATTAAAAATGGACGACATGCCGAGTATCTTTTTCTTGAACATAAAGATGAGATGTTGCGTTTAATCCGAGAATGGTTTCATGCAACTTTAAGCGACATTATACCAAGGCACAATTGAATATGCTTTGAATTACTCATAGGATTCCATCAGGCATACCGTTCAATAAACGCCGCCACATAAAAAATTTTACCCAAAATTTTTTTAAAGCATTTATAATGTATTTAGATAGCAATGTTGATACCTTGAAGAATTAGGGGATCTATATGCGAAATCTATGGAGGGCATTATTTGTTGCTTTGGTCATAAGTCTGTTGATTATGCGACCCGCTTCATCTTATGCGGATTGGACCGGTCATGACGGGGATGGCCATGGTCATGATGAAGGGCATAGTCATGACGGAGGGCACGGTCATGATGGAGGCCGCGGACATGATGAAGGGCGTGGTCATGAAAGAGGGCATGATCATTCTAATATTGGTGTTTATTTAAATGTGTGGCCTGACTACTCCTCCTACGGCGCTCCTTATTACCCCCCGGCAGATGCAGTGCTTGTTTCTTCACCCATGGATCAACCGGTTGTTTTGTCCCCTCAGGTCATCACATCGAGCGAAACGCCTGATGTGATCACCGTTAATATTCCCAATAATGAGGGCGGCTATACGGCCGTCACTCTTAGAAAGTCAGGGACCGGCTTTATAGGGCCGCAGGGAGAATTTTACCCGGAGTTCCCCAAGGTTTCCCAGTTAGAAGTTATCTATGGAAAACAAAATTAGATGCGTGCCCCGTTAAAATTACCGCCTCATAAAACAAAGATAGTCTGTACCATCGGGCCGTCTTCATCGTCTTTGACCAAACTGGAAGGAATGATCGAAAGCGGCATGAATGTGGCCCGCCTTAATTTTTCCCATGGGGAATTTCAGGAACACGCCCAAAATATCCGCAATATCCGCAGCTTGGCATCCAAAGCCCGGCGCATGGTCAGCATCCTCATAGACCTTCCCGGCGTCAAAATGCGCATCGGCCGCCTTCCCAACGAAGGCGTCATGTTAAAGAAAAACGACAAGGTCGTGTTGACGACGAGGAATGTGCCGGGCACCCAGGAGCTGATTCCCGTTGAGTATAAACATCTTCCCCAAAGTGTTTCCACGAACGAGGTCATTTTTCTCAACGACGGGTTTATCCAATTAAAAGTGGAAAAAATTTTTGGACCTGAGGTGTATTGCAAGGTCTTGATAGGAGGCAAGCTCCTTTCGCACAAAGGGCTCAATTTGCCCGGCTCGAAATTAAACATCAATCCCATCACAGCAAGGGATTTAGCGATTGTTGATTTCGGTTTAAAGCACGGTGTCAATGTTTTTGGCCTTTCATTCATCGAGAGGCCCCGGGACATCATTAAAGTAAGGGAATTCGCCGGAAGGAAAGGCCACTCTGTTTATTTGGTGGCCAAGATCGAGCGGCGAGGCGCGATTGAAAATTTTGATGAGATCCTCAGGGCGGCAGACGCGGTGATGGTCGCCCGCGGGGACCTTGGTGTAGAGGTCCCCATTGAAGAGGTGCCCGTCATTCAAAAGCGGCTTATTCAAAGGGCAAATCTCATGGGACGGCCTGTAATCACCGCCACCCAAATGCTGGAATCCATGACCCAAAACGTGCGCCCGACGCGCGCGGAAGTCAATGATGTTGCCAATGCCATTTTAGACGGGACCGATGCCATTATGCTTTCCCAGGAAACAGCCATCGGCGATTATCCCATTGAAACGGTGCGCATGATGGCCAAAATCGCCAAGACCACCGAAGAGCAAAGGGACAGAGGCTTTTTGTCCGATGAAGAAGGCAGGCAAATCAGCAATAAAGTCGCCCTCAACAGCGCTTTGACCATTACC
>Ga0207035_1171_pt1 | contig 14534 bp, 16 predicted proteins | sample Alteio_BWMinCont_77_FD_153272 | JGI IMG/M metagenome (GOLD analysis project Ga0207035, IMG submission 153272) | Enriched cells from forest soil in Barre Woods Harvard Forest LTER site, Petersham, Massachusetts, United States -... | ecosystem: Environmental > Terrestrial > Soil > Temperate forest >... | reverse complement strand
GACTTGTAGTCGGGTGTGATAGCTGTGTATGGGATGCAGGGAAGGAATCTTAGGGCGGAGTAACAAGTCCCCTCTGCATTTGAAGGAGTCTGGCGTGCCAGGTGTGACCTTTATTCGTGATCGATCCCGGGAAATGCCCGATGTGGTTTCCCTGCTGCCGGTTCCTGCCCTGTTGCTGGGGCTGACCGACGGGGTGATCCTTTGTGCGAATTTACCGGCTTGTTCACTGCTGTCCCTGGATTCGGATGCTCTCTTGGGAGCTACTCTTGCGCAAGGCTGTTCCCCAGAAGACGTGCTCTTGCTTGAGCAACTCTACGCACGCCTGCTGGCAGGCCCCATCGACACTCAGCGTCGCCTTACTATCGAATACAGTCAAGAGCGCACGGGCAGGTTCCTGCGCATTGAACTCATTGCAGAGCCTTACCCTCTGGAGAATCAGCCCACGGCTCTTATCCTGCTGCGTGATGTAACCTTTGAGACCGTAACTATTGAGAAGGCCCAGCTATTTTCGTTGACACTCAGCGCCTTGCAAAACGCAATTGCGATCTCAGATCCGCAAAGGCCTGGTTCTCCTCTCGTCTATTCAAATCCTGAAATGGACCACCTCTTTGGTGCCAGTGCCGGCCAAATGATAGGCAAGACCCTCGACAGCCTTGTTACTAATCCTGCAGATAGCGTGGTGCTACCGCTCAATCAGAGCAGCTCCTGGTCTGTTGTACGCGCAACGCGCCTGAATGGAACTCAGTTTTGGGACCGTATTCGTTCCGTCGCTCTGCCTGGTGCGGATGGACGGGTTACCCACGTATTGCATGTTCATGAGGACCTTTCTCGCTGTGAGCCCAGGGCCGTTGCTGCAGCGCTTATGCAAACAGGACAACAACCGCAAGAAGAGTTGCTTGAGCGCAGAGGTTTTCTGACCAGCCTGGCCGGATTGCTGGAGCTTGCCCACATAAACACAGCCAGTGTTGCCGTGATGGTCATTGAGATTAGCAACCTGCAGCAGATCTTCGGTCTCTACAGCTTCGATGCTGCCGACGAAATGCTCAAGCTGCTGTCCCAGCGGCTCAGCACGCTGATACGCCAGAGCGACTTGTTGGGCGGCGGAGCAAGCAATCAGTTCCTGCTGGCCTGTTATAGCGTGGATGAGGAAAGGGATGTAGAGGCAGTTGCGGCCCGTCTCAACGAAGCAATCTCTGGAGCAATCCAGGTCTGTGGCGAGCCTTTCCACGTTCATTCCTATATAGGGGTTGCACGTTTTCCAGAAGAGGGTCTTTCTGCGGAGGATTTGCTTCGCAAAGCAAGCATGGCGGTTCAGGAGGGACGCACAACCCACAAGGACCCAGTCACAATGGCTTCCCCTTTGATTGCTGCTCGACTCACTGAACGCCATTTGATTGAGCGCGAATTGCGCAAGGCCATTGAAGAACAGCAATTTGTTCTCCACTACCAACCGCAGTTGCAGTTGAGCAATGGCCAGTTGCTCGGCGTGGAGGCATTGTTGCGCTGGAACCATCCCACGCGTGGGCTGCTGGCTCCTGGCTTTTTTATCCCCATTGCTGAAGATACAGACCTGATTCTGCCCATCGGCGAATGGGTAATGAATACCGCGTTTAAGATGGTCACGGATTTCGCAAAGAATGGAATCCACCTCGGCAGGATTGCCGTCAATGTTTCCCAGGCTAACCTGCGCCGTAGCCGATTTATTGAAACGGTGAGCAAGGTCCTGCAAGCCAGCGAGATTGACCCTGCATGTATTGAGCTGGAAATGACGGAATCGTTGCTGGTTGAAGACCAGGACCTGTTTACGCGGCAGATTCAGAACCTCAAGCGGCTGGGATTACGTATCGCAATTGATGATTTTGGCACCCGCTATACCGCCCTTGATCTGCTGCGTCATCTGCCAATTGATACGCTGAAGATTGATCGCGCCTTTGTCCACAATACCCACAAAAATAAGAACGATGCGGCCATCTGCCGTTCCCTTATTGCACTTGCGGCAAGCCTGAATCTGAACGTAGTCGCCGAAGGGGTTGAAGATCCCGGGGAACTTGCCTTCCTTGAAAAAAGCGGCTGCCACGCGGCTCAGGGCTTCCTACTTGGACGGCCTATGCCTGCCGAAGATCTACCTGCCTATCTTGAGACTCTGCAAGGAACTCCTGTAAGCCTCTAAAAGGGGATTCGATTGAATAATTTAATCTGACCTATGCTGATTTCACGGGTAAGGTGGGGGAAACGCGGGTCGCCTAAGAAGAGGCAGGGACGCGGAAAGCGCGGAGCTTAGGCTTGCGCGTCTCCGCTTCTATCCTGCGATTCAACTCTTCTTTAGAGACAGACAGAATCTTCTTCATCGCGTTGTCGATTTTTTGTTTTTCCGTCATTTGAAATACTCTAAAAGTCTTCGTTCGCTCTGCCACAGAGTTGCCATGATATCTAGAAAATCGCGGTCAATATCTTTGCGAGTAAATGGCAATACCGCATCGGTAAAATGGGAGATGCCCCACCATTTGTCCCCTTCTTCCGAGTTCAATTTCCGATGATGTGACCATGCGATTAGATCGGCAAGCTGAATCTGCGGAGTTTGCTTCATAATCACAGGCGCAGGAGGTCTCACCATATGCCAGGCATTAGAAATTCTAGATTGCTTCTGCCGCTGACGCACTAACTTGGAATACTCTCCAAGAAACGGCTCGTTTTGATCGAAGAAATAGTACATCTCTCGCAGAATAAGAGTATTAATCTGATTGGAGAACCATTTAAAAATTTGAGTTGGGACATAGTAATTCAGCATGTCAATAGCCGCCGGAAGGATGACTGAATCATCATCTAGGATTTCACGATAGTGCTCCATATCTATTGAGCAGATGAAGGTACGGAACAAGTTTTTGTCTAAATGCTGAACATACATGACGCAATCCGTAAGAAGCTGTTGCCGCTTTGTATCATCCCATCCCTTTTCATCGGCAAAAGGGCCTCGGCCTTTAATTAGCTCCTTCATATGTAAATACGGAGCAATAGGCTCACGCGCCTTTAAAACCTCTTCCCGTCTGGACTCAAAACCTGCCCACACACCTTCGGTAGCGGCAACTCCCGCCAGTACGACCACATTGCTATTCTCTAGCTCTCCGCTGCTATCTATGAAGGCTTTCACGACGACAATCGTCTCCATCCCCGACAAAGACTTTTTGGAAAAGATCTCCCTACTGCACTAGTCATCGCACTCTCCTGCAGGGAAGGTACTGATTGCAGAGTACTTTCCTCGACATGATTCATAAATTAAGTTGTTGCCTTTAATTGGGTCTTCAGCTTGCAGCGTAGCGAAGGGAATTCGCATGGGCATCCTATCAGTTCAGGCTCTATCCGCGTTTCCGATAAAGAATCTGAAATTCGAAGCTCGGATTCGGCGGAAAGAGCACGGCAATCGCCCTCAATCTCTCAGCCAGCGCGGGTGCAGCCAACAGGGGATATTCCCTTTCGCGCAGATCGTAGTAGTCAAAATCCTGCGCCAGCGAAAGCATGTAAACGGCCAGCGAATCACTGAAAGCAGCTTCAATAAACGAGTTTTTCGCTCGCTCATCGACTGCTCCACTGGGCACCACAGCACTCTCGCCCTGTTCTGTCTGCTTGCGCTCCCAGGCCCGTTTGCGGCTTTCCCAGGCATCGTGGCTGGTTTCTCCGCGAACATTTTCTTCAGCCTGCGCGCAAACCAGCTCACTAAAACTCGCCGGAACTCCTGCGGTCTCCACAAACTCATGCGCGGCGTTGATAAAAAACTCAAAGGCCAGTCCGAAGCGGTCATCCATCAGTCGCGTCGAGATGAAGGTGGCTTCTGTCCCTTCAAATTTCACATTGCGATGGCAACTTGCGCGGTCGCCCAGGTCAATACTGTAACCGGCGGATACCAGCGTTTCGTCGCCCTCTGCGAGCGTAAGGGGTACAAAATAGTAGGCGCGTTTGCCCAAAGCAGCGGCAACACCCATAGGAACAGCCTGGACCAGCCGCTCCACCTCGCCATGCTGGACAAGGTTGTGGCCAAAAAGCGCATAGCGAATACCGTTCTGGCTTTGCTCGACGGGGGCCTGCTGGGTTACTTTTTGTGCAGGGATCAATTCGTTTTGTGCGGCAAGAGACATCAAGGGCTATTCTAACGTCTAGAAGAGGGTTCGCCGCAGCTATTCAACATGTGCACGGTGCCCGACCTGCAAAAAGGAGATTTCCAACAATCATGACGAGCACAGACGATCAGCCCGTATCCCGCTTCTTAGGAATCCCCATGGGAGGCTTCGGCCTTTTCTCTACGCTGCTCATCTCTCTGGCGAGCGGTTTTATTGCGTTTTTCGGAACTACTTTTCTGGGTATCGTGGCTGGACTTGTCTACATGCTCAACGGCCATAACTTTACAGGCTTCGACGTTACTTACAAGGTCTACGGACTGACGGTGGGCATTGCAGTTTTTGTAATTTCGTTTGTCTATCTGATGGCATTGTGGGTACGCGGCAAAGTGAGCCAGTAAAAAGCCGCAACATATAGGAACCGAATATCGCGGAAAACTATACCGTAGTCAGCCTGTCCTCTTCTGTTGCAGTATCCTGCTTCTTGAGCGGAATGCGGGCCAGTTCCCACGCTGAGCGGTCTCGCAGTAATCGGCTGACCAGCGCCGTGTGCATGGCGTGACCTGCGCGCTCAGCTACTACCCGGCCCTGAATGCGTCGGCCAGCAAGCGCAAGGTCGCCAATCAGATCGAGCACTTTGTGGCGTACAAACTCATCCTCATAACGCAATGGCCCATTCAGAACAGCATCCCGTGAGAGAACAATCACGCTCTGGTCACTTGCGCCGCGAATCAGGCCCATCTCTCGCAGACGCGCCTCATCTTCTTTGTAGCCAAAGGTGCGCGCGGGGGCAAGCTCTGAGCCGTAAGTCTCTGTTGCCAGATCAAGGGTGAAGCTCTGTGCCCCGATCGGTGGGGGAAAATCAATCTTGTACTCAATGCTGTAGCCATCGCCGGGATAGACGCCGATGAACTTATCTCCATCACATACTTCCACAGCCTTCAGAATGCGCAGGTACTCGCGTTTGCGCCGCTGTAGTTCGATCCCAACGCTGCGGATGCCCTCAATGTAAGGCAACGCACTTCCATCCAGGATGGGAAGCTCCAGATTGTCCAGCTCGACAATGACGTTATCAATGCCCATCCCGATGAGTGCGGAGAGCAGATGCTCAGTGGTGGAGATGAGCACGGCCTGGCGCATCAAGCTGGTGGCATAGCTTACTTTGGCGACATTGCGCGCGATGGCTGGAATCTCAAAGTTATCGAGGTCTGTGCGTCGAAAGACGATGCCGGAGCCACCCGCAGCGGGCAGCAGACGCATGGTCACAGGTGCTCCGCTATGCAGGCCCACGCCGGTAAAACTGACGGGGCCAGCGATGGTCTGTTCCTGATGAAATTCTTGCGGCATCCTGGCAGAAATCCTCGCTAAGTGCTTAGATTAGCTTGATTTGGAGATTTTTAAGTGTGGTAAATCTACAACAGTGTGTGCTCCGGGCTATAAGTATTCCATCAAGACTGGATCTGCGAGGTACCCGATCCTTAGCGTTTTGCGAAGGGTGGAGTGCAGGATTAAGCTAAACCAACGCCATGAATACTACCCACGCAAACTTGAACCCAATCCCGATGCGCGCTCTGTTGGCTGGAGCACGTGACGAACAGCCGCAACTTCTTCGATTTCTGCGAACACTGGTTGAGTGCGAGAGTCCCAGTCATGAGAAAGCAGCGGTCGATGCTTGCCTTGATCTGCTGGAGGAGCGGTTGCTCTGGCTCGATGGTCGGATGAAGCAGCATTCCCGGAAAGCGACGGGAAATCTGCTGGAAGCGCGTTTTGGCCCACGCAAAACCGCGAAGAATAGTGTTCGTCGTGTGCTGCTGCTTGGCCATGCCGATACAGTCTGGCCGCTAGGCACCCTCAAAGCAATGCCTTGGCGCGAGCAGGATGGAAAGATATTTGGCCCTGGGGTGCTCGACATGAAGGCAGGACTTGCCATGGCCGTTACTGCAATTGAATTGCTGCTGGAGACGGGTCTCGCGGCAACGGAAATTGTCCTGCTGATCAGTGGCGATGAGGAGACGGGCAGCCACAGTTCTCGCGCAATTATTGAGAAGACCGCGAGCGAGTGTGATGCGGTACTGGTTCTGGAACCGGCGCAAGGGCCAGCGCTAAAAACCGCGCGCAAGGGGGTGGGCCACTTCCATCTGAAAGTGGAAGGAGTGGCTGCCCATGCAGGCGTGGACTTTACCCGGGGTCACTCGGCGATTCTGGAGCTTGCAAGGCAGATCGAACGGCTCAGTACCTGGAGCGACGAGAAGCGCGGCATCACGGTGAATGCTGGAGTCCTCCGTGGAGGAACCGCTTCGAATGTTGTAGCAGCAGAGGCTTCGGCAGAGATTGATCTACGCATTGTTAAAGCATCGGATGGCACCCGCATGGAAAAGCGATTCCGCGCGCTCAAGCCCTTTGACAGGCACTGCAAACTGACCATCGAAGGCGAAATTAATCGTCCGCCAATGGAGCGCAAGCGTGGAACGGTGCGGCTCTATCAGCAGGCCCGTACGCTGGCCGCTGAGATGGGTCTCGCGTTGCAGGAAGCATCGACAGGCGGCGGGTCGGATGGTAATTTTACTGCCGCGCTGGGAGTTCCAACACTCGACGGACTTGGCGGAGTGGGGGAAGGTGCCCATGCCGCACACGAGCAGATTGTGGCAGCAGAGTTAGCTCCACGAACGGCGCTCCTGGCAGCGCTGATAGCGAAGATTTAGGGGTTGTCGCCGCAATAGCTTCGGGAAATTCCTGATTTTGGAGATTAAGGCAACGGAAAATCCGGTAAGAAGATTTTTATGAAACTTGTGTTGAGGCTGTACCGTCTTTCATCGCACAAAAGAATTCGCAGGTAACAGGAGCAATCTTGCTCATGTTGCAACTTCTGTCCGAAACTTTTATTGATTTGCAGGGTACTATTGCCGGTAGAGGAATGTGATTGCAATGTGGTTTCTGAACATGCACCAGATCGCACGATGGTTCTTCACGAATGGAGACGGACTCGCTTTGCTGATTACGGCAGGGGTAGCGGTTCTTGTCTTCAGTTGTGTGGGATGCGTGTGCTCTCCCTCCAAAGACGAAGATGATATTTTTCATAAGCAGACGAGATAACAACGATACTGGCCCCTGGGCTGGGCCAAAGCCGGTATGGCCTACAATAATGCTATGAGCAGCCAGAAATTTTCCATTGAGACTAAAGAAGCACCTGCAGCCATCGGGCCTTACTCCCAGGCGGTGCGTGCCGGGGATACGCTTTACACCAGCGGGCAGATAGCGCTTGATCCGGCCACCGGGCAACTGGTAGAAGGCGGCATTCGCGAACAGACGGTCCGCGTACTGGCCAATCTTGAGGCGGTTCTTGCCGCAGCCGGAGTGGATGCTACGCATGTGGTCAAGACCACAATTTTCCTAAAAAATATGGCTGACTTTGCTGTGGTGAATGAACTCTATGCCCCGCTTTTTGCTCCCAGGGGAGTGGTGGCTCCAGCCCGCTCTACGGTTGCCGTTGCTGAGTTGCCCAAGGGCGCCCTGGTGGAGATTGAGGCTATCGCCAAGCTGTAAGGCTGGGCTGACAAGAAACAGATTCCTCCGCTTTGCTGCGGAATGACAAATCAAGCTGCGGAAGGTTAGAAATCAAACCACTTATTGAGTGAGGACGCCACCCTTTACAAAGGTTATGGTGACGACAACTGTGTGCGCGTATGGATCACCTACAGATTTGAAGGCCCCAGAGTAGCCTGCCAGAGAGCGGAGGTCCAAGCTCTTTTTAAGGAAAGCTGAGACGTAATTTTCGTCGTAAATATCTCCAGGTTTGAGTAGCCAGACTTTGTCGAATTCCTTTTGCTGCTGTTCGGTAAGATTGGGAGTCTTTACTGCTTCGATATGATATTGCACACCCGGTTCAACACTGACTGCGTAGCTGACAGTATGAGCAGCCTGATCTTTTGCTTGCGCTGCATGGATCTTTGCTTCCATGTACCCTTTTGCCGTGTACGCGCTTTTTAGCGTCCTCAGCGTATCGCGCAGTTCAGCCTGACTGGCGACATCTCCTGGCTTCATCTTTGCGATCTTTTGGAAGTCTGCCGTGCTGCATACCTCGGAGCCGGGCCAGTCAAGCCTGGTCAGGTGATAGAGATCTCCTTCCGTGACATTGGCCACAACATCTACATCAAAATGGTCCCCTGCAAGGGTGGGTTGGCCGCGGAGTATTCCCGGCACATCCGCATCCAGATAGCCGTAGTCATAGTAGATGGCTGTGATGACGCTGGTGATTGAGGGCTGTGTAAGGTTGGCATCAAAATCGAGAGACGCAAAACGGTGAAGGGCTGGCTGGAGATGCGGGGTCATGCCAGCCGATGCTCCCTCAAGGGTGAGATTGTGAACAAGTACAGCAGGAGAGGTGATGGTGAAGCCGATGGCCTCAATGGGCGCGCCGGGTTTCGGTGAATAAGGCATGGCCTCAACGGTTGCAGTGATGCCCTTTTCTGCGAGCATGGCTGTGAGCGCAGCAGTGATGGCGTCTGTCAGCATTCCTGAGACCCCGCACTTGCCTTGAAACAGCGGCACGCGTTTGTGAAGAGCAGTATCGAGTTCTTCCGTTTGCCACCAGAGAAAATTGTTATACCGCACGGGAAGTAGCGTGGATGCGGGGGTAAGTTTGAAGGTAAGGTCGGCGCCATTAAAGGAATAGTGGATATCAGAGAATACTCCGGTGTCATTCAGGTGCTGGGCGGCTTCGAGGATGTCCTTTTGAGTGATGGGAGTGTTCTCTTTCAGGTGCGACGCAGCCATGAGATCTTCTTTTTGCAAATCAGGCGCTCCGGTAAAGATGATTTGCTTTGGTGTATACGATTGGCCAAAAGAGGCAGAGCATAGTGCACAACATAGAAACGCAAGAGAAAGAAAGCGGGGGAAAATTTTATGGCTCATTGAGAAAAGACTAGCGCAGGTCGTTAAATTTTCCAACAATACCAAGTATAAAAAGGACTGAATTTAGATGGATTTTGTAACTCTGGCTTCGCCGATGCATCCAATAACATATATGAGCGACCTCACAAAGACCCCTGTTCCCCAAGAGAAATTGCCCAGGACCGATGCCGAATGGCGTGAACTGCTTTCCCCCTTGCAGTTCCAAGTGCTGCGTGAAAAAGGGACAGAGCCGGCCTATAGCGGCGCACTTTATCGCAACCATACAGACGGTGATTACCACTGTGCGGGTTGCGGTGCGCTCCTCTTCAAGAGCGAGACCAAGTATGAGTCGGGTTCCGGGTGGCCGAGTTTCTGGCTGCCCGCCACACCTACTGCCCTGACGACGCATGAGGATGGGAGCTACGGAATGGTGCGCGTCGAGGTGACCTGTGCAAACTGTGGCGGACATCTGGGACATGTGTTTCCGGATGGACCAAAGCAGACGGGATTGCGTTACTGTATCAATTCCGCCTCGCTGAGTTTTGCGGATCAAGGCAGTGCAGAGAAGACCTCTACAACCAAGGAGTAGAAGGGCGTCCTCAAAGTTCGATAAACTGGGATTGCGAAGCGGGAGAAGAATGGTTCCCGTACCATACACGCAGGAGAGAAATAAAAATGCCGACATTGCTGGAGCAGCTCCGTGAAATGACCGTGATTGTAGCCGACACGGGGGACATTGAAGCGATCGAGAAACTTCATCCGCAGGACGCAACCACCAATCCGTCGCTCCTGACTACTGCGGCGCAGTTACCGCAGTATCAGCACATCGTGGATGAGACGCTGATTGAGGCACGGAAGAAGCTGGGGAACTCGGCGAGTGATGCTACCGTAGCCAACCTTGCCTTTAAGCATCTGGCTGTTGCTTTTGGGAAAAAGATTCTCGCGCTTATTCCTGGCCGCGTATCAACGGAAGTGGACGCGCGTCTGAGTTATGACACTGCCGCCACCATCAAGCAGGCGCACGAAATTATTGCGCAGTACGATGCTGCTGGTATTGGCCGCGAGCGCGTTCTGATCAAGATTGCTTCTACCTGGCAGGGCATCAAAGCCGCAGAGGTGCTTGAGAAGGAAGGCATTCACTGTAATCTGACACTGTTGTTTGGCCTGCACCAGGCTGTGGCTTGTGCAGAGGCGAGGGTAACGCTCATTTCGCCTTTTGTTGGCCGTATCCTCGACTGGTACAAGAAAGACACTGGCAAGGATTATGTGGGCGCAGACGATCCGGGCGTGGAGTCCGTCACCAAGATCTACAACTACTACAAGAAGTTTGGCTTTAAGACGCTGGTGATGGGTGCAAGTTTCCGCAATACGGGCGAGATTATCGAGCTGGCCGGGTGCGATTTGCTTACCATTAGCCCCCAACTTCTGAATGATCTTCAAGCCACCGAAGGCGTGCTCGCACGCAAGCTGGATCCTGCAAAGGCGCAGGGGCTTTCGATTACGCCAATCAAGGTGGACGAGGACAGCTTTTTTGCTCTTCACGCGGCTGACCCTATGGCCAGCGACAAGCTGAAGGAAGGCATTGAAGGGTTCAGTGCTGCCCTGGTCAAGCTGGAAGACCTGCTGACCAAGCGCCTTGCTGAGTTGGGCGTGGCGGCGAACTAAGCAATTGCGAAGAACATGGCTTGCCGCGTTGGGACAAAGCACTCCCTCGGTGGCTGAACCCCTCTTGATTTTGGGATACTTACGGCGCGGATGAATGTCAGAGCTAAAGCACTGACCTGCCAGCCGCGCCCTTTCAAAGCAAGGATTTTGTCATTGATCCTTTCAAACCTAAACCTAAACCCAAACCCTACTTTTGCTGCAATCCGTTAAGACAGAGGACACAATGGAAATTCACGACAAGGTTGCCAACTTTACGCTTCAGGACCAGGACGAAAATACAGTTAATCTGACGGACTTTTCCGGTCAGCCCGTCGTACTCTTCTTTTATCCGAGGGCCGATACGCCTGGTTGCACCATTGAGGCCTGTGGCTTCCGGGACACTTTCGTCAAGCTCACGAAAGCTGGAGCCGTTGTGCTCGGCATCTCTCGTGATACTGCAAAGGCACAGAAGAAATTCAAAGATAAATATGACCTGCCCTACACGCTTCTTGCGGATTTTGACGAGGTTGTTTGTAATCAGTTTGGCGTGCTGAAGGAAAAGAATATGTACGGCAAAAAGGTGTGGGGAATCGAACGGACGACCTTCGTGATTGGGCCGGATCAGACGCTGCTTCAGGTCTTTCCGAAGGTGAAGCCGGAAGGCCATGCCGAAGAGGTTCTAGAGGCAATTGAGGCATGGAACAAGTCTCAGAAATAACAGTGCCAATCGATTTCCTGCCGCTGCCTCGCAGCTTCTTTCTCCACTCGCCTCAGCAGGTTGCTCGCGGACTGATAGGCCAACTGCTCTGCCGCAAAACGGAAGACGGAGTTGCCGTAGCCCGGATTGTTGAGACGGAAGCCTATCTCGGTAGCGAGGATCCTGCTGCCCACGCCTACCGCGGTCAGACGGCGCGCAATGCTGTCCTCTTTGGCCCGGCAGGATTCGCGTATGTTTACTTCATTTACGGACGTTATTTCTGTCTAAACGTTAGTTGTGAGGCAGAAGGCAAAGCGGGTTGCGTGCTTTTCCGTGCTGTAGAACCGTTGCCAGAGTTAGCGAATGGAATTGCATGGCTTCGTAGCCAGCGTTCCATTGCTGGAGGGCTTCCGCTGGAAGCCTTGCCGCCAGCCTTTGCGAATGGACCAAGTCGCCTCTGCCAGGCTTTCGGAATAACCCGCACCGAGCACAATGGCCTCGACCTTACCTGCTCCGATTCTGGCCTGTGGCTGGCAAAAGGGCCTGGACTTCAGCCTGGAGAGCACATTGCAAAGGGACCCCGCATTGGAATTCGCAACAATGCTGACGCTCTGCTGCGGTTCTTTCTCCAGGGACATCCCCATGTCAGCTCACCCCGCAGCAAAACTACTCTCACCACTTCCCCTAATCTTCCACGGGCCAGGCGCTGATGTGCGGTAATCTTCTTAGACAAACACTCCGATTCCTGCAACAGGCAAGCACTACCCAGACGAAAGGATTCATCCTCCGCACATGATTCAGCGAAGTTCTATTGTTTTACTCGCCGCCATGCTTCTTGCTCCTTTGGCGTTGCAAAGCGCCGTTAAGAAAGCTCAGGAAACTGCTCCAGCCGCGCAGATACCAGCACCCAGTGCGCTTCCCAAACACGAACATCCGGCACCGACTAACTTGCAGGTCCTGCCCAAAGACCTTACCGGTGAGCAGGTCCACGAGATCATGGAGCAATGGGAGTTGCAGACCGGAATGAAGTGCGGCACCTGCCACACCTCTGATCCGACAAGGCTGGGCCCGAACGGGAAGCCCCTCCGTAATTATGCGGATGACAGTAAAGTCGAAAAGCGTTCTGCTCGCCTGATGTACTTGATGACAAAGGACATAAATCAAAAGTATCTGACTCAGTCGAGCGAGTTCGGAGATCATGTTGAGTGCGGGACCTGCCATCGTGGGCATCAATCACCGCCGGCCTTCAAGCCAGAGCCTGAGGCGGCCCATGCGCCTGGGTCACCCGCATCGCCAGAGCACGATCATGACCACTAGGGCTCAACGGGGTAGCCGGGAAAGTGCTTCAGGGCTAAAGGAAAAACCAGATTCCTACGCTTCGCTGCGGAATGACAAATCAAAAAATGTGGAATCAAAATTAAGGACTGCGGAATGACAAAGGGTACGGGCTGAAGCCCGTACCCTTCAAGTTGACCCACTGCCATATTTCCAGTGATGTTGATTCTGCTTTTAGAGAATTGTATTGTCAATCAGCCGCGTAGTTCCGACCCTGGCGGCTACTGCAAACAACGTTCCCGGCACAGCGTTGTCGATGGACAGCAGAGTCGCCCAATCTACCACCGTGGCATACTCAACATCGATCTCAGGCTCTGAAGCGATAACTGCAAGCGCAGCTGACTCCAGTAAGCGGGCCGAACGTTCGCCGCGCTCGTACAGATTTTCTACGCGCCGCACCGATTGACTCAGTACCAACGCTTGCTTCCGCTCTGCTGCACTTAGATAAGCATTACGCGAGCTAAGTGCAAGCCCATCGGCCTCGCGCACAATCGGACAGACAACTAGTTCTGTTGCAAAGGCCATGTCCCGTACCAGCTTGCGTAGTACAGAGACCTGCGCGGCGTCCTTTTGGCCAAAATAGGCGTGCTCCGGTTCCGCAGCAATCAGCAACTTGGTTACTACAGTTGACACCCCTCGAAAATGCCCCGGGCGCGCGAGGCCATCCAACTGTTCGCCAAGCGTACCTACATCTACATAGGTTGAAGCGCTGGTGGGGTACATTTCCTCTACCGTTGGTGCGAAGATCGCTTCCACTCCGGCGGTACGCGCCAACTCGCAGTCTGCATCGAAGCTGCGGGGATAGCGCGCAAAATCTTCCTTTGGCCCAAACTGCGTTGGATTTACAAAAATGCTCACTATTACAGAATCACCCGCGGCTACGGCCCGCTCCATCAATGAGTGATGTCCGGCATGGAGGGCACCCATCGTGGGTACCAGACCTACACTGCGTCCCCTGGAGCGTTGGGCGCGAGACCAGGCACGAAGGTCGGCAATGGTAGTGAGCGTTTCAAGCTTTTGCAGGACAGGCATTCAAGCCTTCCTTGCAGTTGCAACGGTAGCGGAGTTCTTCCTCTCAGAGGAAGCGGCTTCCGCATGATAGCTTTCTGCATCACTGGGGAAAGCACCGCTCTCAACATCTGCGCGATAGGCCACCATTGCCTCATGCATCAGTTTGGCGGCATCGCCATAGCGCCGCACGAATTTTGCCGCTGGAGAAAAGGTAAGTCCCACGAGATCGTGGAAGACGAGAATCTGGCCGTCGCAGCCGGGGCCTGCTCCAATGCCTATGGTGGGTACTGCGAGCGCGGCTGTTACACGCTCGGCCAGTTCGCGGGGAATTCCTTCCAGCACAACGATTGCGGCTCCGGCAGCTTCCAGAGCAAGTGCATCATCGAGGAGTTTTTGGCCAGCTTCGACTGTCTTGCCCTGCACGCGATAGCCGCCCATGCGGTTGACGGATTGTGGCGTTAATCCCAGATGTGCCACCACGGGAATCTCAGCTTTGGTTATTCGCTCGACTAGACTCGCGCGTCCGCCTTCAATCTTGACGGCCTCGGCTCCGCTCTCTTTTACGAAGCGGATAGCGTTCTCAAGCGCTGCATCGGGGCCGGCGTGATAGCTGCCAAAGGGCATATCCACCACCAGCAGAGCGCGCCGCAGTCCACGACGAACTGCGCGGGAGTGGTGCAGCATTTCTTCAACGGTGACGGGGAGGGTTGAGTCGTAACCCAGCACCACCTGGCCCAGGGAGTCGCCCACCAGGACCATCTCAATGCCAGCCTCATCGGCGAGCCGCGCGGTGGCATAGTCATAGGCCGTCAGCGCGCTGATTTTGCTGTCGCGCTCGGTTGAATGTT
>Ga0207035_1134_pt1 | contig 14554 bp, 14 predicted proteins | sample Alteio_BWMinCont_77_FD_153272 | JGI IMG/M metagenome (GOLD analysis project Ga0207035, IMG submission 153272) | Enriched cells from forest soil in Barre Woods Harvard Forest LTER site, Petersham, Massachusetts, United States -... | ecosystem: Environmental > Terrestrial > Soil > Temperate forest >... | reverse complement strand
TGGTGTAGTGACCCCTCTCAAGAAACACCCTTTGGGAACCGGCGCAAGGTATCCTCCACGATGCGCTCCCCGATCAGTGACCAGGGCATCGAAACAACCTCGTGCGCGATGGTGGAATTCTGCCGATCGACAACACGACGCCCTTGGAACTAAGGGCCTTGAAGCACAGATCTAACAGCCCTTTGCTCGATAAGGCTAATAAATCCGTCTTTGATACCCGGCTGCACTTCGCAGCTATGGTCAACTCCTCGAATGATCCAATCATTAGGGAAGGCCTGACGGGCCGCATCCTCTGCCGCAACCGCGCCGCCACTCGAGTATTCGGCTATCAAGCGAGACACCTGTATCTCTGTCTCCGTTTTAACCGGCCGGAACTGGACGGTCACTGGGAAGACTCCATTTTCACGGATGCGAGCGTGGAACGCCGACGGACGGGCCGCCGGGAATGTTCGGCTAGTAGAACGAATCGTGAAGAACAATGCGGTCCAGGAATGGATGGGGTCCGCGGGGTCGATCGCAGTGTTCTAAAGATAGTCGCGTGTGTGATCGATTGCCATGAGCAACATCAAGAGACCGCGGAAAACATCAACCGAGTCGATCCGATAGTTGCGACCCGAGTGCGTATTCGGGTGGTTGTTGAGTCATTGTAGAAGAGAACTCAGAGTGGTTCTTTCCCGATTGCTGCTATTCAGTCAGCAGCAACGCACATCAATGGCTCAGTAAGGTTTGCAGCTCCCATCTTTTACATAGGCAAATAGACAGCCTAAGCATCCCGCTTTCCTTTGACATGGCTTGCGCCCGCAGCGGCCGAAACCTTCACCAAAGCCTTTCGTTTTGTGTCCGGAACAACTACCGGGCCTTGGTTGAGGAACTGCACTGTCAGAAGAAGATCAACGCGTTTTGAAATCACAGCATTTCTGTCCAAAACGTGATGATTTCAGGCAACAACTGTATGCCGACGTTCGATTAAATCGATAGGTAGAGGGCACATAGTCGGAGGTATCGATGAGTGAGTCGAACACCCAAGGAGGAAGACACTCATGAAAACGCACCGACTAGAGACCTACGGTTAACCCTGACATCTATCCTACGCCGCGCGCACTCCTGAACAAGCCGGACGCGGCTGACGTCAACCTCGTATGAGATCGGTAGCAGAGTCGAGAGGCAAAAGGCACTGAAGTGTTCCCACACATAGGACCAGAATGGATTGAGTGGTTGCTTAACTGGGTTGCGCGACCAGAGAAGAGGTTGAACCGCAGTCTTGGGGACGGGCTCAAATCTGGCTCGAGCACGGAGGACGAAGCGATTGGCACTCAACGTGGTGCGACGGAACGAGGCACGAACAAAATGGAGGATTAGGATGATTGAAGTTTTGACTGAGGTGACAGCCAGGGACGACGGTGTGTTGAGCGCGTTGACGCACTTGAGGAACGGGAGCATTGAGGATGCGCTCACAAAGTTTGCGGAGGAATTCTGCTTCACTGAAGAGATCACGCCGCTTGCATATATCGACGTGGCAGTTGTGGTCGCCGGACTTATTCTCATTAACCTGCCGGCTACTCCCACAGCAATGCCGGCGGAGGCCTGGGTAGATTAGCGGGCGCCTACAACGATGTTGCTAAGTATCCGAGCGGCTCGGGATTGCGCGCGTGTATACATCTATGCGCGGGAATAACTCCCCGTTTGAAGTGTTATGGCTTACGGTATTGGAGTGCGGTGTCTGTGCTGTCTGAAAAGAGCTTTCCTCTTTGAAAGAGGACACCACATCTAATGTCTGTGATTTTGCCATGAGTGATAAGAGCACGGTTATATAACTTTTCAATCGAAGTGTGATGAAGCTGCTTCGTTTCCAGAGAAGCAAGAGATAAGGATGAAGTAATGATGAGCCGGCGGAATTTCCTGGCAGCAGCAGCAGCAGCGGCCGTCGCTCCTGCAATGTTTGTTCGCGCGGCCGAAACGAAGCGAAAAGTGGTTGTTGTGGGCGGAGGACTGGCGGGTCTTTCCTGCGCTTACGAGCTTCGCAAACTGGGCTTCGAGGCGATCGTTCTTGAAGGACAGGGACGTGCCGGAGGCAGGGTCCAAACGCTGCGCGAGAATCTTGATTGGGGACTTTCGGCCGAGACGGGAGCGACACGCATTCCGGATACGCACGATATGACGCTGGATTATGTGCGTGAGTTTGGGCTGACGCTGGAGCCATTTAAAGGCGGCGACTTGGCCGATGTGCTGCATCTGCGCGGACAGAACTACGTGACCCAAGATGGCCCGGAACCGGATTGGCCGCTGCAGTTGACGCCGGAGGAACGGCATCTGGGCCGCGGAGGCATGGCGAAGCGTTATATGGCTGGGCCGTTGGAATCGGCGAAGGGTAGCGAGGATTCGCTGAGTGTCCCCGGCCCGATTCTGAAGCAAGATCATTACACGCTGCGGCAGTTCCTGGAGAAGCAGGGACTCTCACGGGGTGCGATCGAGCTCATGACGCTGGGGGCGGACCCGTCAATTAGCGCGGGGCTACTACTGCTGGTGGAATTCAATGAGCAGGTCACCCACGGGTACTTTCATATACGTGGGGGCAACGACCAGCTTCCGGCGGCGTTGGCGAAGCAGTTGGAGTTGGGCGGAGCGATTCGATATGGATGCCGGGTGACGAGCGTTGGGCAGGATGACAGCGGCGCGTGGGCTGTCATAGAACATGCCGGTGGTCATGAGACGGTTCGGGGTGATTATGTTGTGTCGGCGCTGCCGTTTTCGGTGGCCAGGAATCTGTTTGCGGACGCAAGGTTGTCGGCTGAGAAGCAACGCGTGATCCGGGAGCTGCAGTACTTTCCAGTGGACAAGATATTTCTACAGATGCAGAAGCAGTTCTGGAAGGCGAAGGGGCTGAGCGGGTTTGCGAATACAGATCTGGTGTCGGAGAGATTCTGGGCGCTTGGGCCAGAGTCGCCGGAGGAGCGCGGCCTCCTGCTGTCGTATGTCATTGGAGAGAACGCGGCAAAGCTAGACACGGTGGATGTGCATAGCCGGGTGCAACAGACGATTGCCGATGCCGAGATTGTGTTTCCGGGGGCACGGGAACAGTTCGAGGCGGCTCGAGTGAAGAGCTGGAGCGAGGATCCGTGGCAGCGCGGCGGTCTTACGTCGTTTGGTCCTGGCGAACTGAACTGGATTCCTATCAATGCTCGCAGAGAAGGCCGGATCTTCTTTGCGGGTGAACATACGTCCCGATGGAATGGGTGGATGCAGGGCGCTATTGAGTCGGCGCATCGGGTAGCGAAGGAGATCAGCGCGTGAAGTTGAGATACAAGCCACCCTTGTCCGCCTTTATAAGGCGCAGCCAATCGAGCAGATAGGAACGTCTCCCATCTCCGGAACAGCCATCGCTGCCAACAGGATAAGATTGCTGGCGCGGACATGAAGATAGCGGTGTCCAAACCTGCTGCCACCTCGGAGATGCGGGTGAATATACCTGCATGCCGATGAATCTCCCATCAGTGGATAGGGTATAGCCCAATCCTACGTCCGACACCCGCCGAAATAATGTCGCAATAGGGTCTGTGCATGATTTATCGTACAAGTTATGACGAAGGTCAAGGAGTCTATTCGGACACCTCGGCTCGCTCGAACACGCAAGCCGTCCAAAGGCCAACAGGTCGGCTACCTGCGCGTCAGCCCCCTGGATCAAAACGCAGGCCGCCAGCTCGAAGGGCTGGCTCTGGACAAAACATTTACCGACAAAGCCTCCGGCAAGGATGCGAAGCGGCCCCAACTGGAGGCCATGCAGAACTTCGTCCGCGAAGGCGATAGAGTGTATTGTCACTCGATGGACCGGCTGGCCCGCAACCTCGATGATTTGCGGAGAATTGTGCAGGGTCTGACGGAGAGGGGCGTCCATATCGTCTTTGTGAAGGAAAACCTGAATTTTACTGGCGAGGATTCGCCCATGTCGAATCTGTTGCTGAGTGTCATGGGGGCGTTTGCTCAGTTCGAGAGAGAACTGATCCGCGAGCGCCAACGTGAGGGGATCGCGATCGCAAAGCGGGAAGGGAAGTACCGCGGCAGGAAGCCGTCTCTGACACCCGCACGGGCGGCCGAGTTGAGACGGCGAGTAGCCGATGGTGACTCGAAGGCTGCTCTTGCTCGTGAGTTCCGCATCAGCCGGGATACGCTATATCGGTATGTTCCCGTCAAAAAGCGCCGGGTTGAGAAGCTCGGAAAATGAGTTGTATGCAGGGAATCGGAGGAGGGAATGATGAGTGAATCGGAGATGCAAGCGGAGTTGGAGCGCCTGCGGGCTGAGAATGCCCAGCTCAAGGGCAAAGATAAGGGCGGCCTCACATTGAAGGTGAGCGAGAAAGGCGGGGTCTCGCTGTACGGCATGGGCCGGTTTCCGGTCACGCTCTACAAAGAACAATGGCTCCGCATCCTGGCGAGTGCGCCGGAGATCGAGGCATTCATCCGCGAAAACGACTCCAAGCTGAAGACGAAGGAGTAGGGCTTTGAAGAATGGGGTCCAGGCCGCAATCTGCTGTCCCTGCGGGAATGAGAAGATCCTCGCCCTGGGCCTCTGCGCGACCTGCTACACACTGAAACGGCAGGATGCCGAGTATTTCGGTGGCTTGCGAGAGCAGGTCTTAGAGCGCGATGGATACGCCTGCAGGGTGTGCGGTGATCCCGATCCCGGAGTGCATCATCGTGAACCAGGCAAGTCTGCGCTGCATCTGATGATCGCTCTCTGTGCGGGGTGTCATGCGAAGGTCCACCGGACGAAGGTTGTCCTTACGGAGTTTCCGCCACTTCTGCTGGTACTGTGGCGAGAGCAGCACCCCGAAGGCCATGAGCAGACGTATATCGATTTCAACGTTCGCAAACCACCGGCTCAGAGTGTCCCACTGAACTTTGAGCCCTCCCAGAAAGATTGAGCTACCGACCCATGCCGGCACCCTCCAACCAAAGCCCGTCGAACATTGGCCCCACGATAGGGGACGAAGTGGCATTTTCGGAGGTCGTTCGACTCATCGCCGTTTCACGCGAGAAGGCCATTCAAGCCGTCAACACTGCACTGATTGACCTTTACTGGCAGATAGGGGCCACGATCAGCCGCAAGATAGAAGCTGCGGAATGGGGCGACGGTGTGGTTGACCGGCTTGCTAAGTTCATTGCACGAACGGAGCCTGGTCTACGCGGCTTCACCCGCCGTAACTTGTTTAGAATGAAACAATTCTATGAGGCTTATCGGGAAGATTCAATCGTGTCGCCACTGGTGGCACAATTGCCGTGGTCTCATCACCTCATCATCCTGGGGCAGAGCAAACGCCCGGAAGAACGCGAATTTTATGTGCGGCTTGCCATCCGCGAGCGGTGGAGTAAGAGGGAACTAGAGCGCCAGTTCAAGACGGCGTTGTTCGAACGTGCTGTGCTCAGTCCGCCAAAAGTGTCGCCACTGGTGACACAAACGTATCCCGAAGCTCTGAGCGTCTTTCGGGACGCTTATAACGTGGAATTTCTAGGTCTACCTTCGGTCCATGCAGAGGCCGACCTGCACCGTGGTTTGATGGACAAGCTGAAAGACTTTCTAATCGAGTTGGGGCGTGATTTCTGCTTTGTCGGTTCGGAATATCCGATGCAGGTCGGCGACAGGGATTTTGCTCTGGACCTGCTCTTCTTCCATCGCGGCCTCAACTGCCTCGTTGCGATCGACCTCTTATGTGGCCGACCACATAACAGTTCTTCTGTGGCGCAGCCAGTTATGTGGCGTTCAGCAATGCGGGCAGCCATATTCACTCCGTTTCAGTATTTGAACGCCACATAACCAGACTGCAGGCTTGAAGGAGGCACAGCACGGCACGGCATAAACCCTGCTTAGGGAATGTCCGCGAGTGAGGCCACAGCAGTTCTGCAGCCACTCGCTCTCCCACTGCTGCCCCTCGACTATATCTTCCGGGCCCCGGCTTCCTAAGCCGGGTTCACACAATGGTTTTGCAATAGGCGTCTACTTCGGCATGCATCGTGGCAAGGTCGATTTCCCCCCGCGCGAAGCGCTCCATGATCTCCCGCGCCTCAGGCTCAAGTTCCATGCCTTCGATACGAAGAGAACCGAGAGCACTGTCCACCGCGCGACGGCGGTCAGCGAGTTCCGCTTCAATCAGAGCAGGTTTTGGCCGTCTCGCCATAGCATTTTCCTCCTTTCCATTATTGTCTGAATTAGCGTGTTTCGGTGCGATGATTTGCGCTGCAACGAGCTGTATGGGGTAAAGCCGACATTGATGTCGCCTGACGGCCCTCCGCACAGATTTGGAAGTCAGGAGGCCGCCCCAGCTCGTTTTTGCCCGAGCATCTCATGCCCTAGAACAAAAGACTTACACCGCGGTGACATTTCAGCCCCTGTCTATCGGGTAGTATTGGGTGAATCCAAGGCAACAGAGGAATCTTTGCAGCCACTTAATGCTGTGCTGTGGAGCTGCGTGTGTGCGCTTGGAAGGTTGTCGCAATGACGTTGATCTACAGGATACAGATTTTTGCGTGGCGGTCTGATCATCCGCTGCTCTAGTCTCCTATTTCGCTGTGTATGAGATGCCATTCATGACAGAACAGAAATCAACGCATGCACGATGGGGCCTCAATCGCACTATGATCGTGTTCTCTTTTGCAGGAGTCTTCGCATTTCTGTATTTGAGAACATTTCTGCTCCCTGCCATTCCCTTTGTTGCGATCGACGATCAAGTTCTGTTCTTCGCTCGCGCTGTGCGTATTGTTCATGGTCAGGTCCTCTACCGCGATTTTTTCGAGCTCGTTACTCCCGGCACTGATCTCCTTTATGCCGGAGCATTCCGTCTCTTCGGTATCCACGCCTGGATCATAGAGGCCTGGAGTATCTGTGTCGGGCTGGCCCTTTTTTCGATAATCACGCTGATTGCCAGCAGGATATTCCGCGGTCCTCTCGTTCTTCTTCCAGGCCTGCTTTTCGTTGTACTTGATTTCAATAGCGGCCTTAACATGACGCATCACTGGTACAGCACTCTAGCCGCGATGGCAGCGGTTGGCGTGCTTACAGGTGGTATAAGCCTTCAGCGGATCTTCGTTGCCGGGTTGCTATGTGGAGTCGCAGCTCTCTTCACTCAGACACAGGGCGCACTGACTTTCGCTGCGTTAGCTGCTTATTTGTTATGGCGCCGGCCCTCAAAATCACAGCAAGGAAGCGTTCTGCGGCAGTTCACAGTTCTGCTTCTACCATTTGTCTTCGTGCTCTCTTGTGTTCTCGGGTATTACACATACAAAGCAGGTCCTCGTGTTGTTTTTTTTGATCTCGTTGTGTTCCCACCGAAATTTATGAGCACCATTGAGATCAACCAGCCGCGAACCTATCTTGATCAGATCGGAGGCTATGCTAGTCAGTTTGCACGAACACACAAGCTTACGGATCTCCTTAGCCTAATCCCTGTAGTGTTTATCTACGCGACTGTTCCTTATATTTATTTCCTCGGACTTTACCAGTTGCGACGGAAACGCGAAGTGTTGCCTTCGACAATTCGGGAGGGCCTCGTTCTCCTGCATTTAGTTGGTTTAGCCCTCTTTATGGCTGTTATCAACGGTCCTAGATATTTTCGCCTCTGTACAGTTGCTCCACCTGCCATTCTGATCTGCGTCTGGCTCGTCAGCCACCAGAGCCGCGCACAGAGATTCACGCGGAATCTACTATGGCTCGTGATGGCTCTCTTTGCCTTACTGCTCCCAATGCGACGCCAAACTCAATGGCACGCCACCCTGAATTTGCCGATCGGCCGGACAGCTTTCAACGACGCTGCCACTTTTCACGAGTTTCAATGGCTTGCTCAGCGGACTCGCCCCTCCGACTTCTTCTTCAACAATTCAGCGGTAAGTCTCTACCTCGGTCTGGATAACCCTACTGCCTCGGAGTTCGTGACCTACGATGAGTTCAGTCGACCTGACCAGATAGCTGCTATCGTCCGGGCACTGAGGAACCATCCGCCAAACTTCATCGTGCTATTACCGAAAACAATGATCTCCTCGGAGGTCCACGACCACGCTTCGGGCTTCCGACAATTCGTTTACGACAATTACAGCCTGGCGCAGATCTTGTACGCGGACCACTCTCTCTACGAGCAAGAAATATGGGAACGCAAGTCGAATCCAATAATCGGGCCAAGTAAACCGGGCTACTGATCCGCGTGCGGAAGAGTTTCACCGATTTGCGCTCCACTTTTTTGAGTCAAGGCTGACCGCACTGAGGGTAAGCCGCCCAGCACAGCGTACCGCCCCGTACTGTGGACGCAGCGATCCACCACCTCGAGGTCGGCCGCGCGAGATGAACGCGCAAGTGAGTCGTGTGTGATCGGCCAGGGGTATGTGAGAACAGTCAAAATGGCGTGACCGGCGCCGATGCGCTGATCCTGGGTTAGGCTGTGAGCTCAGAAGAAGGCACAGCTCAGAGCCACAAGCAAAGGGGCGCACCGATTCGCTTACTCAGATAGCTCGACTATATTCGGAACCGTTCTTTCACTTCTACGAGGAAGAGGTTCCGAAAATGTTTGAGCAACTCTTTGAACGATCACATGCGTTGACTCGCCAACGCACCGCGCCCCTGGCCGATGAACGCCGTCGTTTTGTTGTCCACTGTTTTGAACAAGGAATGGCCAGGAGTACAGTGCGGCTCACTGCTGAACTGCTAATCGCCGTCGAGAAGTACTTGAAGCTAGCCGAGCGGCCCAACTCACTTATCGACCTACCGGAAATTGAAGATGCGGGGGAACGCTGGTCCAGGCGCAAAGCCGTGCCGCCGATCAGGCTATGTCCGAGACTATCGAAACAGCGGTTCATTTGTCAGGCCGTTCGGTGGTTAACTTTTATGGAGCGCCTCCAGCCGGCCTGCACTCCCGAGAGACCGCACGAAGGGGAGATCATCGCGTTCGCCGATTTCATGCTTCGCGAACGCGGCCTCTCGCCAGTGACGATTGGGCTTCGCTGCCATATGGTACGCCTGTTTCTCGACCAGCTGTGCGGCGAAGGGCGGTCGCTCCACGATGTGACTGTTTCCGAAGTCGACTCGATACTTGCTGCCAGAGTCAACGAGGGGCATTACGTGCGAGCGTCGGTTCAGACCTATGCATCGTCTCTGCGCTCGTTTTTCCGATTCGCTGAAATACGCAGATGGTGCAAGGAAGGCATCGCGGCATCCATCATGGCGCCCCGGGTCTTCAAGCAGGAGTCTTTGCCGTCCGCGCCAACATGGTCCGAAGTTCAGAGGCTTCTCGGCAGTATGGGCAGCAGCACTCCTTCCTCGATTCGCGACCACGCAATTCTGATGTTGCTTGCTGTATACGGAGTTCGCGCCGGCGAGGTAGCCCGGCTACAACTTGGGGACATCAACTGGGAAGATGAATCGATCGTTTTCATGCGTTCCAAGGGACTCGGCAAGCATAACTTCCCACTTGTTCAGTCTGTAGGTCACGCGATCATCCGATATCTAAAGGAAGTGAGGGCCCCCTCGCTTCATCGAGAGGTCTTCCTCACGGTGCGAGCTCCCTTTCGACCTCTGACAGCTGGAACGCTATGGCCGGTGGTCGGCAGACGGTTGAGACCCGTATCTACCTCCATCAAGCATCACGGCCCCCATGCTCTGCGCCATGCCTGCGCCACTCGATTGATCAACGAAGGTCTATCTCTGAAGGAAGTCGGCGATCACCTTGGACACCGCAGTCTTGAGACCACGCGCATTTACGCCAAGGTGGATCTCGTCCGGCTTCGCCAGGTTGCCAGCTTCGATCTGGGAGGTCTGCTATGACCCTTCAGCATGTGGTCGAAGAATATGCCACCTTCCGCAGGACCCTCGGGGAGAAATTTGGAGTCAACGGAAAATTGTTGAAGGCCTTCTGCAGGGCAATGGGGGAAGATACTGCCCTTCAGGATGTTGCGCCCGAACGAGTGAGTGCATTTCTCAATGGTATCGGCCCGCTGACGGCCTCATGGCATGTCAGACACAATGCGCTACTGGGCTTCTATCGGTATGCGATCAGCCGCGGATTTGTCGTCCATTCTCCGTTGCCGATCGTGATACCCAAACGACCGCCTGCATTTCAACCTTACATCTACTCTCAAGCAGAGCTTCGCCGTCTGATGGATGCTACATCCTCGTATCAGCGCAACCGTGGGAGCTTGGAGCCGCTGACGGTAAAGACTATTCTCCTCCTAATGTATGGCGCGGCATTGCGTGCGTCGGAGGTGCTGTCGCTGACGAATGCGGACGTCGATTTGCTCAACGCTGTTCTCACGGTTCGCGACTCGAAATTCTTCAAGAGCCGCCTGGTGCCGCTTGGGCCTGTGACAACTCAGACTCTCACCGAGTACGCAAGCAGACGCAGCCCATCCGGCTCTCCGCGTGAGGCAGAAGCGTCTTTCTTTGCGGGGAGAAAGGGCAAAAAGATACCTCTCGACACCCTCGAAGGGGCGTTTCAACAATTGCGTGAGTACGCCGGCCTGCATCGGGCTGGAGGATCGCGCTGCCAACCTCGCCTCCATGACCTGCGCCACACCTCGGCAGTTCATCGCCTGACAGCGTGGTACCGCGAAGGCAAAGATGTGCAACTGCTGTTGCCTCAACTGTCCGTGTACATGGGGCACACATATTTGGCGGCGACCCAGGTGTACCTCACCATGACGCCGGAACTCCTGCACGAGGCAAGCCTACGTTTTGAACTCTATGCCGGACGGGAGGGCCATCATGACTGATACAGCCCTTCTCGGACCCTGGGTCCGGCGTTTTCTTCTTGAGTATCTGGTGACCGAGCGCAACCTCGCCCGCAACACTCAGCAGAGTTACCGGGATACGCTTTGCCTGCTGCTTCCATTCGCGGCCAGGAATACGCGGAAGGAGATCGATCAGCTCACCGTCATCGATGTGTCTGCGGACCTGGTTCGACTGTTCCTGCAAAATCTGGAGCAAGTTCGCAAGTGTGGGCCGGCCACGCGGAATCAGCGACTGGCCGCGATCCACTCGCTGTCTCGTTATATCGGTCTGCACAGCCCTGAACACGTCGCATGGTGCGGACAAATCCGTCTTATCCCACCCAAGCGGGCTCCCCGGTCGTGCATCACGTATCTTGAGAAATCTGAGATGGACGCACTGTTGGATGCCCCGGACAAATCTACCGAACAAGGGTGTCGGGACTATGCGCTGTTGCTGTTCCTATACAACACGGGCGCACGGGCCGATGAAGCTGCACAGGCGACGATCGGAGATCTGACACTGGCGAAAGCCTACAGCAGGGAGCATTCTTTGGTTCAGGTGCACGGAAAGGGTAACAAACTGCGACGCTGTCCACTGTGGCCGCAGACGGTGGCTGAACTCGTGCGCTTGACTGGCGGGCGAGGCGACACCGGGCACGTCTTCCTTAATCGACGGGGCGAACCTATCACGCGGTTTGGCATCCACACGATGGTCGAGAAATACGTCCAGAAAGTCTCGCCCCTCATGCCATCTCTCCTAAACAAGCGCGTGAGTCCGCATACGATCCGGCATACCACGGCAACACACCTCCTACGTGCCGGTGTCGACATCAACACGATCCGCGCATGGCTCGGCCACGTCTCCCTCAACACCACGAATGTCTACGCCGAGGTCGATCTGGAGATGAAGGCCAAAGCGCTTGCGACCTGCGAAGTCAAGACTGGTAAGGGACAAAAGCACTGGAGGGCAGATCCCGGGCTGCTGCGATTCCTTCAAGCCCTGTAGTCTGTTATGTGGCGTTCAAATACTGAAACGGAGTGAATATGGCTGCCCGCATTGCTGAACGCCACATAACTGGTTGCGCCACAGAAGAACTAAAGGTGGGTCGCTTTGAGCCGGAGTATCTGGGCAAGCTCAATTTCTATCTCGAAGCGCTTGACCGGGATGTTCGTAAAGCTCACGAGCAGCCAGCCATCGGCGTGCTGCTTTGCGCGAGCAAGAATGATGAAGTCGTGGAGTTCGCCCTCAGCCGCAGCCTATCCCCGGCCCTGATCGCCGAGTACCAGACGCAATTGCCCGACAAAAAACTGCTGCAGGCCAAGCTCCACGAGTTTTATCTTCAGAATGCACCGGACGAGCCATAGCCAGCACGCGCGGTCACGGCGCGATTTGAGAGAGGACTCGATGGTGCAAACGAAATGTCTTGTGATTGGGAGCTGCACCGGTCAAAAAGACGATGAGGGCTGTCCTGAAGAACTCAAGCTGAAAGAGGCAGACTTCGGCACAGCCGCCAATCTTTCGAAAGCAGAACACAGGGCCAAAGATTGGATGAAACCCGCTGGAAAGATGTACATAGGACGGCAACATGCCCTAATGATGAACGGAGTCGAGCACCTTCGTGCCAATTTTGACGCAGCTTCCTTCGACGTTGCCATTGTTTCAGCAGGTTATGGGCTGATATCAGAAGAGAGGCTAATTGCGCCGTACAACATAACATTTCAAGGGAAGGGTCTGCCTTGGGTACGTGAACGCGGGAAAACTTTGATGCTGGGCTCGTCATAATGCTGAACAGAGCGCATCAAATCACTCCCCGCGTGACGTCTCCATCGCTGGCTTGATCCTCTTCAACTGAGCAACGCCCAGCTTGGCCCACTGTCGGGCTGCACTAAAATCCCGGACTTGTTTAAAGGACGATGAATTACTGCAGATAAATCCCGGACTGGGCAGTGATCAAATTGGCTGCGAGCTCGGTGGCGTTTTCCAGGTCTTGTACTTAAATCCCGGAAATCGCGGACAAACTTCAGCTCAAAGATTCGTCCGGGATTTAAGTACAAAATTCCGGTATTTACGTGCAGTAACGTTGCAGCTAAATACCGGAAAATCCTTGAAAATAAAGAAGAGCTTGTTCTTGATTTAAGTGCAGCGTGACGACTACTTCGACAGATACTGCTGCAGGAACTCCGCCTCAGCATAAAACTCAAAGTCCTGGTTCTCTTTCTTCTGAAATCCGTGGCCTTCGTCATTCGCCTTGACGTACCACACTGGCGTTCCCTGCTTCTTCAGCGCTGCGTAAATCTGATCACTTTCGCTCACCGGCACACGCGGATCGTTCTTCCCCGCCACCACAATCATCGGCTTCTTGATCTTCTCGACATTGTTCATCGGCGCAATGCGCTCAAGAAACTCCCGCATCTTCGGATCGCGTTCGTCGCCGTACTCTACCCGGCGCAGGTCTCGCCTGTACGCCTCCGTGTTTTCGAGAAAAGTCACCAGGTTCGACGGCCCTACAATGTCAATCGAACAGCGTATCCGGTCGCTATAGAAGGTTGAGATCGCAAGCACCATGTGACCGCCGTAGCTCCCTCCAATAACAGCGATGCGGTCTGCGTCAAGATCCGGCTGCGTGCCAATCCAATCAATCAGCGCGTTGATGTCCTTATAAGAGCCCTCGCGCAGAAACCCATTGTCCAGCTTCGTAAAGTCTTTGCCATAGCCCGTCGAACCGCGCACATTCGGCAGTAGAATCGCGATACCCAATTCGTTCAGGTAGTAGTTTTCCGACCCAAGAAAATCAGGCCGCGATTGCCCCTCCGGGCCGCCGTGAATGTCGACCAGCACAGGGCGCTTGCCGGTGAACTTTGCCGGAGGACGGTACAGAAATCCCGATATGATCTTCCCGTCAAATGACATCCAGCGAACCAGCTCCGCCTCATGAAATCCGGAAGTATTCACAGCCGTTTCGCTCGCCGTCCAGCGCTCGACTTTCCCCGTGGTCACATCCAGCGAATAGCAATCGCCAGGATCCTTCGCCGAACTGATCGAAAACCCTAGGTCGCGATTATTTCGATGCCAGACCAGTCCACCAACCACTCCAACAGGCAACACAGGCACTGGCTGTTCCTTTCCGGTTACCGCATCCAGCAGGTGCAGCTTGCTGATCCCCTCCTCGTTGCTCAGATACGCGATCCACTTCCCATCCCACGACTGCTGGAACTCATCCACATCCCAGGAAAGATCCGGCGTCACAATCGTCATCTTTTTCGTCGCCAGGTCAATGTAAGCCAGCCGCAGAAACTGCGAGTCCTTGTCTGTCGAAACGTAAACGCCCTTGCCGTCGCGGCTGAAATTTGCCGCAGCATACGTGACCTGCTCGCCCGTCTTTCGCGGAGTCAGTTCCGTCTTCTCTCCCGTCGCTGAGTTCACCAGCCACAGATACGTTTCGTTCACAGAAATCTCTTCCATGAGCAGAACCTGCTTATCATCCGGCGACCACCCCTGCGGCCCCCAACCGCCGCCAGTCAACTGCGTAAGCATGTGGTCCGTCTTCGGATCAGCCGGGTTCATCGCCCAGAGATCCGTGTCCTGCTTGCTGCGGCGTGTCGAGACGTACACGATCTGGTCCCCGCCCTGCGACCACCGAAGCGAAGTGTTTCGCGACTTGCCATCAGTCAGTAGCGTGCTGTCGCCTGTCGCAAAGTCATAGCGAAAGAGTTGGTACCACTCGCCGCCGCCAACAGCCTTCTGATATACGAAATAGTCTCCGCCCTTGGGATGAAACGAGCCGCCATACACCGGCTCGCGGAAGAACGTAAG
>Ga0207035_1084_pt1 | contig 14556 bp, 14 predicted proteins | sample Alteio_BWMinCont_77_FD_153272 | JGI IMG/M metagenome (GOLD analysis project Ga0207035, IMG submission 153272) | Enriched cells from forest soil in Barre Woods Harvard Forest LTER site, Petersham, Massachusetts, United States -... | ecosystem: Environmental > Terrestrial > Soil > Temperate forest >... | reverse complement strand
ACCGCGCCGGTCGGGAAACCATTTTACCGCCTGCCCTACGCAAGTGGCGTAGATCGCACCGCCGCCGACGCCGGAGACCACAGCCGCAAAATACAGCATCGTCAAGGATTCGGCATAGGCATTGAGAACCCAGCCGATGGCGACCATGACACCGCCGAAACCGACCATGATCTTGGGTCCGCGCTCGGCGCCGAGCATATCAACAATCCAACCCTCGATCGGCGTAAGCCAGGTCTCAAGCGCGATGAACACCGCGAAGGCAAACTGAATCGAGGCGATCGACCAGCCGTGCGCCTTGTTGATCGGATTGACGAACAAGGTCCATCCGTATTGCAGGTTGGCGATCATCACCATGCAGATGACGCAGAAAATCAGTTGGGCCCAGCGCGTGTTTTCGAGCACGCGCGGAGTCGCAGCTGATCCGGTTGCCGTTGCGATTGTCATTTCGTCCCTCCCCAGGGCTTTTACGTTTTTTGTCTCACGCAATTAAAACGTGACTTGTCCCTAGTCACGTCGCTTGCGCATTGAGTTATGACAATAGTGTATCGGAAGCCGTTTCGGCTAGATAGCTATCGTATAAACATTTGAGAATTTTCTATCGATATCAAAGGGTAAGCGTCTGCCGTCAAGCTGCGTTCGACTTGCCCCCGGCATCCTTACACGTGCCGCATTGCACCAAAAATAGATTGGATTGTGGGGAAGAGGCAGGACCAACAAATAAGATGACCAATCGATTAGGCTTGAGAGGCCATGCCCTTGGATAAAGACGACGCAGATGCCCTACGCAACGCAGTTAAGTTGCTTGAGCACCCCAGTTTGGCTGCGCGCCTTACCAACTTGGTTGGAAAACCGGTTGGACTCATGGGCCTGGCGCTGCCAGCCGGCGCTTCGCAAGCTATTGCTACCGCCACAACAAAAAGCCTTGAAGCGGCTCTCAAGGTCGCGCTGCTGACCATTCGGAATAATCATAAAGACAGTTCACAGCTGTTACATAGGGCGCTTGCAATGGCGTCGGGTGCCGCTGGCGGCGCGTTTGGAATCCTTGCGCTGCCATTAGAGCTCCCGGTCTCGACCATCATCATCCTGCGGTCAATTCTCGATATCGCCCGAAGCGAGGGGGAGAATTTAACCGATCCGGAATCGACCCTTTCATGCGTGGAGGTCCTTGGACTGGGCGGTCGGGCCGAGATCGAAAAGGCAGGCAATAGCGATTATTTTTTTATCCGCGGTCTTCTCGCAACGTCCGTTACGGAAGCTGCCCGCTTCATCGCGGAGCGAGGCGTCGTCGATGCAGGCGCTCCGGTGCTGGCGCGGTTGATCACTCAGGTCGCATCTCGGTTCGGATTGGTCGTTACACAGAAGGCGGCCGCCCAGACCATCCCCGTCATCGGCGCGCTTGGAGGCGCTGCCGTCAATTACGCATTTATCGACCACTTCCAGTCAGTTGCTCGGGGACATTTCACCGTCCGCCGGCTTGAGCGAAAGTACGGCAAAGATATTGTCTTTGCAGCGTACGAGCAGCTTCGTCAGCAGCTCGACCCATTAAAATGAGTGCAATCAGCAGACGACAAATTCAGATCACGGCTCATGATCAAGGGATGTCTCATTTTGCAGTCAGTCGGCATGAGCCCATCTTCCCCGGCGAAAAAGCGGAATGCGTAAACCGGATCAAGGCGGGAAATATTTCGGAGCCAACAACCGTGACCAGCATAGTGGGCAGGTCGGTTATCAGTCAGCCTTGATGTTCAAATCCCGGATCACCTTTGAGAATTTCACGGTATCATCCGCAATCAGCTTTCCAAAGTCGGACGGCGAGCCGGGAAGCACGGTGAAGCCGATGTCAGCGAATCGCGCTTTCAACTTGGGATCAGCAAGCCCCGCGTTTGTCTCTTTGTTGAGCTTGTCGACGATTTCGGCGGGCGTGTTCCGGGGGGCGCCGATGCCGGCCCAGTCACTGGACTCGTAGCCAGGCACGAAGTCGCTGATGCTGGGGATATCCGGCAGAGCCTCCGAGCGCGTGCGCGTCGTCACGGCCAGAGCGCGCAGCTTGCCCGATCTGATGTACTCGATCGATGATGCGGCAGTGGCGAAGTAGACCTGCACATGTCCGCCCATGAGGTCGGTCAACGCCGGGCCCCCGCCGCGATAGGGTACATGAAGCAGGTCGACTTTAGCTATCATCTTGAACAACTCACCAGCCATGTGGGGCCCGCTTCCAACGCCCGCCGACGCCATAGCGACCTTACCTGGATTGGCCTTGGCGTAGGCGAGGAACTCGGGAACAGTTTTTGCCGGAAATGATGGGGTGACTACGATGACCTCCGGCTCGCGGGCGATAAGCGCGACCGGTGTGATATCGCGGATGAAATTGAAATTGAGATTATCGTAGAGCGTTGCATTGTAGCTATTCCCTGAAGTGGCCAGCAGCAGCGTATAGCCGTCTGGAGCCGCCCGCACGACCGCCTCGGTACCGACATTGGTGCCGGCGCCCGGCCGATTGTCGATGACGAATTGCTGGCCCAGTCGCTCCGACAGCCACTGACCGATCAAACGCGCGACGATGTCGGTCGAGCCTGCGGGCGGAAAGCCGACGATCAGGTGCACCGGCCGCGTCGGATAGGTCTGCGCCCACGCGGTGCGCGAGATGGCTGGGAGCGCGACGGCACCCGCGGCCTGTTGCAGGAATTGACGACGTGGAAGTTTCATCTTGTCCCCCTGAAGTGCCGACGAAACCCGGCAACAACTCGCGAGTGAAAATTACCCCCATTTCCCGTGGCCAGAAAGGGGCGCGCGCCGGGAAAACGGTTTGCCATGTCGCCACCCATCGCGTCGCCTGGATGGATCGGCCAGGAGCTATCGAACCATCTTGCGAACTCGAACGCGAGGCGTAGCGCGAAATCGCACGTTATCGGAGTATTGCTGATTGTAGCTGAGCATATCGCGCCACACGATCACGCGACTCATGGCAAATGTGCTGTTTCATATTCATTTCCCTGCTGTCCACTAGCGCGCCAGTCTGGGGAATGGGGTCTTGGGTCCGAAGCCGATTTACATTCGTCAAACCTTTTGCCCGCAGGAAACCACGTGGGACTCTAATGGCCGGCACCTCCTAGTCCCAGCATCTGTCGCGCCTCGGCTGGCTTGGCAACGTGATCGCCTACAATGTCGATGATCTTCGCCGCCTTCTCCACCAGTGCGGCGTTGCTCGGTGCGAGCTTGCCCTTTTCCAGATACAGATTGTCCTCGAGCCCGACCCGCACGTGGCCGCCGAGCAGCACAGTCTGCGCGGCGATAGGGAATTGGTGCAATGAGATACCAAAGGCGAACCAAACACAGTCGGGCGGCAGCAGGTTGCGCATGTAGGTCACCGCCTCCGAGGTGGCGGGTTGCCCCCAAGATATCCCGAGACAGATCTGGAACAATCCGGGTGGCTTGATGTGGCCGGTCTCGATCAGCCGCTTGGCGAGCATAAGGTGGCCGGCCTCGAATACTTCGAGTTCGGGCGTGACGCCGGCCTCACGGATCGCCACCGCCATCGACTCGAGATGGGCGGGCGTGTTGATGAAGACCTGGCCGCCCATGTTCATACTGCCCATGTCGAGGCTACAGATTTCGGGCGCGAGCTCGACCACGTGGCGCACGCGCTCAGCCGGCAACGATAGCGTGCTGCCGGGGCCGGGCTTGAGCGGATCGTCGTCGCCGGGAATAAACCGCGCGCCGGGGCCAGTGGTGAGATTGATGAGGACGTCGGTGCCGCTCGCCCGGATGCGTTCAACCACCTCGCGATAGAGAGCGAGATCCATGCTCGGTCGCGTCGTCTGCGGATCGCGCACGTGAATGTGTACGATGGCGGCGCCCGCCTTGGCGGCGTCGATCGCCGATGCTGCGATCGCCACCGGCGTCACCGGGACGGCGGGATTGCGGGCGGGCGTATCCGCCGAGCCAGTCACCGCGCAAGCGATCATCACCTTCCGTTGCATCATCCGCTTCCTTGGTCTTGCGCGCAGCTCGGGCTGGCAGTGAACCGGCCTGAACGGATCATGCGCCGGATATACGCTGTACCGCCGAATGTGTCATTCGATGCGTAGATGCGCCTCGTGCACCACCTTGCCCCACTTCGCAATCTCGCTCTTGATGCGGGCGCCGAACTCCTCCGGTTTGTTCGCCACCGGCTCGAAACCGAGCTTGAGCAGGTGTTCCTTGACGTCCGGTTGAGCCACCGCTTTGGCGATTTCGCGCTGCAGTAGGTCAATGATCTCCTTCGGCGTACCCTTCGGTGCCAGCACGCCAGTGAGCGTGTCGGCTTCCTGGTCGGGATAGCCGGCTTCCCGCATAGTCGGTACGTTGGGGATTTCCGCACCGCGCTCGATCGCGAGCACGGCGAGCGCGCGTAATTTTCCGTCTTGGATACTGGCCAGCACTGTTGGCAGCGCGATAAAGGCGATCGGCGTGTGCCCACCAATGGTCGAAGTGGCCGCCTGGGCGGCGCCGGGAAACGGAACGTGCACCATGTCGAGCTCGAACTTCTGCTTGAACAATTCCCCCGACAGATGCGGAGTCGACCCGATGCCGGGACCGGCGAAACTGTACTTGCCCGGATTGACCTTAATCAGCTCTATCAGTTCCTTGACGTTATTAGCGGGCACCGACGGATTGACCACGATCACGTTGGGCGAATAGGCCACCATGGTGATCGGCGCGAAGTCTTTGACCGCGTCGTAGGGAACATTGGCGTACAAGCTCATATTGACCATGAAGCCGGTGCTCACCACGGTTATGGTGTAGCCGTCCGGCGGCGCCTTAGCCGCTTCGGCGCTGGCGATGTTGCTACCGGCGCCCGGCCGGTCATCGACGTAGAATTGTTGGCCGAGAGAAGCCGATAACTTCTGCGCGACGATTCGCGCGATCACGTCGGTCGGGCCACCAGCAGTGAAGCCGACAATCATCCGCACCGGATGATCGGGGTAATGGGCCGTTGCGCCGGTCGCAGCGCTCTGGGCACCGGCGTCCTCGACGATGAGCAGCGCCACGCACAAAGCAAGTAAGCGCACCATGGTTTTCATGAATACCTCACTTGATATTGTGACAATGCTATCATACCCGATCGAAGCTATAGTTGTGAGAAAATGAGCTTGTGGAGCACACCGCCACCGCCAAAAGTACCGGTTTAGTACGCGAAGTTAATTTGGAGCATCGTCTGTGACTGAGGCTGATCTCATTCACTTTGTGACCGCCCAGGCTCAAGTCTATCGCCAGGTCGTTGATGAGCTGACCGACGGACACAAGCGGACCCATTGGATCTGGTTCATCTTTCCGCAACTTTCCGGTCTCGGACACAGCGTCACGGCTCAGCGGTACGCTATTCGGAACATAGATCAGGCTAGGGTTTATTTAGCTGATCCCGTTCTTGGTAATCGCTTGCGCCACGATGTGCGTCTCATGTTAGCCCACAAGGGCAAGTCGGCGCTCGAAATCTTAGGATCGCCCGATGATTTGAAGTTTCGGTCCTGCCTCACGCTATTTTGCGAAGCTGCTTCCAATAAAGCTGACAAATCGTTATTCGTGGAGGTCTTGAACCATTTTTACAATGGCGAGCCGGACCCTCGCACGCTGGAACTGCTCCAGTCTGAATAACTCGTGAGGTTTGTCTCATTTTCTACTCAGTCGAGAACTGGGTACGAATGGACGAAAATGTCACGCGTAACATGACCGGTTCCTTTAGCCACGTGGCGGACTTCATCTCCGCCGAATGCGATTGACGCGACGAAAGAATTTCGGACGCTGGCGCCCCTACCCTCAAATATACCCACACCGCGGCGGAGTGCCTCTCCGTCATTGGGCATGTGGGACAATTCGTGGGACACACTTCCCTGCCCGAACATAAACAGCTGTATACACAGTATGACCAAGCTTGCTTGGGCGGAGGGTTGGTCCGCCTAGCTCCTCATAGCCGCTCACGCTCGATGCTAGGCTCGATCGCCAGGCCCCGCCGGCGTGTCGCTCTTAGCGAGCTCCAAACCCGACCCGGGGGGAAAATTCGGTCATCGCGGCGCGCGCTCCTGCCGCTCACATGTGATTGAGCTCCGAACACCCGGAAGGCTAAAAAATTGTTTTACAAAAAAGCTCAGGGCCAAAATTATGCGGACCGCATGACGATGGAGCATTCGGCCGATTTCGGCGCCGCGGGCGAAAATGGCGAGCGTCTATTAGTCGAGCTTTGCGCTCGTTATCACGTCCAGCACCGGACTTGGTATGGCGCGGGCGCACGCTCGCTGCCGAGCTCGAGCACGCAGCCGACGCTTTGCGAAAGCGCGGTGGCACGATTGCGCCAGCGCCGGCCGGTAAGCCCAATTGATCGCGTGCGAATTTTCCCTTGGACCTCAGTTAACGCTTACTGACTGGTTCTTGTTCTTCCGCCCATGTGTAAATCACAATGCATACCACCGTCAGAACGAACAGAAGTCCGGCCATAGGAAAGTCCACAATCCAGCGAACTATTTTCTGAGCGCCGAGCCATTCCATTTGGATTTCGTACGGGTCAATGATTGGTACCGGTGGCCAAACGCCGGTTTGTAGCCATCCGACTACTTGCTGTCCGAAAACCACCAGAAAAGACACACCAAGTGCGAAACCGCCGTAAAGTGCGGCAATCTTAACGACCCTAATCCAAATCGCCCTGAGCATGTTCGAGCCGCGTGCTTTCGCCGCCAATCTCCGGGACTGGTCCCTTTTCGCGGGCCATCCTGTTTAGCGTCGCCCCCGGCCCCTTGCGGGCGCGTTGGCGCAACCATAAATTTTAGGTCCACCACACGATTGTGGGGGTGCCTCAACGGGGAGGAATCGGGGGTGAAACTCTGATCAGGCCGGTTCGATCCCGGTCACCTATAGCGAGCGCCGCGGTATCCGTTGACGGGCCGCGGCGCTTTCGCTTTTACGCCCCAACGCAGTTTTGGCCTTGGGATCCCGGCCGGCAGAGTGGCAGGGTGTGGCTTTTGGCACATCCTCAAAAAGATACGGAACTACGGGCCTATTTCAGGCATTGACAATCTGGCAACCTATAATATTTATAGGTCCATGAGCGATCCGGAGAAGCCAAAGCCGGCTCCGATTGCGAGGGACGAGGCTCCTAAGCGGTCGGCCGAAGTTGTAACGCTGCATCAGCGGTTCATGCCGCCGGTGCAGCCGAAGCGACTCTCGGGAGCAGACGCACTCAAGGTGGTCCGCACCTTGGCGGCTAACACGGACAATATCGTAACCATCCCTTACGGGAGCAAAAGAGCGAAGCAACGGAAGGTCACACGACGACAAATGGAACTATGCGTTCAAAAAGGAACGATAACGGAGGGCCCATTTCTGAATAATTTTGGAAACTGGCAAATGAATTTGTTTCGTCACGCCGCTGGCGAGCAAATTACCTGCGTAGTCGCAATCGAGTGGGCAACGCGAGTTCTTGTGATCAACACGTTCTGAGAAGGAGGTCCGATGACTTATCAATACAAGGAATGCGGCCTCGACAACGTTTATCTCGCGAACGGGTACCGCATTCACAAGACCAACTATGGCGAAGGCGTTTCAATCCAAGACACCGAAGGCCTTCACAAAGCGATCGGTAAGTGGGTCGTTTTAGTACCGACCCCACTAACCGGAGCCGCCCTTCGATTTCTTCGGCTAGAAATGGAGACAACGCAACGCGATCTAGCGGGCGTCCTCGGCACAACGGAACAAAGCCTCAGGCTTTGGGAGAAGCATCGCAAGAAGGCGATGCCCGGAACCGCCGACCGCCTACTTCGTGCAGTATACCTTGAATATATTGGCGGGGATGGTCGCGTTAGACGGATGCTGGATCGTCTTGCGCAATTGGATCAGCTGCAACACGCAGAAGCGTGTTTCCAGAAAAAGAATAACACATGGAGGCCACAAGCAGCTCCATGTCCCGTCGAGGCATCTTCCCAAGAAGATAGCCTACAAGCATAAATTAAAGGCCGCCTAGTTGGCGGCCTTTTCATTATGTCGCTGCCAATATCCACCAAAACTCAATGACGCTTTGCGTCATTGAATCCATGATTGTTCAAACGCTGTCCGACAGGAAAAAAATGGCAACGGATGCCGAAATTCGGTGGCGGCTTCTAAAGGTCTTTTACGATCTTCGACGTAGCAACGGCGGTTGGGTGCCTGCGTCTGAAATGAACCTCTCCGGCATGGAGCCGATCGACCTCGCGAGCGTCGGGAACGTATGTCAGGATCTTGCAGACGCCGGCCTCATTGAATGGAAATCGGTGGGCGGAGTTACTGGCACTGCCGCGGGTATGGCCAAAATAAAGGGCCGCGGTGTCGATGTGATCGAGGGCAAAGGGCAATCGAGCATAAATCTCACGCCGCCTCCTCAAGGACTACCCCCCAAGGATCCTGGGATGAAGGGGGCCGCGGGGGACATTGTGCGCCCACCTGGATTCGGTGGCGTGGCCGCAACAGGTGTGGCCGAAAATATTGTGCCAGATACGCAAAGCTGGGATGCCGCCGCGCAAATCGCCGTCCGACAGCGCGGCGCCCCCGTACCGCAAACCGACGTGACGATCCCTCCGACTGCTCCTCCCATACAATCCGGCCAGCGTGTCTCGGTCGAGACAAGCGTCACACGTGCGACAATTCCAATTGTCCCGACGCTGTATCCTGGTGAGCCCGCAACCGGAGCAATTATTGTTCAGAATTTTATTACGATTAATACTGGGAGCGTTGAGTTTCGGGATTTCAACGAGAAGTTCGGCGAGTTGATCGAAGAGTTGCATCGATCAAATGAATTGGCCGGAGAAGTCCGCGAGAAGCTAATTGCCGAAATGGCGGCGGGCAGGACAATTCTGCAATCGCCTAAACCCGATCCGAAATTGATCGACCTTCTATTAAAGCGGCCACTCTCATATATCGCTGGCAAGGCAGGTGGAGCAGCAATCGGGACCCTTGCATCGGCGGCGCTGATGGCGCTCCTAAAGCTAATCGGTGTCTTGTAAACGCCAAGGCACGAAAAGGGCGATTGAGTGATGTCGAGATGCAAAAACCTTTTCTGGCTGATTTGTGGCTTGGCCTTTTTGACGGGGTTCATATTTCTAGTTGTGCAAGCATCAAATAATCGTTCTGCAAATCAATCTCTTCACATAAAGCAAGAACAAATAGTTAGTCGACTCACCAATTCAGGCGATGAAAAACTCGCTATTGATCGAAGTATTGCCCGCTACACTTTGTTGCTAGCTGCATTTACTGCTGTCCTCGCTATTTCAACCATCGGATTATGGCTCACGGCTATCGGATCGGGCCGAAAGCAGTCGAGTGATATGGAGCGAATGGCAGATATAGCCGAAAAGCAAATGCTTATTGCGGGTCGTCAAACTGATATTCAACAGAAACAGCACGCTATCGGTAGACTTCAATTTTTGGCTACTCATCGGCCACGATTACGCGTGCGACACGTATCGCTCATCGCCCAAGGCGACGTCATAGGGCACCCAACTCTCTTTTTCGCGAACGGAAATAAAATTAAGGGCAGCCTCGTCGTTGTAAATATTGGAGGAAGCAAAGCAATGATTATTGAAACTCGCTATCGAATATTTTTCACCAAAACTGGTTTGCCAACCTCAGCTCCATATGACGAGAACTTTCGCAGCGATCTGCTGTTGCCAGGGCAGACCTTGGATATAGGAGAATCGTGTGCCACCCCCATCGAAGATGAAATCGTTATGGAGCCAGAGAAGGGTGAGGACCGGGATATTCGGCAATTCGACCGAGAGGAATGGCAAATATACGTTATGGGTCAAATTCAGTATCAAGACGAAGGTGGAGCAAACAGGTTTATGGGGTTCTGCCGCAAGCGAAAGCCTACAGGAAGATTTCTTCCTGTAAAAAGCCCCGACTACGAATACGAAGATTAGTTGCCCGTCGAAGGATTTTTAGTGTGGCCACGCAACTCGTCAGTCGACGGGGTTCGATGCGTAGTCGTCAGGAATAGGTACGGATAATTTTTGAATCACGGGTGCGGCCAGAATCTCGTCCAAAATTGTTATAGTTTCCTCGAAGGCTGAAAATATATGCTGCCACCCTGCGCAGGCGACAGCCTTGTCTTTGCGAAGATCATACTTCATATCGGCAATCTCGATTGACAAGTCCGGTCCGCGATGCATTCCGTTATTATGGAGTGAATTGCGTAGATATCCGACTAACGCCAGCACGTCGCGTGTTCGCTGATCATTCAGATTGCAAGCTTTCAAAATTTGACCGGTCATCTTGCCATAACCGCAACGCGCCTCATAAGTACCCATAGCCTTCATAAGATTCTGGAACAGACAATCCAGCTTGAAATGAAAAAGGGTCAGCAGGCCGTTCTTCCAGGCGTTTTCAACAAGCTTACGCATTTCGTCAGGCGCAAGATTACTTTTGCCGTACGAGGCATAAATCTGATCCGTGCTACGAAGGCCGTCCGCTGAGCCATCGCGCACCATTGAGCTAAAGCCGAACGCATATCCGGCGATCACTTCCTGCATTCCCCTGAGCCCAACGTGCCGAGCGTCTGCATCCGTGAATTTAAGTTTAGCGCGCGAGGCGCTTAATTTAGCACCCACGTCATCGAATAGGTCCATTAGATCTGCGTATTTTGTCGCGTCAGAAAATTTCGACATTATCCGCTCGCCTCAATTTCCGCCGTGGCCTTAGCATACTAGACCTCGCCGGAGTCTGGTGCGTTGCTGCATTTCGCCGCACGCGTATGGTCCGCCGATCAAGTTGGGCTGGAATCCGGCGGCGCGAATTGCCCAAGCTTAACGAAACTCCTTGGCGCCGCAGCGTTCGCCCGATGGCGCCGCCGCATACTCCGAACACGATTATTTTCCAGTTAGAATTCGTGGATTTTGGAGCTCCGTTTCAAATTCCTCTAATTCGGCCTTGCCAAACTCTGAGCGAGTTGCCGGGCTTGACGCAAGGTAGTGCATACTTACTCGCAATAAACAAAACTCTGCAATGTTGAGGGCGAGAGCTACCATGCAGCGCTGTGCGTCACCGGGCTCTGAGAAACTGACGTTGTGCTTTCTAACGCGCATGAACGCCATTGGTGCGGTGTGGACATGTTGGGATAGATAATTATAGAGCGACACAAACTGTTCTTCGCGCCAACCAGCTGCACGAACCGCCGCAGCACGCATTCCACCAATAAAAATCACGTCACCAGACAGAAGCTTGGCTGCCCGCATCTTGGCTGCCTTTGATTTGAAAAAGGCATTGTTTTCGAGGTCTTGCTTTAATGAATCTCTTCCGTCCAGTAAGTCCTGGTACTGGCCTTCTTCTCGGGTAGCCCGCGTTAGTTTGATGCGCGCACATGTATCATGTAGTCGTAGCACCAGTTCGCGGCAGTCCCATTCAGTCGCGTCAACTTCTTCGTTCAAATAGTAGTAGAGGGTCATCGCTTCCATGCACATTCGGCAAACGGTCATAATAGCCGAGTGGTCGAATAATTTTGCACCGCAAAGATGCTCGGCTGATGTGGCATTAATGCACATTTTCGTATGCACAATGGACGCCATTTCGCCCGGAACTGTTGTCGGTTGGCCATTTAGTTTTAGCGAAACCCGCAGAGCAAAATCGATTACAGTATGAAAAGTTTTGAGTGTGCGTTTCAGTAACTCTTCCGGCGTAGCGTCTGCTTGCTGTGACATAGGACGCACTAAATTTATTGTTTGGGACGATTTCGGTGTGGACTCATGCAGTTCGGTTTCGACCGCTTGCTTTAGCCTGGCACGTGCATCCGCGATCGCACAGTTTTGAGAATGCCGGGTACGGCCAGCGCGACCACTGCGCCGCCGATAAGCGCGAAAGCAATGTTATCAGCGATTCCTTCGTGCCATCTATGGGACAATTCGTGGGATATCAGCCGCGCGAAAAGCTATCCTATTGAATTGATATGGGTCTTTCGCCTTCTTGACGGACACCCCTTCCGCCATACGGACGCGCCCTCCGCCAAGAACTAATGGTGGGGCGAGAAAATCTCTGGTTCCGGCGGCCCTAGCCCTAGCGCTACCCACATCAAGGCGATGGAAGTGAGCGTCGCGCCGTAGCTCCTCATCCCGAAGCGATCCGGGGACGCAGCCTTCATCGACGTCGTTCTAAAGCTTTTTAAGGTCGTTACTGATTTTGATCAATGCGCAGGCGGCTCTGCCGCCAAATGTACCACATCCGCAACTCGTCTCTGGCTTCCAAGTGATCCAGAAAATTGATACCGTTTGCGTCATTTCACAAGCCGTCCGGGCAATTTCTGTTAAAGCTTGTCTTACGTGACTTCATCAGGGAGTGACCTCATGCGTCTCAAACTCATTATATCGACCATTTTGGCTTTTGGTTTTCTCGCAGCGCCAGCCTTCGCCCAGGAACTCACTGGGACACTCAAGAAGATCAAGGATTCCGGCGTCATCACGCTCGGTCACCGTGAATCTTCGGTACCGTTCTCCTACTACGACGACAACCAGAAGGTCATCGGCTACGCCATGGACCTCTGCTATAAGATCGTCGACGCAGTGAAGAAGGACCTCAAGCTCCAAAAACTCGAGGTCAAGCTCAACCCGGTCACTTCGGCCACCCGTATCCCGCTGATCGCCAACGGCACCGTCGACCTCGAATGCGGCTCGACCACCAACAATATCGAGCGCGAGAAGCAGGTCGCCTTCACCATCACCCACTTCGTCACGGCCAATCGCTTCGTGTCGAAGAAGGCCAATAACTTTAAGACGGTAGACGACCTCAAAGGCAAGACGGTCGTGTCAACCTCAGGTACTACCAATATCAAACAGATCACGGAAATTAACGGTCAGAAGAACCTGGGGATGAACATTCTCGCCGCCAAGGACCACGCCGAGGCGTTTCTGATGGTCGAGACCGATCGCGCGGCCGCCTTCGTGATGGATGACATCCTCCTGTACAGCCTGGTCGCTACGTCGAAGTCGCCGTCGGATTACACGATTAACGCCGACGCGTTATCGGTCGAGCCGTACGGCATCATGATGCGGCGTGAGGATCCCGCTTTCAAGAAGGTGGTCGATGGCGCGATGACGGCCGTCTACAAAAGCGGTGAGATCAACGCGATCTATGCAAAGTGGTTTCAGAAGCCAATCCCACCCAAGGGCGTAAACCTCAACCTGCCGATGGGTGCGTCGTTTAAGAAAGTGGTTGCAAACCCTACCGACAGCGGCGATCCAGCTACCTATAAATAATCGATCGCGTATGGCGGGAGAATCCTTAGCTGCGCCAACGACGGCGCAGCTAAGGATGACAGCATCGCATCGACGCGCGAGGACCAAACGTGAACTACCACTGGAACTGGGGAATTTTTTGGGAAATTTCCCCGGACGGCGCGCATACCTATTTTGCCACGCTCCTGCTCGGAACGATGTGGACGCTGCTGACGGCCGCCTTCGCCTGGATTCTTGCGCTCACCTTCGGAACGACTATCGGTGTGCTGCGAACAACTCCAATTCCTGGCTTGGTGAGGTTTGCTAACGCCTATGTCGAGCTTTTCCGCAATATCCCACTGCTCGTTCAGATGTTTCTCTGGTACTTCGTGTTTCCGGAGCTGGTGCCGCGCGAGTTCGGTATCTGGCTTAAGCAATTACCCGATGCCTCGTTTTACACCGCAATAGTGGCGCTCGGCCTCTACATGTCGGCACGCGTAGCCGAACAGGTACGCGCCGGAATTCTGAGCATGCCTAGCGGCCAGCGCCTTGCGTCACTAGCGCTCGGCCTCACCCTACCGCAGGCATATTTATACGTCCTGTTGCCGATGGCGTTCCGCATCATACTGCCACCGCTCACCTCGGAGTTCCTCAACACCATCAAGAACAGTGCAGTCGCGCTCACCATCGGCCTGATGGAGCTAACCGCGCGAGCGCGCTCGATGCAGGAATTCTCCTTCCAGGTGTTCGAGGCATTCACGGCGGCGACGATCATTTACATCGTTATAAACATCCTGGTGACCTTCGCCATGCGGAAAGTCGAGCAGCGCGTCACCGTGCCGGGCTATCTTGGCTCCAAGCCGCAAGCCGTGGGGCATTGACACAATGTTCTCCAACTTCGACTTCGACGTCATTGTCCGCGCGTTGCCCTATATGTTCTACCAGGGCATGACGTTCACGGCGACGCTCACGCTACTTGCAACGACCGGCGGCATCATCATTGGTACCATGCTTGCGCTAATGCGGCTGTCCGGCTTGGCGCCGCTCGCTTTGTTCGCTGCTGGCTATGTCAACCTGATGCGCTCGGTACCGTTCGTGTTGATGATCTTCTGGTTCTATTTCCTAATGCCCTATATCGGCCAATGGGTGACGGCGAGCTCGCAGCCGCTGCAGGTCGGTGCGTTCAGTTCGTGCCTCATCACCTTCACTCTGTTCGAGGCGGCGTTCTTCTGCGAAATCATGCGCGCCGGCATTCAGTCGATCCCGCGCGGCCAGATGGCGGCAGCGCACGCGCTCGGCATGACCTATCCCACCAGTATGGCCTACATCATCCTGCCGCAGGCCTTCCGCAACATGG
>Ga0207035_1169_pt1 | contig 14665 bp, 9 predicted proteins | sample Alteio_BWMinCont_77_FD_153272 | JGI IMG/M metagenome (GOLD analysis project Ga0207035, IMG submission 153272) | Enriched cells from forest soil in Barre Woods Harvard Forest LTER site, Petersham, Massachusetts, United States -... | ecosystem: Environmental > Terrestrial > Soil > Temperate forest >... | reverse complement strand
TTGGGAATGTCTGAAGAGGAATGCATTGATGCGTTTTTCTTGGCACACGAAGTGATCAAAAAACAAGTACAATGGCAAAAGCATATAGCACAGGATTATGGAGTAGAAAAAGCTCCTATTAAAGAGACCTTTGATTGGTCGCTGTGGAAGCAGCGTGTTGAAGCTAGTGTTACTCCTGAGCGAGTTAAGCCTTTATTCAATGCCGATAAGCTTGTTCGCGCAGAAGTGCAACGTAAGTTAAAAGAATCATTGCTTGAAGAATGTCGCGCACAATCGTCCGATAAAGACTTGCCTATTGCCCTACTTGAATATTTATTTGATACAGTATTGGCGGATGTTGTTTCTGAGCTTTGCTTTACATTAGGGTGTCGGGTTGATACACGACCTTTTGAAAAAGTACGTGAAGTTACAGCCGAAGTAGGAGTTCTGCCATCAGTGCATGGATCTTCTCTTTTTAAACGAGGAAGAACTCAAGCTCTAGTAATTGTAACGCTTGGTGGCGGACAAGATGCCGCAAAGGTTGATCAACTTATGGGAGAAACGGTAGAAAAAACTTTTATGTTGCATTACAATTTTCCTCCGTTTTCTGTGGGAGAGGTTAAGCCACTACGTGGTCCAGGTCGGCGTGAAATAGGACATGGGTATCTTGCAGCTTCAGCTGTTGAAGGTATGTTGCCTTCTCAAGAAAGCTTCCCTTATACTATTCGAATTGTTGCCGATATTTTAGAGTCTGACGGCTCTTCTTCTATGGCTACTGTATGTGGCTCTATTATGGCGCTTATGGATGCAGGCGTTCCTATTAAACATATGGTAAGCGGTGTAGCAATGGGTCTCCTAAGAAGTGAAAAGGGAGAATTCCAAGTTCTTACTGATATTGCTGGTATAGAAGACGCTTATGGGCTTATGGATTTTAAAGTTGCTGGTAATTCTCATGGAATTACGGCCATTCAAATGGATATAAAATACAAAGGCGGTTTAGAGCGAACTACATTTGAGAAGGCTCTTGCAGCTGCGTTACGTGGTAGATCTCATATATTGTCAGAAATGCAGAAAGTTATGCAACAGCCTCGTCCTACTTTGTCTAAATTGGTACCACAAGTGATAGCCTTTAAAGTTTCTACTGACAAAATTGGGGCAATCATTGGTACTGGAGGTAAAGTTATCCGAGAAATTACCGAAAAAACTGGAACTTCAATTGATATAGCAGACGATGGCCTTGTAAAAATTTTTGGTCAGCCTGGTGAAAAATTGGATCAAGCAATTGCCTGGGTAAAAGCGCTTGGCGGTGTAATAGAACGTGGTGCACGTTATCAAGGAACCGTTAAGCGGATTGCAGAGTTTGGTCTTTTTGTTGAAGTAGCGCCAGGTCTTGATGGGCTTGTGCATATTTCTACTATACCGCGTGCTGAACAGCAAACGTTTATGAAATCTATTAAACCTGGAACTAGTTTAAAGGTCGAAGTTCTTGATTTTGATCAAGCGAGTGGTAAAATTAGGCTCATGATAGTACGCTAAAATTTCTTGAACATGGGTGGTTTATGCAGCGCTATGGCAATCGTTCCTATGATCAAGTTCGCTCTTTGAGTGTCACCTATGGTGTATTTCCCTACGCAGATGGTTCGGTGCTATTTGAGATGGGAAATACGAAGGTTTTTGTAGCTGTGACACTTCAATCTTCGGTGCCGTCTTTTTTACGCGGCAAAAAAACAGGATGGCTCACAGCAGAGTATAGCCTTTTGCCTACGTCTACCCAGGTGCGTAATCTTCGTGAATCAAGTGGCCAAAGATCGGGGAGATCCATTGAGATTTCTCGATTTATTGGCCGCGTACTTCGAAGCGTCTGTAATTTGGGTGTTCTGGGAGAGCGTACTGTTACTATTGATTGTGATGTATTACAGGCTGATGGGAGCACGCGAGCGGCTGCTATTAATGGAGCATTACTTGCATTGCAAATGGCTAATCATAAGTGGATAAAAAAGGGTAGCATAGCTTCGAATTGCTTGAGTGAGTCTTTAGTTGCGGTTTCAGTAGGTGTTATTGATGATCGTGTCTTGCTCGATATTGACTACCAGGAAGATGTTGCTGTTGATGCGGATTTTACCTTTGTTTTAACTCAGACAAATAATATTATTGAAATACATGGTGCCGCCGAACGCAAAGCTTGTACGTGGGAATTGCATCAGCATGCATATGCGCTTGCTTGTAAGGGTGCGATGACCGTTCGAGATTTTTGTGATCAACAACCGTGCATGCCAGGTTCTGCGGCATCTCTTTTGAGTAAGGGCGTAGCTCCTCAAGAGCATGGTTTATAAATGATAAGTAAGATGTCATGATTTCTGAGCGATATGATATATGGCTTACACAAGGCTTACGAAATAAAATATGGTTTTCTGAAGATGTACATTGCATACAACTTTTAGCGTATGAATTCCCCTCAAGCATGCTTTGTTGGCTTCAAAAAGCGTGGAGAGATCAGGGATTTGCGCTTAGATTGTTATATGCAAGCGATATTGATGTAGTGGAACTAAAGCTCATGTTATCGATGTATTCTTTTCAAGATACATCAATTTTACTTATTAATATGGATATTGATCCTTCGCGTAAATTATATAATCTCATTATCAATTTTTGTCTTACTTACAAAGGCCATTTTCGTATTATTTTAGTTGTTTCGTCTCAACATAAATTAATAACGCGTGAAAATGTAATAGAAGTACCTCGTTATATTGATTTGCCACTTTTTATGGCCTTATGCAACTTGTTTGATAGCGAAATGAATGACCAACATATAGTTAAGCTTTGTTTTGATTACATAATTGCTCAGAGTACTAAAGTAACAGTTGTTCAAGCATGTCGTGTTATTCCCTATATACAGGTTGTGGGGCGTGGTCGCGATCAGTTTTTTTCTCAATGGCTTCCCAATTTGTTACAAATATCGCCACCACTTTTTATGCTGAGTCAATATTTATTTGCACGGGAAGAACAAAATTTTTACAAGACATGGTTTAACCTTTATCATCGTTACTCTGATGAATTTTGGCTTGTCTATTGGTCTGATCAACTGTGGCAGGCATACTGTTTTATTCTTGCAATGCGAAGCGGACAAACAGAGGTTGCAAAAACATTTACAAAAGGCTTACCGTTTTCATTTATACAAAGAAGCTGGCGTACTTATGATGCAAACTTATTCGCTGAATTGCTTCTGTCGTTATACGAATACGATTGCTACATAAAACAAGGAGGACTTATAGTTCCTTATGAATTGCTGTTTCGTAAAATCTTCTCACATCGTAGCAACGTATTGAGTGGTTAGCTATCGTCAGGAAGGCATGGCTTGGCGAGGTTTGTATAGGTATTTTGTTGGTACAGCCAATTTTATTATGGTTACTATTGCGCCTCCTATTACGGTGCCTCGGACACATGCGTACAAATCCTTTTGTAATCGCTTCCTACGTATTAGTTTCGATTGATACTCCACAAATGGACTAATAATGTTTTGATCGAACGTATGCGTTTCATTATACTTGATTTGTGAATGCTGTTGCACCAAATCTAAACGATGTCGAGGTTGCAAATGCTCATCTTCTTCTCTGTAAGCACCAAGCTTTTCCATTTCAAGATCAATGGTAAAGCTCACAGCTAAACCACTCGCTGAGCGTTTCGAGTAATTACATGAAAAAATATCAGCCTCTAGTTCGTGAACTTCGCGTATCCTTCGCTCGCATGGCCCCAAATTTAAAGTAAGCCACACGCCGTCGAGATTGATTATATGATGAACCTCATGAGCAAGAAATGCTTCCAATATATCAGCATTGATAATGTTGACATATGTATTGTCCTTACAAGTCCACAATGAAGGAACAACTATTTTCACAGAATTAACCCACATTGAATCAGCCTGTAAGTTAAATTCCCAGATATATTGCATACCAAGTGTAGACTCAGTAATTTCGATTGGAACAGGACCCGTAGCTGGAATATTCCACTTTATTTTACATACATGGAATGTTTTTGATGAATCAAAAATATGCTTAACAAGGCCCATACTAGGTATCATACAATTAACTATTTCACGAGCAGCCTGTAAAAGCAACATGTCCATTTTATTACGCAATTCCTGCCTCTTTGTTATACCCAATGGACATGACTCATCGTCATGTTTTGTACGCAACGCTTGTGCTTGTTCAAGCTTTTCCTTGGCAAAATTATGCGCTCTCTCTGCTTGCCAAGCATCGCCACTGTAGTACTGCGTAATAAAACGGCTAGCAGGACTTTCGCGAGTTGCAGCTATGCTGGACATTGTCAAGGACACATGAACAAAAAAAATTAATAACCATAACATAATAACCCCCATAAATAAAAATAAAAAAACTTTCTTATTCTAATTGTAACGGCATTTTTGGCGTAAAACAAGTGCCATTTTAGATGGTTTGATGAAACTAATAGCGTGCCCATTAAAACATGTTTTCAGTAGGTGGCTTTAATTGTTGGTTAGAGGTTCTGCGAGTAGGGGACGTATTTTATTAATATCAATTTTTATAGCTTTCTTCGGAGTTCCCTCTGATGTAAGGAAATGAATAGTCAGGGGCGGTGTAAAACAATTTGTGTTGATTAATAAAATTTGTGGGTGACATGTGTAATTATGTGCATGGAAGTGTTCAGCAGGCTGGCTATCAGAAATCACGGGTATATCGATTATAGTGGGTCCTACATTTGATAGATATAGTTGATTGGGCCTTATGAAGGCAACTTGACATCTTACATATCCGGGTGTGCGTTTGGTCCAGATGAGTTGCTGCATTTCGTGGAAGGCGTGAGCAAATGCGATAAAATAATATTCGCCATCAAGCGGTTTATTGCTCTCACGAATATCCATGAAGCGCGTCCTGTTTTCGTTCAATTTTTTATATACAATATGAACAAACCATTTTTGCACAAAAAGCACAGTCTCGTTGGGTGCCCCACTGAAGGTTGCAAATAGAAAATAAGGGTCAAGTCTATGTTTTTGTGTATGTTCTTCCCCTTTAAAAAACGATCCGATTAATACAGGAGCGCCTTTTTCATTTTTGTTTACCAGAGAAGTTACACCTGGGAAATAGCGCCCCTTGTCTTCTCTATCTTGATCATATATGATCAACGGGCTATTTTCTATTTGTGTTTCATCATCCCAAACAAAAGCGGGATAGAGCTTCCACAGGCGATACTGCTCCCATGTGTTACAGATGAAAAAACTATTCCCATCAAATGAAAGTCTATGCCAATCCTTTTGATAAAAAAGCTGGGGAAGAATTTTCTTCAAGACCTCATCATCTATTGGTTGAAAACATTTTAAAGCACTTTGTGGCTGCAAGTTGCTCGCTTTTTTGTGAGGCCTTTGTTCGTCGGAGTCTATTGCATCTGAATGGTTTGATTCCTGTTGGATTTGCTTCTTTTTCCTATTCTTATACATCCAACAACAGCCACTTACGATTACAGCTGTAGCAAGCGTGAAAATTACTTTATCCCGAAGTAAAAATTTATAATTTTGACAAAAATCAATCCTTGAAGGGTTTGCTGATGGTAGATTGTTACGATGTAGCTGTGAGCCGTTGGAAGACACAGAAAAGTAAAGTGTGAATATTGTAAACCAGAAAAAATTTTTATTCATATTTTTTTATTCATATTTTTGTCATAATTATAGTAATTATATCAACTTTGAAGGGTTTTTCTTCATAAAGTGCCAAGTAATTTCCGTATAATTTGTAACAACAATTCTGATTGACTCATTGGATGGTGATCTGTACCATTTAAGCATGGCTATGTGAATAGCTGAAAAAAATATGACATGTAATGCTATAATTTAGCGAAAGGTTTTAATGAGAAAATTGAAATATTTCCTCGCAGTTTGTTTTTCTGTAGGGCTGAACTTTCAAAGTAATGCTTTTATCTATTCTACGAGGATAAAGTTAGCTGAGCTGAATGAAAAGGCAACGCGGGTGCATGAGATCTTGAGTGAAATCGATAAACTTACTTACAAGGGCTCAGCGGAGCATTTTGTTGATAATGATTTAAAAGCTATTACAGAAGTAGTTGAGCTAGGGTTCGTGTCAGAACAAGATTGTAAGCGCTCTTTAAGCAATATGTCTGCTAGGATTTTACTTGCTAACAATTCTCTGTGCGTTGGATGGAAGCCTCTTGTTACTGCTAATGATGATATGATATCATTGTTGGAAAAGGCATGCCAATACAGTTATAAATTTGCTAACAAGTACCTTACCCTTAAGAAAAGGGGGTTGTGCTGGGCGATGGGATCGGATATTGATATAGTCTGGCGTGATCTTACAGATGGGCTTGTTCGTGACATTGTCCTATGTGGAGAAAAAGCTATACGAAGAAAAGGAAGAGATGAAGAAGGCGCTTATAATCAAGAGTATGATAGTCAGATAAGCTCAGCCTCCATCAAGAACCAAAGAAAGATTAAGCTTATGAGAGAAGAGCTTGCAGAAAATGCAAAACTTCATAAAACTAAAAAATGGTTATTGCTTTGGGAAAGATATGAGCCTGAGCTTTCTCGTCTTTGTATGCCGGGTGTAATACGAATTAATTTCCTCGAGAATCTTCAAGAGATTCCTTTTGTTAATGATATTTTTAGTAAGGTCTTGAGCAATCAGGTGTGTGGGCAGCAGAAGAAGAACTCGATTTATGCATTGATGCTAGTTGGGACAAAGGATAAAAAATATCTGCTACCCATGGTGGTATACCGAAGTGTTTTTGATTTTCTGCCTCTGTTATCGCTATCTGTGATAGGTGATATAGCCGTGATGTAGGTTTATTCGCCGAATTGGTTCTATAGTCTCAATCTTTTAATTGCCTTGTGGGCTATTTTCGAGTAGCGTCTTAAGTGCTTTATCGACATCAATTGTTATATTTTTATCTGAGTCGCTTGCTGGATCGAAGCCTATATTTAAGGATTGTATATCTTTGGTATGTAAGACAAAAACATCTGGAGCAAATGTTGAAATATCTTCACCTAACCCTTTAGAAAGGCTTGGGTTTTTAAGTATTCCGTCAAAAAGAGGGTAGCTATAATCATTGTTTAATATGGGGTTTGCAGCATTTGCTATGTATATTTTATAGGGTGTGATCATTACTACTTTAACATTGATTGTGCCGCGTAGGTTGTGCTCGCTGAGTTCTTCATGAACATCATAAAAAGAATGGGCGAGCATGTTACGATAAAAATAATCATTATTTCGTATTTCTTCACGCTTAAGGCGCTCGGCTTTTGCTTGTTCACGATCAAGTCTTTTTTGTAAAACAAAAGGTAGCCATGTTTTAATATATAATATAGCGCCGACTCCTCCTTCGGTTCCGTTTGCTTTTTTTAACAATATAAGAAAGTAATAAGGGGGGATTTTATGCGGTGATTGGGACCCTTCTCCTCTAAAAAATGATCCAACTAATCTGAAAGAACGATCTTCTGGGGGAGTTATTGCAGAAAAATATATCCTTGTTTTATTATTTTTGTCATCTAGTTTTAGGTTGAAATCATGTATTACTAAAGGGCTCTCACTTCCTTGGTACTTTTCAAAAGAGAATGTTATCTGTGAGCGTATACGCCATATACGCGTACTTTGCAATGTATCACAATAGAATATCTCTTTCAGGGAAGAACTTACATTTGTGGTAAAAGAAAATGGAAGTTTAGCCATTATGTAAGGCGTTGCTGGTAATAGTAGGTAAGGGTTATTAGGATCAAAACAGGGCTCCTCAGGCTCTGGATCATTAGGTGGAAGCAGCTCGTTTAATTGCTGTATGAATATATTAATAACCCAATTTTTAGAGGAAACTTGTTGACGATTATTTGTGCTTGAAGATGGTTGAGCACGTTTAACGGGCGGATTTCTTTGTGGTTGAGCAGCATGATTTTTCTTTTTTTGACTTTTACAAAATAGATAATAAGCGCCTAAGCTCAATGCTGTACCTGCAGCAATGGTGAGCATTATCTTGTTGTGTGATGACAACTTATAATTCCTAAAAACAGTGATGCTTGGTAGTAGATTGTTGCGATGTAGCTGTGAGCTGTTGGAGGGGACAGAAAAGTTAAGCGTGGTTATTATGTACCAAATGGATAAAATTTTATTCATATTCATATCTTAAATTTTTTGTCATAATTAAATTGATTATATCAATTTTGAAAAATTTTTCTGTATGAAAAAGTATTTTCTAATAATAAAAGTCGTTTTGAGGGAAAAAAGACAAGAATTTGAGAAAAATACAAAATCGTACGCAAATGATAAATGGCTATCACTTTGGCAAAAATATGCGCCTAATGCAAAAGATCTCGCTTTTTCCCAATGATAATCATGTACGGAGAGACTATACTTCATTTCATTTGGTGTGCCACATTATTGAGCAGATTCTTGTGGAAGAATTTCAGAATAAAAGTAGGTAAGGCTTGTGTAGGTTGCCAAAAATAATGGCCTAGTCCTAGTCGCACTTGGCTTCTTGTGGTATTCTAAAAAATGTTGAGTATATAGTAAACTTATTTTTGTTTTTACCATGAAATTTATAGTAAATCCTATGCATGATCAGTCGATAAAATCTGAAGCTTCCGAAGAATATCATACCCGTGTTGTAAAGATCGATCGACTCAAGGCGAGAGGTATAGAGCCATGGCCAGCGAATAAAGTGCCTTCTACGTCCTGCGCTGCAGTAGTGGAATCATTTAATACAATAGTTCCGTCTACTGACACAAAGACTTTTTCTCAGGAAGAACTTAAACAAGAAGAAAGTTCTGAACATCCAAGTGTAGCTGGGCGAATTATGACGGTTAGGTTGCATGGTAAGGCAGCATTTGCAACCATTCAAGATTCTTCTAGTCAACTGCAGTTATATTTTAAAGAAGAGTTGCTCGGAGATATGTTTCCTGTTTTTGTTGACCTTATCGATATAGGCGATATTATATGGGTTCGCGGTGTTCCATTTCGTACAAAATTAGGGGAAATTACCTTACGAGTAACTGAATTTACTTTGTTGAGTAAATGTTTGCATCCACTGCCGGACAAAGTTCATGGATTGTCTGATATTGAAATCAAATATCGTCAACGTTATCTCGATCTTATAATGTCTTCTGAAGCGAGAAATCGATTTCGCGCTCGTTCTGAAATTATTCGTTCAATTCGCACCTTCCTTGATGCTCGTGGCTATGCTGAGGTTGAAACACCTATGTTGCATCCCATAGCAGGTGGTGCGGCTGCAAAACCTTTTGTGACTCATCATAATGCGTTAGATGATGATTTTTTTCTTCGCATAGCACCTGAATTATATTTGAAACGACTTGTTGTTGGTGGAGTAGAACGTGTGTATGAGATTAACCGTAATTTTCGTAACGAAGGAATTTCGACACGACATAATCCAGAATTTACTATGCTTGAATTGTATACTGCATATGAAGATTTAACTTACGCAATGAATTTGGTTGAAGCATTGATACATGCTGCAGCGATTGCAGCGGGAGCGACACTTCAAGTTTCTTTTGGACAACATCACCTTGATTTTTCAGTCCCTTTTCGCAGGATGAGTATGAAAGAGGCGGTATGTGAGTATGGTGACTTTGACGAATCAGAGGTTTCGCATGATCATATTACCGCTTTGTGTGCGCAACATCGTGTAGCTGTTGAACCGTATGCTTCATATGGACATAAACTTGCCGCCTTATTTGAACATGTCGCAGAGCATAAACTTATTCAGCCAACATTTATTCATAGCTTCCCTGTAGAATTGTCTCCATTAGCAAAACGTGATCCAAATAACCATGACATAGTTCCTCGTTTTGAATTGTTTGTTGCTGGCATGGAACTAAGTAATGCGTATCATGAGCTTAATGATCCATTTGAACAAGCTGATCGGTTTCGTGATCAGTTAGCGCTTCACAAGGCAGGTGATGCAGAAGCGCATCAATTTGACGCTGATTATGTGCGAGCTCTTGAATATGGCCTCCCACCAACCGTGGGAATTGGTATTGGTATCGATCGGCTGACGATGTTGTTAACAAATACGACATCGATTAAAGAAGTGATTTTATTTCCTACGCTTAAACGACAAGGTTGATAGATAAGCAACTTGTTTTATTTATAACTGTGCTGTCTGTTGTGGTAGGTGATAATTCCATAAATGGTGATGCTTGAAATAGCCGCGAAAAAGCACCAAACCGATGCAAATGCAAGTTGGTAGCCCAGCATTGACATAATAAAACCAAGTGCGAATAATATTCCAAGAATACGAACTCCCGGGAAGGTTGAAATAAAACATGATCCAACAACAACGATAGTGTAGAGCGTTAGTCCTAGATAGCAAATAGCATTAGTTTCCCATTCTGCTAAAGATGGCAATAAAAATTTTAGCTGGGTTGTAAAAAGTGGATAGCGTAGATGATGATCGACAACCTGCACGCTCGCTGGACTCTGCCACAAAGCTGCTAGGATAATGATGCATATCACAGAGCCAATAATGGTGCATAATCCCAAAAATTTTTTATTTTTAGTGCGATGTTCTATAAAATAGAGCGTGAGAGGAATCCAAAGCGGCCAAACTACTCCTGCAAAAAACTGAAATCCATAAACGCCTATCTTAAACCAAGTGCTTGTGAAATCGCCGCTGTTGATTCGTAGCCATACTAATCCTTCACACGCTTGTTGAATGGCAAGTAAAATTGGTGTAAAAGCTGCCATAGTAAGCGATTTGGTTCTGGCCTTAACTAAAGATAGGGCACCAACTGATGCTAAAGTTGTAGCGACTACAAAACTTGCGGAAGCTGAAAAGCACATAATTTAATTCCATTGTTTTTGATTTTAAAAATATTCTAAAAATAATAAATACCACAATTTATTAGTTTTTTTCAATAGTTGTTTGCTGTTAAAGTAGTAAAAAGAAGTGGATTCTATTGAATCGATATTTACGTTACAGCAAAATAGATCGAAAAATGTTGAAAATTTTGGAGGTTTATTACTACCCTGAACGCAGACGATTTTCGAACAAGGAGAGATCATCTGTGGTACAAAACACTTCTAAGGGCGGTATAGGGGTGTTAGCATTTGTTATTGGCATTACTTTATTAGGTGAAAGTTCGTTTTTAATAGCATCTGATGCAGCGCGTAAAGCGCTTGGTGTCATCGAAATAGCAGCTCAACAAGATTCTTGGTATGCACAATTCTTAAAAAGTTTTTTGCGACTTCCTCATTACTCAGATGATTATAATCGTGATTTGATTCTTATTGCGCATATGGCACTTACTCAGTCTGCAATAATAGGGAGGCCGTTGCCCTTATCGATAGATTTGCAAGAAGATCTTTTGCGATTGTTTAATGATGCTATTACCACACTACCTGAAGTGGACAATACACGTTGCATGCATAATAGTGTAGCCGTTCCCTATCCACCTCTAGCCAATCCGGGAAGACGTCCTGATACGTGTGTTTGTTATGACCTGTATGTCCAAAATAAAGCGACCATTAATTCACTTGCTGTTACGGGAACTGAAGTAGTGGGTGGAAGCTTAATTGTGAATGGGCAAGGAAATTTTGCATCGCTTGTTGTGAGTGGCTCAGTAACTATCGGTGGAACTATTATTGTTACTGGAACAACTGTATTCAATGATTTAGTAGTACTTAATAATGAGACAGTAGGCAATAATCTTACAATTGGTGGCACAACAACGCTAAATTCATTGATAACAACTGGCAATGAGTTGGTTGGTGGTACGTTAACTGTCACGGGCTCATCAACATTAAGTTCATTAGCAGTATCAGGAGGCAGTAATCTTGGTACAACGACAATATCGTTACTTGATGTAACAGGCAATGAGAGTGTAGGCGGCAATTTAAGTATTGGTGGTTCATTAAATATTTCAGGTCCGGTTAATTTTTCTAATGTAATGGTTACTGGGACAGGGACATTTGGCGCGCTTTCAGTTATTAGTACAGCAACGATTGGTAGCAGTTTAACGGTAGATGGACTTATCTATCAACCGAATCAGAAAATACCACCGAACAATATAGCATATGTTCAGAAAAGTCCTATTGTGGCATCTAATCAGTTTAATTCTATCAATGCTGCACTCGCTGCAATTTCCCTTTTATCTGCGCCAAGTGCGACTAATCCTTATTTGATTCAAGTAACACCTGGTGTTTTTCTGGAAACCCAGATTCAAATGTTGCCGTTTGTCACCGTGTCAGGAGCAGGTTCTTCTTGTACGGTAATTCAAGCAGCAACTCCTAATCAAAACTGTTTAGTAGGAGCTGCAAATGCTACAGTACGTAATGTTACCATTACTGGGGCTACGGGCTCTGGGTTTGCGGGAGTGCTTCACAATCAAGGCGGATCGTTTGCAATTTTTGATTCCACTTTGGGAAATAATAATATTCAGGTAAATGTGGCCAACAATATTGTACCCAATGCCGTAGCGCTAGAGCGTTGTCTTATTAATCCATTAAGCTTATTTGCTCAAGGCTTTGTGGTACAAGGGCAGGGCAGTGTGGGAGTTGTTATTGACACCATGTTATGGGCGCCCGTGATGAATCCACTTTTTCAATCACTTGCAAATGCTACAGGTCCAAGCACCTTTATACAAATAAATAACTCAAACTTTGGCTCTGGAACTATTTCGCCGGTGTTGACTGGTACTGCTATTGCTGTACAAAATGGCGCATTTCTTCGCGCTACCGGAACTTTTTTGGGTGGTTTTTCAGAAGCAATAGGTACCCTAGCAGTAGGTGCTGCCCCCAAGTTATTACTTTCAAGTGTTATTGGACAAAACAATATATGGGATTTAGTTGTACAGCATCCAGGAACGTTTGGGAGCGTTAATGCGACCTTCAGTAGTGATAAGACGATTGTTAACTCTAATTCTCCCTTGGCAATTTTTTTGGTAGATCCCACTGCTGGAGAGATTATAACGGAAGGTCATACGAAATGGGGGCCTAACTTTTCTCTTGCAACTGACATTTACTATCAACTTAACCAAGGTTGGAATACGGGTGTTATGAGTGGTGGAAGTCTTATCTTTTCTTCAACATCACTGGTAATAACGGCAACGGCTGGAATAGGATATGTTATGAATCAGGTTCCTTCCCCCTTGCACTTGCAAATAGTAAATTGGCCAACTCAATCGATAACATTACCACCACTTACTGAAAGTTTTTTGTATATTGATGACAACGCGACATTGCAATCATCAGTTGCACAACCTGCAGATGAATTTACGATTTTACTTGGCAAAGCATATACGACAACAACTGGTGTGCTTTTTGCACAAGAGTTTTTTCCTGATGCACAGCATACAGGTGAACGTTTAACATCAGCGATAGAAAATAGTTTGGGTGTTATTTATATCTCTGGCTCAATGGTAAGTAGCACAACAGCTAATCAGCTTAATGTAACAACAGGAAGTTACGTATTTGGCACGCAGCAGTACAGTCCATCTGGAGGTTCTCCGATTACTTTTTCGACGTGGATGCTTACAGGAACTGGTGGCTATATGATGAGCAATTCTGCATCGCCGACAACTAATATTGTCGATACAGTTGAGTGGGATCCAGGAACGGGAACGTTGTCATTGATTCCTACGGGCTCGGTAACAAAACATGTTTTATACATAGCGGGAGATGGTATATATGAACACTACCTGTTGCAATATGGTCAGCAATTATTTGATACGGTTGTAGATGCTCAAAATGGTCCTATCCCTCCACAACCTTCTATTTGGACGGGAGATATAGCGCATATTGCAACGCTTGTCGTTGGTCCTGCAGGAGCAACGATAAGTCGTGTTCCTCCATCAACTGGGCTTATTTACTCAATTCAGGACATTCGCCCTATTCCTTCTTTCAAAGGAGCAACGGTCTCTGGTGTAACGGTTCACGGTGATTTGTCTGGGTTATTGGCGGATGATCATCCGCAGTATTTGCTAGTGAATGGTACTCGTGCTATGGCCGGTGATCTCCAGATGAATGGCAATAATATTGTTATGAACAATGGCCCCAACTATGGACTGGTTGATGGTGTGTTGGTACATCAACATGGTTCGCGGCACTTACCGCTTGGACAAGATCCTTTAACAACCGATATTCCCGTCACTATTGCTACGACAAATTCTATTGGTATTGCAAATGCATTTGCGCGCTCTGACCACATACATGCGCATGGAAATCAGCCAGGAGGTACGCTTCATGCAGTAGCAACCGAAAGTTTAGCTGGCTTTATGTCTGCAGCCGATAAGACATTACTTGATTCGTTGGTAAGTTCAACGCATGTTTTCATTCAACAGGGTGGCAATGCATTTGGAGCGCCTATACTAATTGGTACGCAAGATAATTATGCCTTGAATTTAGAAACTAATGGTACCACATGGCTAACGATTGCATCTACAGGTACGGTGACTTTGGAATCATTGAGCACTGGTGTTGTACAATCAAGTTCAACAGGATTACTATCCTCATCAGCAGGAGCAAATGGGCAACTATTGATTGGAACGGGTGTAAGTTCATCGCCGGCGTGGGCGAATTTAACATCAACGGGTAATACTATTAAGATTACGAATGGCGCAGGTACTATTGATCTAGAAACAACGGGTAGTGCTGCAACATCATATGTAACAGATTTAGGTACAGCGATTCCTGCATCAGGA
>Ga0207035_1167_pt1 | contig 14750 bp, 12 predicted proteins | sample Alteio_BWMinCont_77_FD_153272 | JGI IMG/M metagenome (GOLD analysis project Ga0207035, IMG submission 153272) | Enriched cells from forest soil in Barre Woods Harvard Forest LTER site, Petersham, Massachusetts, United States -... | ecosystem: Environmental > Terrestrial > Soil > Temperate forest >... | reverse complement strand
TAATATGGTTTTTACTTTTTCTAAGATCAGCATTTCGTCTATACGTAGCAGGCATTCCGGTTGGGGAAATTTCCTGCAGTCGTTTTTACGGCAAGGTTGGCATGGCAATTGTCCATATTTTACCACAGAGATATTACTGATTTTAGAAGGAGTACTCAATAATTCATCAGATGCGCCTAGAGTTATTAATGTAGGAGTACCCACTGCATTAGCTATCTGTGCAGGGCCACTTTCACTTGAAAGTACCATACGGCAACTACCCATTAGCGTTACTAATAAAGGTAACGGACTTTTACCAGCAAGGTTTGTAATGTTTGTTTTATCTGGCAAAGCATTAAACACACTATCCATTTGTAGCTTTTCTTTATCACTACCCACCAAAATAATTTCCTGGGATATGCCTTTCCGTAAGACACGTATAATACTAATTGCTTTTCCAGTTGGCCACCGTCTTGATTGAGCTTCTGAATTCATATTAACGACAATAGCATCTCTTTTTATAAGGTTGGTAGGAGTAATAAGTTTCACAGCTGGTTCATTTACATCCTTACCGGTAAATTTTTTCAATAAGCCAATGTATTCTTCCACATGATATATATGATGATCAGCAGCATAAGGGTGCGTAAGAAATAAATTGCGTAATCCATTCTTGTAACCGATTCTTTTTTTTGCACCCGTTGCATATCCCATTATAGCAGCAGAAAATGATACTGGTAAAGAAAAGAAAAGGTCATATTTCTCCTGCGCAGCAATTTCTTTTCCAAATACCCATGCTCCTCTTAATCCTTTATATTCTTGTTTAGAGAATAAATATCTTTTTCTATGTGCAGGAAAATTATCCAATAATATATGAATACCTTTTTTCGCAATTACATCTACGATTGAATCTGGAAAAACTTCATGAACGGCCTGTACAAAAGCAGTACTCATTACCATATCTCCCAACCAGTTGGGTAAACGTATCAGTATTTTTTTTTGTACCATGGTCATTAAAAAATCTTTCTTTTAGCAACTGCAAATATAAACTTCGCATTCGAGCTATTTATTTTTATCAGTTAATTATTACCAATTTCCTTTTTCCGTAAATGGTTTTCCCGATTGAGAGAGGGTATAAGGTTTGATATCATGTTATTTGCACAAAAAAAATTATAAATATGCTTATCGTGAAGAAAAAACTCATTTCTTATTGTCTTGTTATTTCATTTTTATTCCTTTCTTTATTTTCATTTGCTCAGACAAGTATTATCCGGGGAACAGTAGAAGATATGTCTGCTAATGCTGTTTCTTATGCATCTGTTTCTATTATTAATACTCAAATAACTACTCAAAGCGACCAATTAGGTATTTATAGGTTTAAAAAATTAAAAACAGGGTCTTATACAATCAGTGTTAGCAATATTGGATATAAAACATTAACAAAAACAATTGAAGTTAAAAATAATGAAACAGTTGTTTTGGATTTTCAATTAATGCCAACTATTAATATCTTAGGAGTAGTAACGGTTAGCGGTATACGCACTATCAGCGGTATGGGTAGAATCGATGAGATACATGATGGTATTGTTTATTCTGGTAAAAAGACAGAAGTCCTGATACTGGACAGTTTGGATGCCAACATAGCGCAAAACAATCCCCGGCAGGTATTGGGCCGCATCCCAGGTTCAAATTATTCTGAAACACAAGGTAGTGGCTTTCCTTCAAGTGGCATTGGTTTCAGGGGTTTAAATCCTACTCAGTCTATTGAAACTAATACACGTCAAAATGGTTATAATATCACCGCAGATATTTATGGATATTCCGAATCGTATTATCTAACTCCGTTAGAAGCTGTAGAAAGAGTTGAAGTAACAAGGGGCGAATCATCACTTCAATTTGGGCCGCAGTTTGGTGGAGTAATTAATTATATTACTAAAGATGGTAATAAAAATAAATCGTTTGAATATAGCACGGAACAAACCGGAGGAAGCTATGGATTTGCCAATTCATTTAATTCTTTTAGTGGTCAAGTAGGAAAATTTAATTACTATTCATTTGTTCAATACCAGGCTACGCAAGGGTGGAGGCCAAATTCCGATTATAGCCAGATCACCGGGTTTGGAAAATTATCTTACCAGGCAAATAGTAAATTAAAAATTGATTTGGAATATACTTTAATGCGTAATCGCATACACATGGCCGGTGGTTTTGATGATGCGCAATACAATTATAAAGATGATACATCTTATCGTTCACGTAACTGGCTGGAAAGCCCCTGGAATGTTATTGCTGCTAAATTGGAATATAAAATTTCAAAAAATACTTCATTAAATATTACTTCTTCCTATTTATTCAGCGCAAGAAATTTAGTTTGGAAAAATGAAGATGGTGGCCCGGGAATCCCTGATAGTATTAGTACAATTACATTACAATATGTAAACAGGGAAGTTGAACGCGAAAAAATGAATAGTCTCACTAATGAAGTACGTTTATTAAGTAATTACAAATTAGCTGGAATGAATAATACACTTGCAACAGGTATTCGGATCTTTACAGGTAAATTTTTACGGCAGGAAGATGGAGTTGGAACTACAGGTAGTGATTTTGATCTAAGCATTACTGGTCCTTTTGGAACACAGGAAACATTTACCACAACTAACATTGCTCCTTTTGTTGAAAATATTTTTCGGGTAACTGATAAACTTTCCGTTACGCCCGGTGCCCGATATGAATATTTGCATTCAACTATTGATGGATATACGGATGAAACAGATGATGGTACAACAGTATATTCTAACAATTCAAAAGACCGTTCAGTTCCGTTGTTTGGGATTGGTGTACAATATAAAACCACTACCAGCACCAATATCTATGGAAATATTTCGCAAGCTTATGCACCCGTAACCTACGACCAGCTTACGCCAATAGGCTCTGTTTCTAAAATTGATCCTAATATGAAAGATGCCAAAGGTTTTAATTCAGATATAGGTTGGAGAGGAACATTTGGTAAATATCTCAACTTCGATGTGGATGCATTCTATTTAGCTTATGATAATAGGATCGGATTAGAAGAATTAACCGATTCTAACGGTAATGAATATACGTATCGTACCAATATTGCTAATAGCGTCAACAAAGGCGTGGAAGCATACATTGAGTTCAGTCCAACAAAACTTATCAATGATAATTCTGCAAACAATATTAGCTTCTTTAATTCCTTCGCTTATGACGATGCGGAATATACTACAGGTCCGTATAAAGGCAATTCAGTGGAGTATGCTCCTAAGATCATTAATCGTTTTGGAATTACTTATGCCAGAAAAATATTTTCTACAACCTTTTTAATTAGCAATACATCAAATAGTTTTGGCGATGCCAGTAATGTTGTATTAAGCAGCGATCCTGTTGCGGGGCTTATTCCTTCTTACACAGTGATGGATTGGTCTGCTACATGTAAATTCAAAAATAATTATAACATTAAGTTTGGGCTAAACAATCTTGCTAATGAAAAATATTTTACGTTGCGTACAGATGAATATCCCGGCCCGGGCATCATACCTGCAATCGGAAGAAGTTTCTATCTTTCTTTTGGAGCAACTTTTTAAAAGTTATATAAGTAATTTTTTTTGATTACGCATTTGAACTATTATCAACATAGTTGTGAACTTGTTCTGTTATTATTTTTTAGTAAAAGAAAATAATAATCTCACTTTTACGACATACCTATATTCAACAAACTTGGATAGATTAATTCTTAATTTATAATTCATAACTCTGAACTTATAACTCATAACTCTGTTTATTTGTATGTTTGCAAAAATTTTAGAAAATGGAATTGCAACAATTAATTGCCGAAGCATGGAGCAACCGCGAATTGTTAAAAGATAAAAAGTATGCGGATGCAGTAAGAGCCGTTATCGAAGAAGTTGATAAAGGAAGATTGCGTACAGCCTCTCCAACTGAAACAGGATGGCAGGTAAACGAATGGGTAAAACAAGCCATACTACTTTATTTCGGTATACAACAAATGGAAACGCATGTATTGCCTCCGTTTGAATTTTATGATAAAATGAAATTAAAAAGCGGTTATGCTTCACTGGGAGTTCGTACAGTGCCTCATGCAATAGCACGCTATGGTGCTTACCTTGCAAAGAATGTAGTGCTAATGCCAAGCTATGTAAACATCGGTGCTTATGTAGATGAAGGAACAATGGTAGACACATGGGCAACAGTAGGCAGTTGCGCACAAATTGGTAAAGGTGTTCATCTGAGCGGCGGAGTAGGAATAGGTGGTGTACTGGAACCTTTACAAGCAAGTCCCGTTATCATAGAAGATGGATGTTTTATTGGAAGTCGTTGTATAGTAGTAGAAGGAGTAAGGGTAGAAAAAGAAGCTGTACTCGGAGCTAATGTTGTACTTACACAATCTACCAAAATAATTGACGTAAGTGGCAATGAACCGCTGGAATATAAAGGAAGAGTTCCTTCGCGTAGTGTAGTCATTCCCGGTAGTTATACAAAAAAATTCCCTGCAGGTGAATATGGCGTGGGTTGTGCACTAATCATTGGTCAGCGTAAACCTTCTACTGATCTTAAGACAAGTTTGAATGATGCATTGAGAGATTTTAATGTAGCAGTATAATCAGGCTTGTACATTTAGTTTTTTATAAACAATTTTGATTTTACATTTACATCCCTGAATAACTGCCCGGGTGGCGAAATTGGTAGACGCACTGTGTTCAGGTCGCAGCGTTCGAAAGGATGTGCTGGTTCGAATCCAGTTCCGGGCACAATACCACCTTTTTGAGGTGGTATTTTTATGCTTACAAAATTCAAAAATAAAATAGCAAATCTACTTTCGGAGTGTTTTTACAATTAAAGTATCCCTGCCAATTTTGGAGAGAGAGGAATTAATTTGAATTTGAGATTTCAGAATATTATCTAATATTTCAGAGTGCTTTTGCATAACTGTGTTTATCTTTTCTAATTGATTTGGAGTTCTATCAAAATAACTAACAACAACAGAAGTTAATACAAATAATGCTGCTGCACATGAAACAATAATTGACGCTAATGTCAAATTTTTCTGTACTATAAAATTATTGGGTATAGTTCTGTCGTTAAGCTCAATTGTAGAATTATGTTGTTCAATACCCCTTATATAAAGCAATGTATAATCATACCCAGCCATTAAAAAGGTAACATGTACTGAAGTGTTATCTAAATTTTGGTCTTTATCAAGACTGAAAACTGGAATACCTATTTTTGATTCAATTGAATGGTAAAAATAGAAAATGGCATATTTATTTTCTTCAATTTTATTTATGGCATTGATAATTCTATTATAATTATTTTCCTTATCATCACTTTCATCTCTTATTTTTTTTAAGAAATCAGTTACATTAATTTGATTTTCATTTATTGCGTCTTTATGATATAAATGACGAAGTATTTGATGAGCTATTGAACCTTTCATGTGTAATCATTTAGAATAACAAGATATAAAAATTCTGTATATTAGTTTTTATGGAACAATTTTCACTCTCATTAAGCTTAACTCCAAAATAAAAACGACACCTATTTAATTCGGTTTCCCTTAATATTTGTACCTCTATTGTTAGGAGGAGTAAAATTATCTTACGTTAACATTCAAAATTATTCATAATGCGAATTATGAATGTTCGTAATAAGGAATCTCATCATTATTTGCTTTTTCTTTCTGTTGCCAGTAAGCCAATGTAACTATATGTCCGTCGGGAGTTTTTAATAGCCTTCCAAAAATAGCATTAATAGTATTGAAAGTATAATCTGTAACACCTGCTGTAAAAGTTGTTGGCGCAGGAGGGGGAGCAGGAGCTACAATATCAGTTCCATCTTCAGCTTTAGCAACAACCGGTGCAGCAGTTTTAGGAGCAGGAGAAGGAACTGCTACTACTGTAAAGCCATTGTATTCTAATATCTTTTTTAAGAACTGGACCCTTTCAGGCGAAACATCTTTTTCAACGATGCCGCATTTAATGCCATCCAGTTCTTCAAATTCGTGATTTTTATTTATTGCCATAAACTACTGACTTAATAACTGAATATAATCATAGATCCAACTTAGTAATCCCACCAAAACAATACCTGCAGTACAAATTATCAACGCAAATTTAGTAGAAGAGAAAAGATCTATTTTTTCGATGGGTTCTTCATTTTTATCAATAAAGACAGATCGTATCACACGTAAATAATAATACAAAGAGACAATCATATTTAATGCAGCGATAAGAATGAAAGGATAATTATGCCTGGCCGCACCAGAGGTTAATAAAAATAGTTTACCAAAAAAACCTGCAGTTGGAGGAATGCCCGCCAATGAAAATAATGCCAATGCCAATATCCAACTTAGAAATGGATTTGTTTTATACAAGCCTTTATATTCATCAATTTTTTCTTTACCAGTTTGTGATGAAATAGCTGCTGCTACACCAAATGCAGCAAGATTAGAAAATAGATAGATCAAAATAAAATAAACAACAGCAGTTGTACCTAAGCTTGAATTGTTGCTGATGCCTACTAAAATAAAACCCACTTGTGCAATAGAAGAAAAGGCAAGGAAGCGTTTGATATTCTGTTGTCTTAATGCAAAAAGATTACCGGTGATCATTGTAGCAATGGATAAGACCACTACCATATTATACCAAACATTTTCCATCGGCTGAAAAACTTTGTATAAAGTTGAAATAAAAACAAATGCAATAGCAGCTTTTGAAATTACTGATAAAAAGGAAGTAACAGCAATGGGAGAACCTTCATAAACATCTGCTGTCCATAAATGAAAAGGAACGATTGATAATTTAAAAGCAAAGGCAGTAAATAAAAATACAAATGCCAGTATTTGCAAAGGGCTTCCATTAATTAATGCTGGAAGTGCTTCAAAATTAATTGTACCTGTAGAACCATAGATCAATGAAATGCCAAATAATAATATTCCCGAAGAGAATGCCGATGATAAAATCATTTTCATAGCTGCTTCGGAGGATATTCTTTTCTCAATGTCGAAATTTGCCAGAATTGCAACGGGAATAGTTGACAGTTCCAACGATAAAAAGAACATCAAAAAATTTCCGCTTGAGATAAGAAAGTTCATTCCCAGTAAAGCACACAATATCAATATAAAGAACTCTGATAAATGTTCTGTTTTTTTATACCAACCTGCAAATAATAAAGAGATAAGATAAACTCCTAAATTCAAAATACTTTTCTGCAGCGCAATTAATTGGTTGGTATGAAACATGTCGCCAAATAAACTGCCTTTTGCATTAAAGAAAAATCCTGCAATTAAATTCAGTAATAATAAGGTTTGAATAATTAATAATAACAGATCATTCTTTATTTTACTACTTAGTTTTATAATAAGCAGCAGGAAGATAATAGTAGTTATTATCAATTCAGATTTCATTAATGTTAAATACTCATTCATGCTGATCTTATTTTACCAAAGCTATTTTTTGCATAATTATTTCTGCCGCAGGTTTGATCAAATCGTTTAGCCAATAAGGTGCAACACCAATTGCTAGTATTCCAACCAATAAAATAATGGCTGCTGCTTTTTCATTCCACATTGCATCCGTTAAATTGCCGAAACTTTCTTTAATTGGTCCCATTGCAACCCGGCTTACAGCTCTTAAAATATAAACTGCTGTTACTACAATACTCATACACGCTGCAATGGTTGCTATGCGATGAAAACTATCAGGATGTTCCCATGAACCCATGAACACTGTTACTTCTGCTACAAAACCACTTAAGCCAGGCAATCCTAACGAACATAATCCAACAATAAATAATGCGGATATAATAAAAGGCATTCTTTTTAATAAACCTCCCATTTCATTTACCTGGCGGGTATGAGTACGTTCGTATATCATTCCTATAACAGCAAAGAAAAGGGCTGTCATTAAACCATGACTAACCATTTGCATTACGGCACCTGTAATGGAAATTTTAGTCAACATTCCAATGCCGAGTAATACAAACCCACAATGACTAACGGATGAATATGCGTTGATATATTTTAAATCTTTCTGCATCATTGTAGCGAAGGCTCCATATAAAATTGCAATGGCAGAAAGTACAATAATAATATTGGCGTATTCTTTTGCACCATCAGGAAGAATATAAGTAGCAACACGCAAACAACCATAGCCACCGAGTTTCATTGAAATACCTGCAAGGAACATGGAACCGGCAGTAGGAGCAGAAGAATGCCCGTCGGGTAGCCATGTATGAAATGGGAATAAAGCACCAAACACTCCAAAGCCAACAAACAATAATGGAAAGAAGATCTTTTGTGTACTAACGGGAATGTTTAACCGAGATAATTCCAGCAAATCAAAAGTTCTTTCGGGCATACTAAAATAAACACCTAATAATCCAACCAATACCAATGCTGATCCACCCATTAACATCAATGCCAGTTTATTGGCACTATATTCTTTTTTACCGCTTCCCCAAATTCCTATTAATAAATATTTTGGTATTACAGCAATTTCTAAAAAGAAGAACAATACAAATAGATCCAGCGAAATAAAAAATCCATAAGCACCAAGGCTTAATAAGATAAGCTGGAAGAAAAATTCTTTTGTCATCTTTTCTACATTCCATGAAACCACTACTCCTGCTATAACGACAAAGGCGGTTAATAATATCATTGCAACAGAAATGCCATCTACTCCGATGTGAAAACTGATGCCCCATGAAGGAAACCAGTTGTACTGCTGTTGAAATAACATTTGTTCAGTATTGCCTGCAGCTACGTCATTTCTATAACTAATCAATAATGTAAATGCTAATATTAGTTGTATAGCAGAGCCGGCTAATGCCAGCCATTTTACCTGTTGCCTGTTTTGCGATAGTAATAATGCAACGGCAGTAATCAACGGAACTAATATGAGTAATAATAAATTCATTGCTGCTTATTAAATTATTTTTATTTCCACCAATAGATAAACAATACTGCTATTAAAATAGCTGCCATTAAAAAATAAATTGCATATTGTTGCACTTTTCCTGATTGTACTTTTTTTGTTTTAACTGATATAGCAAGCGTAATATTGGCAATCATATTCACAGACCCATCTACAACATTTTTATCAAACCATGCAGCAGGTCTTCCAATCAAATTGAATATTATTTTTTTGGTGATGAATAAATAAATCTCATCAATATAAAATTTATTGTAAGCAGCTTTGTATACAAAACTTAAAGCAGCTGCAATTCTTTCCGCCTTATTATTTTGTTTCTTATAGAGAATCATTGCAATAAAGATTCCTGTTAATCCAATCGCAACCGGAAGAATAGAAAATTCTAAATGGAATTTACTTTCTAAAACATGCCCGTCGGAACTAACAAAATTCCCGAAAGGAATGAAACCGGCTGCAGTAGCGCCGATGGCTAATAGAACAAGTGGTAGCATCATTGCAAATCCACCTTCGCCGTGATGTTCATCATGTGGATGAGATTCTTTGTTCCAGAAAATACTGAAGTACAAACGGAATATATAAAAAGCAGTTAGTCCTGATGTAATTAAAGCAATCCAGTATATAGTTGTATTATGCTGATAAGCTGCCAACAAAATTTCTTCTTTACTAAAGAAACCTGCAAATGGCGGCACACCTGCGATTGCTAGGCAGGCGATTAAAAATGTTATATGCGTAACCGGTAGGTATTTTCTCAACCCACCCATATCTTTCATTTCATTGCTATGAATAAAATGGATGACAGCACCTGCACCTAAAAACAATAGAGCTTTAAACATAGCATGTGTAAACAAATGAAACATGGAAGCAGTATAACCCAACCCGTTTTCTCCGCCATATTTAGATACACCTAATGCAAACATCATATAACCAATCTGCGACATGGTTGAATATGCCAATACTCTTTTAATATCAGTTTGAGTACAAGCTATTATTGCCGCGATCGATGCAGAAGCTGCGCCAACATAACTGACAAGGTTAAGCGCAGTGGGAGTTGATAGTGCGAATATGGGAAATAATCTTGTAACTAAAAAAACACCAGCCACTACCATTGTTGCCGCATGTATTAATGCTGAAACCGGCGTTGGTCCTTCCATTGCGTCGGGTAACCAAATGTGTAATGGAAACATAGCACTCTTACCGGCTCCACCGATGAAAACCAATACCATTCCCCAACTTAAAGCTGATACTCCCAGAAATGTGGAAGCAATCGCTGTTTTTAATTCTGTTGATTCAGGCGAAGTTAATCTTTGAATAAGTGTAGTAAAATCTAACGTGCCTGAATAAAATGAAAGAATTAATATGCCAATTAAAAAACCAAGGTCAGCAAACCTTGTAACGATAAAAGCTTTTTTGCAAGCTGCCACAGCATTTGGTTTATCATAATAATATCCTATTAATAAGAAAGATGAAAGACCTACCAATTCCCAGAATATATAAATCTGGAAAATGTTGGATGATATTACTAATCCCAGCATCGAAAAAGTAAAGAGTCCTAAAAACGCATAGTATATTGGAAATCGTTCTTCGCCTTTCATGTATGCAAGGCTATAAATATGTACCATCAATGAAATGAATGTTACTAAAACCAGCATCATTACACTGATTGGGTCAAGCAATATGCCCATATCAATAGAAACCCCTTGTGAAAATTCAAGCCATGTATATTTTAAAGGCATTAATTTTTCATAAATGCCATTTACTTTTCCATACTCAAAAAAATAACCATAAGCCGTATAGATGGATAAAATTGTTGCTACTAATAATAATACCGTTGCTATGATACCGGCTGACCTTTTAAAATAGTTTCTTCCAAATAATCCGAGAATTAAAAAACCTGCAAGTGGCAATAAAGGGATAAGCACTATATATGTTGTGTTTGGCATTGGCAATTAATATTTCATCTCTTCGGCATTCTCCACATCAATTGAATGATGACTTCTATATAAATTTATAATGATGGCAATAGCTACCGAAGTTTCTGCAGCTGCAATAGCAATAATAAATATGGTGAAGAATAAACCATCTAATCTATCAGGCCACAAATATTTATTGAAAGCTATAAAATTTAAATTCACACTGTTCAATATCAATTCTACACTCATCAACATGGTAATCAAATTTCTTCTTGTTAAGAATCCATACGCACCAATAAAGAAAAGAGCAGTGCTGATGAATAAAATTTGATATAACCCCGGTTGCATCATGTAGTTTGTGGTTTGGGTTTCATAGCTATTACTATACATCCGATTAAAGCTGCCAGTAATAAAATACTCACTACTTCAAACGGTAACGAATAACCGCTTTCTTTTATTCCCATCATTTGAGTGCCGATGTTAGCTACACTGGGTTCTATCGGTAGATTGGTTGTGCTTGCAAATGTATATTGATACAGCTGCAGCATGATCAAAGCAAATCCGCAAAAAGCTGCCAATGCAGAAAAAACCTTTCTGCCGATTTTTGGCATCAACATTTTTTCTCCAGCTTGCTGTGTTAAAAAAATAGAGAAGATTATGAGCACTGTGATACCTCCAACATATACTACAATTTGTACTGCTGCAATAAATTCATATTGCATCCAGAAATAAAGTCCGGCAACGCCTATCAAAGAAAATAATACAAATACAGCTGCTCTGAATATTTGTCGTGTTGATACAGCCATTACTCCACTTACTAATGTAAGTGCCGCAAGCATATAAAATATAATAGTCGATCCGCTCATTATTCTACCCCATCCATTATTTTAGAACCTGGGTTATTTAAAATTTTGGTTAACTCACTCCTGTCAAAAACACTGTGTTCAAATGTTTGTGCCATTACAATTGCATCCGAAGGGCATGCAATGATGCATAGATTACACATGGTGCATAATTCCAGGTGATACACTAATTTGTCAATCGCTTTTTTCTTTTTTCCTTCGGGAGTGATATCAAATTTGGTAATTACTTTAATAGTTCCATTCGGACAAGCCAACTCACAAGCAGTACAACCAGTGCAACGATGTTCATTATTTTCATTATGTGGCATCACTACTTCACCTTTAAAACGTTCAGGCAGGTTCAGCGTTTCACGGTTTTCAGGATATTGTTGTGTAATGATCTCTTTATGATGTGTAAAATAATAACCTGTACGGCGCATGCCAACGAGCAGTGATTTAATTCCACCAAAAACACTTTTTATATAATCTTTTAAAAACATTAATTATTATTTAAAAATACCATTTTAGTATAGTCATTGCCGTTACTAATAATAAATTAAACATGCTAATTGGCAATAAATATTTCCATTCCAAATTCAATAACTGATCGATCCTTAATCTCGGGAATGTCCACCTGAACCACATGATCATAAATATTAAAAAGAATGTTTTTCCAAAGAACCAGATACTCGATGGAATATAGTCCATCACATGATTAAACCCTTGCCAGTGGCCGATGTGAAAAGGCATCCAGCCACCAAGAAACAATGTTGCTCCAATAGCGCAAACAATAAAAACATTTACATATTCTGCTAAAAAGAATAATGCGAATTTCATTCCTGAATACTCTGTATGAAAGCCTGCAGTTAATTCCGATTCTGCTTCAGCCAGATCAAAAGGCGCTCTGTTTGTTTCCGCAGTTACAGCTATCATAAAAATTACAAAAGAAATTATCACCGGTATATGCCCTTTAAATATCCACCATCCATTAGACTGAGATTGAATGATCTCATTTATATTTAAACTGCCTGTTAGCACTACAATCGAAAGGATAGATAATCCTGCAGATAATTCATAACTCACGATCTGTGCACCACTTCGCATTGCTCCCATTAAAGAGTATTTATTATTACTTGCCCAGCCTGCTATTAAAACACTTATCACAGAAACAGACGAAACTGCAGATACGTATAATACCCCGATATTTAAATTCCAAAATTGAAAATCTTTTGCAAAAGCAATAGGAGCCATCAATAACATGGCCACCATCATCGCAATGTATGGAGCAAGATTGAATAAAAATTTATCAGCGCCTGATGGTGTCATTGCTTCCTTCACTAATAATTTCACCGTATCTGCTAATGATTGAAACATTCCTTTTGGTCCAACACGATTGGGTCCCAGCCGTATCTGTATCCATGCAGAAACTTTTCTTTCCATTATAACTAATACCAATCCCAATATTGCAAACAAACCAATTACGCAAACACCTGCAATAACCATTTCAATAATAGTCGTCCATGTTGCGTTGAATGTTTGATTCAACCATCTATGAATAAAGTTTGCTATTTTACTAAAACTTAACAAAGTGGTTTATTTTTTTTGTTATCAACATTTATAATACTATTGGCATTGTTGTGTCACTCTCTTGTACTCCATACCGTTATTGAGCTTTTATCTATCAATATCCGGTATCACCAGATCCAATGTTCCCATTATTGCAATTAGATCTCCCAACTTACTGCCTTTTGCCATGTGGTCAAGTGCAGAAAGATTTGAAAACCCCGGCGAACGAAACTTAATGCGGTAGGGCGTTGTCCCACCTTCACTCACAATATATACTCCCAATTCACCACGGGCCGTTTCTACTCTCGTATAAAATTCTCCTTTAGGTAATTTTAATACGGCTTTTGTCTTTGCCTGGAAATCACCATCCGGAATATTATCAATTAATTGTTCTATTATTTTTATGGACTGATTCATTTCTCTTATCCTTACCATGTATCGTGCAAAAGAATCGCCTGCAGTCTCCAACACTTCATCAAATTCAAGCTTATCATATATTTCATAAGGATAGAGCTTGCGTATATCAGAACTTACGCCGCTTCCTCTTGCTACTGGTCCGGTACAACCATAGGAAACGGCATCTTCTGCAGATAAATAACCCACCCCTTTCATTCTATTTTGAAAAATAATATTACCTGTAACCATTTCATCATACTCATGGATCTTTGATCTATACAACTGCATGAATTCTTTTACTCTTCTTTGAAAATTCGGATGTATATCAGCCATCACACCACCAGGAACCATATAGTTCATTGTTAATCTTGCACCACAGGTTTCTTCCATTATATCGTTAATAGTTTCTCTTTCCCTGAATGCATGAAAGAAAGGAGTGAACGCTCCAAGATCCATTGCCATAGCGCCCCACCATAATTCATGCGATGCAATTCTTGTCAACTCATCCATCAATACTCTTATTACTTGTGCCCGCTGAGGAATTTCCACCTGCAAACCTTTTTCTACACATAACGCACACGCATGGTTGTTAATATGTGAAGAGAGGTAATCCATCCGGCTGGTAACATAAATGAATTGCCGGTAAGTCAAACTCTCACACATTTTTTCAATGGAGCGATGTATATAACCAAGATGAGGGTCAACTTTTTTAATAGTTTCACCATTCAATGTAATTACCAGATGCAACACACCATGTGTTGCAGGATGCTGTGGTCCCACATTTATGATTAAATCACCTTCTTCTGTTGTGCCTATTTCTTCAACCATATCAGAGCTTGATCATATTTATTGGGTCTTCAAAATCTTTTAACATCGGGTTTTTCCCAGTCCAGTCATCCGGCAAGATCAATAAGCGCAGATCAGGATGATGAAGGAAATTAACTCCGAACATTTCAAATACTTCTCTCTCGTGTAATTCTGCTGTTCGCCATATTTCGCAAACTGTTTCTATTACAGATTTATTCCTGTCTAGTTTTGATTTTACAACAATATTGTGACGATGTTTTGTAGAAGACAAATGATAAACCATT
>Ga0207035_1166_pt1 | contig 14762 bp, 26 predicted proteins | sample Alteio_BWMinCont_77_FD_153272 | JGI IMG/M metagenome (GOLD analysis project Ga0207035, IMG submission 153272) | Enriched cells from forest soil in Barre Woods Harvard Forest LTER site, Petersham, Massachusetts, United States -... | ecosystem: Environmental > Terrestrial > Soil > Temperate forest >... | reverse complement strand
GCATTACAATGCAGTGGGTTTGTACTGGTATAATTTTAGTAGCTTCAACGTTGTAAATAAAATGTTAAGAATGAAAAAATTAATGATTGTTTGCTTAGTGTTATGTTCTTTATCAGGTATTGCTCAAAGTAATATTCCAATAGATAGAGAAAACTTTTTTCGCTTTGGCGCCAAGGCAGGAGTTAATCTCAATAAAATATCAGGACAATCCTTTAACTCGGGATTTAACTTTAATTACCAGGTAGGTGCTTTTGCACAATTTAATTTTAGTCAGCGTTTTGGTTTACAGCCCGAAGTTAATTTTGTACAGATGTCTTCTGAATTTGCCAATGAACCATCTGATGTTTATTATGATCTTTTTTTGGATGGATCGCAAAAGACAGCAACACTTAATTATTTAGAGATACCATTGTTGCTTAATATTAATGTTGGTTTAAGCAAGCATGTTAAAATACAAATAGGGCCTTCTTATGGTGCATTGTTAAGTTCAACAGTTGAAAATCTAAAAACTAACGGAACCGATAGTCTTAATTTTAAGAATGGAGATTGGAGCGCTATTGGTGGTTTGTGGATACAATTACCATTGGTAAATTTTGGTGCCCGTTATAAGATTGGATTATCAGATGTTAATAATAGTGCTCTTAATGCTACTAATCCTGATACATGGAGAAATGAAGCGATCCAGGTTTTTGTTGGTGTTACTTTTTAAAGAAATATATTTACGATTATAAAAGAAAGGGTTGTTTAATAACAATCCTTTCTTTATTTTTAGTAAAACAATTCATTCCATATGATAACATCCATGCCATTAGAAAAGTTTCTTTTCATTGATATTGAAACTGTATCACAAAGCGCCAGCTTTGATTCTTTAAATGAAGAATGGAAAGAACTTTGGGAAGAAAAAGTAAATCGCTCTTTACCAGAAAATGTTTCTGTTGATGAATATTATCCTCAGCGTGCCGGTGTAATGGCGGAGTTTGCAAAAGTTATTTGTATAAGTATTGGTTATTTTAAAAAAGAAATGACCACCTGCCAGCTTCGGATAAAATCTATTTATGGAGATGATGAAAAAGAACTGCTGCAATCATTTATACAAACAGTAAATCAATTAGAGGCTTCTAATAATAAATGGAGCTTTACAGGGCATAATATAAAAGAGTTTGATATTCCTTTTTTATGCAGAAGAATGCTTATTAATGATTTGACTATTCCTGCCTACCTCGATTTTCAAAATATGAAACCATGGGAAACAAATCTGATAGATACCTTTCAATACTGGCGTTTTGGCGATTATAAAAACTTTACTTCTTTAAAATTGCTAGCGGCGGCATTAAATGTTCCTTCTCCTAAAGATGATATTGATGGCAGTATGGTTGGTGATGTGTATTGGAAAGAAAAGAATCTGGAGCGAATTGCCATCTATTGTCAGAAAGATGTAGTAACAGTAGCCAATATAGTTCTGCGGTTTAAAAATCAACCACTTTTAAAAGAAGAACAGATAGTATTTGCAAAATAATTCTTCTCCCGAAGGCATTAAGTAGAATTAAGTCAAAAAAATTTGCCTTTCCCTTTGCTATTTCAATTCTACCCCTTACCTTCGCACTCCATTTTAAAAAAACGGGAATTTTAAAGTTCTTTATATATGTCACAACGAATCAGAATAAAACTACAGTCTTACGACCATAACCTGGTGGATAAATCAGCAGAAAAAATCGTAAAAACTGTACGCAGCACCGGCGCAGTAGTAACAGGTCCTATTCCTTTGCCTACGCATAAGAAAATCTTTACGGTATTGCGTTCTCCTCACGTAAATAAAAAAGCCCGTGAGCAGTTTCAATTGTGTACACACAAGCGTTTGTTAGATATTTACACCAGCAGCAGCCGTACAGTAGATGCTTTAAGTAAACTGGATTTGCCAAGTGGTGTGGATGTTGAAATAAAGGCCTGATGAACCTTCACGTACTGAGCATTGTCGAAGTATCGTGAAAGGCAGAAGGTAAGTTCTTAAAAGAAAATTTGAACACCTATCTACTCAAATAGAACAGAGTAGCGCTGGGTATAAATACAGATACAATGAAAAGTATTATTGGAAAGAAAATTGGCATGACCAGTGTTTTCGATGCAAGCGGTAAGCAAACTGCTGTAACTATTATCGAAGCCGGGCCATGCGTTGTTACACAAAAGAAGACTGTAGAAACGGATGGTTATAATGCCCTCCAGATTGCATTTGGCGATAAAAAAGAAAAACACTCCAACAAAGCTGCCATCAGCCACTTTGCCAAAGCACAAACATCTCCCAAAAAAGTAGTAAAAGAAATACGCGATAGCGAAATAGATAAGAATGTTGGTGAAATCATCACTGTTGACATTTTTGCCGAAGGCGACAAAGTAGAAGTTGTAGGCACCACAAAAGGCAGAGGCTTTCAGGGTGTTGTAAAACGTCATGGCTTTAGCGGTGTGGGCGAAGCTACGCATGGTCAGCATGATCGTCAAAGAGCTCCGGGTTCTATCGGTAATTCATCCGATGCATCAAGGGTTTTTAAAGGTATGCGTATGGCTGGTAGAATGGGACAGGATAGGGTGAAATTGAAAGGCCTTAAAGTAGTTAAGATTTTTGCTGAAAAAAATTACATATTAATCAGTGGTTCTGTTCCGGGCCACAATGGTTCAATCGTTTTAATACAGAAATAACATGCAAGTAGAAGTTTTAAATATAGAAGGCAAGAAAACCGGAAGAACGATTGAGTTACCGGAAGAAATTTTTGGAGCCGAACCAAATGACCATGCTATTTATCTTGCTGTAAAGCAATACCACGGCGCACAACGCCAGGGTACGCACAAGGTAAAAACAAGAGCTGAAGTTCATGGTTCATCTAAAAAATTGCACAAACAAAAAGGTACTGGAGGTGCTCGTAAAGGTAATTTACGTAGTCCTATTTATAAAGGTGGTGGTACTATCTTCGGACCAAAACCTCATGGATATGATATTAAGTTGAACCGTAAAGTTAAAGACCTTGCTAAGATTGGTGCATTGAGCCATAAAGCAAAAGAAAATGCTATAATAATAGTAGAAGATGTAACATTCGAAGCGCCTAAGACAAGTCAGTTTGCTGGAATTTTGAAGAATCTGAATGTTGGCGATAAAAAAACCTTGTTTGTTATTCCGGAATACAACGATAATGTGTATATGAGTTTGAGGAATATTCCAAGAGTAAACGGAAGTTTATTGAGCGATGTAAATACGTATGATATTGTTGATGCGAATGTGTTGGTATTTACAGAAAGTGCAGCAAAAATTTTTACAGAAGAAGAAAAAGCATAAATCATAAGCTAATTATTATAGTATGAAACCGTCAGATGTTTTAATAAAGCCAATCTTATCTGAAAAGATAAATAAGCAAACAGAAAAGATGAATCGTTATGCTTTTGTAGTAGACAGAAAGGCTAATAAATTAGAAATTAAAAAAGCTGTAGAAGAATTTTATGGTGTTCAGGTACAAAATGTAAACACTACTATCATTCCTTCTAAAGCAAAATCACGCTATACAAAAGCGGGATTTGTTCATGGCCGTAAGCCATCAAAGAAAAAAGCTTTTGTAACAATAGCTGAAGGCGAATCAATCGATTTATACGGAACTGTATAAAATATTTAATAATGAATGGTGGTCAACACCGCAAAGCTTGACAAAAAAATAAACAATGGCACTAAAAAAATATAAACCGATAACAGCAGGAACCCGTTGGAGAATTGGGAATGCTTATGCAGAAGTTACAACTAACAAACCTGAAAAGTCATTGCTTGAAAAAGTAAGTGGTACTGGTGGTCGTAATGCACAGGGCAGAAGGTCTATGCGTTATATTGGGGGTGGTAATAAAATTAAATACCGTGTTATTGATTTTAAAAGAGATAAGAAAAATATACCAGCGGTAGTTCATTCAATTGAATACGATCCTAACCGCACAGCATTTATTGCTTTATTGAATTATGTTGATGGAGAAAAGCGTTATATAATTGCACCGAATGGTTTACAAGTAGGTGCTACCGTTATTAGTGGGGATGATGTTGCTCCAGAATTAGGTAATGCATTGAAATTAAAAAACCTTCCGTTGGGTACTGTAATTCATAATGTTGAATTACAACCTGGACAAGGAGGCAAATTCATACGCAGTGCTGGTACATCTGCTCAATTAGCAAATAAGGAAGAAAAATATGCAGTATTGAAATTGCAAAGTGGAGAGTTAAGAAAGATATTGATTAATTGCTATGCAACAGTAGGTGTTGTAAGTAATAGTGATCATAACCTTGAAAGTATGGGTAAGGCAGGAAGAAACAGGTGGAAAGGTATCCGGCCACGTACCCGTGGTGTTGCGATGAATCCTGTTGATCATCCGATGGGTGGTGGTGAAGGTAAAGCTTCAGGTGGTCATCCACGTAGTCGTACTGGTAAATATGCAAAGGGTCAAATTACACGTACAAGAGGTAAGGGTTCAGATAAGATGATCATTCAAAGAAAAAACGGAAGAAAATTAAGTAATAAATAATTTAAACTGTTAAAATGGTTTCACGGCATACCGTGATTCAAATCAACAAAAAAATAAAACTATGGCTCGTTCGATTAAAAAAGGTCCTTATGTAGATGCTAATCTGGAAGTAAAAGTGTTAGCAATAAATGAAGGAAAAAATAAGAAAGGTGTTATCAAAACATGGTCTCGTCGTTCTACTATTACTCCTGATTTTGTAGGCCATACTTTGGCAGTGCATAATGGAAACAAATTTATTCCTGTTTATGTAACAGAATTTATGGTTGGTCATAAACTAGGTGAGTTTGCGCCAACAAGAAACTTTAAAGGACACTCAAGTAAGAAAATTGCATAATTGAAAATTGAGGAGTTAAAATCTTCAATCTAAAATATAAATAGAAATGGAAGCAGTAGCAAAACTTAACAATTATCCGACATCGCCACGCAAAATGCGCTTATTGGCAGATTTGATACGTGGACTGGAAGTAGATAAAGCATTGGGAGTTCTACAATTCAGCCCAAAGCATCCATCTATTCCTTTATACAAGTTGTTGAAGAGCGCAATTAATAATTGGGAACAAAAGAATACTGATCTAAAAGTAGAAGATGCCAAACTGATAGTTAAAACCATTTTTGTTGACGGTGGAAGGGTTATCAAACGTATGCGTCCGGCACCACAAGGCCGTGGGTATAAGATACGTAAACGTAGCAATCATGTAACTATAATTGTAGACAGTAAAAATTAAAATAACAAAAAACCAAAGATCAAAACCCTGTTATTGGATATTTGAAATTTGGAATTTAAATAAAACGTATGGGTCAAAAAGTAAATCCGATCGGTATTAGGTTAGGGATCATCCGTGGATGGGACAGTAACTGGTACGCTAACAAAAAAGATTTTGGTAAAAAACTTGTTGAAGACAACAAGATCAGGAATTATTTAAATGCGCGTATCAACAAAGGCGGCATCTCTAAAATTGTTATTGAACGTACATTGAATAAACTGATCGTTACTATTCATACATCCAAACCAGGTATCATCATTGGTAAAGGTGGCGGTGAAGTGGACAGGATAAAAGAAGAACTGAAAAAATTGACTGGTAATATAGATGTTCAAATAAACATTTTAGAGATACGCAGACCAGAACTGGATGCGAACATTGTAGCAGATACAATTGCTCGCCAGTTAGAAAATCGTATTAACTACAAACGTGCTATTAAAATGTCAATTGCTTCTGCATTGCGTATGGGTGCTGAAGGAATAAAAGTGAAAGTTGGTGGTCGTTTAGGTGGAGCTGAAATTGCACGTAGCGAAGAAATTAAACAAGGTCGTACACCATTGCATACATTACGTATGGATATTGATTATGCAAATGTATTTGCTTTAACAGTATATGGTAAAATAGGTATTAAAGTTTGGATTTGTAAAGGTGAAGTATTAGCTAAGAGAGATTTGAATCCTAATATTTTAGCAGGTGGTGGTAAAGAAGGTGGCGAAAGAAATTTTGAAGGTCGTGGTGAAAGAGGTGATAGAAGAGATGACAGAAGAGGTGGTGGGGGTGATAGAAGAGGCGGTGGTGGCAGTCATCGTGGAGGCGGAGGCGGAAGAAGAAATTAATATCATTGAATTGCAAATAGAATAAAGATGTTACAACCAAAAAGATCAAAGCATAGAAAGGCACAGAAAGGCCGTATCAGGGAAACCGCTAAAAGAGGTGCATCCATTTCTTTTGGTACGTTCGGCTTGAAAGCACTTGAACCAATCTGGCTTACTAACAGGCAAATTGAAAGCGCCCGTCAGGCTTTAACACGTCACATGAAAAGAGAAGGAAATGTTTGGATAAGAATTTTTCCTGATAAACCAATTACAAAAAAACCTGCAGAAGTGCGTATGGGTAAAGGTAAAGGTAACCCTGAGTATTGGGCAGCAGTAGTAGAACCAGGACGTATTTTGTTTGAAGCAGACGGTGTTTCATTGCAAACTGCAAAAGAAGCATTTGAACTGGCTGCACAAAAATTACCAATTGCAACCAAGTTTGTAGTGAGAAGGGATTATGTAGCGTAATTAATATAAAAGATAGAATTGTCAAATTAAAGTAAGATGTCAAAGAAAGCAGATTTTTTAGCGAGCATTAAAAGTTTAAACGCAGAAGAGCTGAAAGCAAAAATCAGTGAAGATGAATTGCGTTTGAAAAAAGTAAGTTTTGCTCATAGCATTTCTCCATTAGAGAATCCTGTAAGCCTTCGTTTCCTGAGAAGAGATATCGCACGTTTGAAAACAGCATTAAAAAAGAAAGAACTCGGTTTTTAAATAAACCACTATTAAATAAATAACAATGGCAGAAGTAATAGAAAGAAATTTACGCAAAACAAGAATCGGGGTTGTATCCAGCAATAAAATGGATAAGACCATTACTGTTAACGTAGAAAGAAAAATTAAGCATCCGCTTTATGGTAAGTTCTTAAAAAAGACTACCAAGTTTCATGCACATGATGAAAAGAATGAATGCAGCATCGGCGATACAGTGAAGATTGCAGAAACACGTCCGATGAGTAAAACAAAACGTTGGAGATTGGTGGAAGTGGTTGAAAAAGTAAAATAATTTTTTATGCTGCAGGTTTTTTACCGGTAGCCAAAAGCTAAATAAAATGATTCAGCAAGAAAGCAGATTGAATGTAGCGGATAACAGTGGTGCTAAAGAAGTATTGTGTATTCGTGTATTGGGTAACTCTGGTCAGGATTATGCAAAAATTGGCGATAAGATTGTTGTTACTGTTAAAGATGCAATGCCTGCAGGTGGAATTAAAAAAGGAACTGTTAGCAAAGCGGTTATTGTAAGAACGAAAAACAAATTACGTCGCAAAGATGGTTCTTATATCCGTTTTGATGATAATGCTGTTGTGTTGTTGAATGCATCTGACGAACCAAGAGGTACACGTATTTTTGGGCCGGTAGCAAGAGAGTTGAGAGATAAAGGATACATGAAAATTATTTCATTAGCACCAGAAGTTCTTTAATAAAATTTAATAAAAGTTGAATAGCGTGTTACCGTTGCAGTGAGTGACACAACGATGTTGAGAAAAGATAAGATGCTGATTACAAAAAAGAAAAAACGCTGAAAAGCAATTATAAAATGAGTACAAGATTTAAAGCCAAGTTTAACATTAAAAAAGGAGATAACGTAATAGTTATTACCGGGGAAGATAAAGATGTTAAAAAGCCACGTAAAGTATTGCAAGTGTTGGTGGAAGAAAGCCGTGTATTAGTTGAAGGAGTGAATATAGTAACGAAACACAGCAAACCTACTGCACAAAATACCAAAGGTGGTATTATAAAAAAAGAAGCTCCGATAGCAATTAGTAATGTAATGCTTTGGGATGCTAAAGCTGGCGCTGGCGCTAAAGTTAAACGCACAAGAGAAGAAGGCAAATTAATTAGAATATCAAAAAAATCAGGGGAGGTAATCAAATAATGAGTACGGCAAAATATACTCCGAGATTAGCAGATAAGTATAACAAAGAAGTTATACCTGCTTTGATGAAAAAATTCAGTTATAAAACTGTTATGCAGGCACCTAAACTTACAAAAATTTGTTTGAACCGTGGTGTGAATGGTGCAGTAGCTGATAAAAAATTGATAGATATTGCTTTGGAAGAACTGAGTACGATAACGGGTCAGAAAGCAGTTTCAACAATGAGTAAGAAGGATATATCCAACTTTAAGCTACGTAAGAATATGCCAATTGGTGCAAGAGTTACGTTGCGTGGAGTAAAGATGTATGAATTTTTAGATAGATTGGTTTCTGTTTCGTTGCCACGTGTACGTGACTTTAAAGGAATCAATGATAAAGCATTTGATGGCCGTGGTAATTATACATTAGGTGTAACTGAACAAATCATCTTTCCAGAAATTGATATTGATAAAGTAAATAAAATAACAGGACTGGATATAACATTTGTAACTACAGCAGGTACGAATGAAGAAGCAATGGAATTGTTGAAAGAATTAGGTATGCCTTTTAAAAATGTAAAAAAATAAAATACTAAATTCTAAAGTTTATTTAGAGTTTAAAATTTAGAAATCAAATTATGGCAAAAAAATCAGTAGAAGCCAGGCAAAGAAAGCGTGAAAAATTAAACGCTAAATATGCCGTAAAAAGAGCAGCGTTAAAAGCAGCCGGTGACTATAAAGGGTTGGATCTATTACCAAAAAATTCATCTCCGGTACGTTTAAAAAATCGTTGCCAACTAACAGGAAGGCCTAGGGGATATATGAGGCATTTCGGTTTGTCGAGAAATATGTTTCGTGATATGGCATTGCAAGGCAAAATACCAGGTATAACAAAAGCAAGCTGGTAAAACAATTTTTAATTTTTAATTTTTAATTAATATGGTAACTGATCCAATAGCAGATTTTCTTACAAGAATCCGTAATGCACAAATGGCTAATCATCGTATTGTGGAAATACCAGCTTCTAATTTAAAGAAGCGTATTACTGAAATATTGTATGATAAAGGTTACATTTTGAAATACAAGTTCGAAGAAGACAATAAACAAGGCGTTATTAAAATTGCTTTGAAATATGATGCATCTACCAAACTACCTGTAATTCAAAGTTTAGAAAGAATAAGCCGTCCGGGATTGCGTACATATGCAAAGCCAGATGAATTTAAACGTGTGAAAAATGGCTTGGGTATTGCAATCGTGTCAACTTCAAAAGGAGTAATGACAGATAAAGAAGCAAAGGCTCAAAATGTTGGTGGTGAAGTATTGTGTAATATTTATTAAGACCTTATAACCCTGATTGGGAAATACGGCAAGCATATAAATGATTTGATAATTAAGCCTAAGTCGTGGCTGAACACGAATCGCAAATTGAAAAAAATAAATTAAAAATCGACTATGTCAAGGATAGGAAAGAAACCAGTAGCAGTTCCAAACGGGGTAACCATTACTGTTAGTAGTGATAATATCGTTACTGTTAAAGGGCCAAAAGGAGAATTAAAGCAAGCTATTGACAGGGATATTGCTGTAACTGTAAAAGATGGCAATGTAGAATTTGTTCGTCCTACTGATCAGATTCGTCACAGAGCATTGCATGGTTTATATCGCTCACTTATCAATAATATGGTAAAAGGGGTAACAGAAGGATATAAAAAACAAATGGAATTAGTGGGAGTAGGTTTTAAAGCATCTAACCAGGGAAATATATTAGATCTCGCTTTAGGATATTCTCATAATATTATTTTTGAGATACCTAAAGAATTAAAAGTTGCTACTTCACAGGAAAAAGGACAAAACCCAATGATCAGTCTGGAAAGTATAGATAAACAATTGCTTGGACAAATATGCGCAAAGATCAGAGGCCTGCGTAAACCTGAACCATATAAAGGTAAAGGTGTGAAGTTTGCCGGTGAAGTATTGAGAAGAAAAGCGGGTAAAGCAGCGGGTAAATAAAAATCATTAAAATTATATCTCCGGCAGAATCGGAGAAAAATATAAAGAATATGAACAACAAGTCAACTGCAAGGCAAAAGATACGGTATCGTATCCGTAAAAAAATAAACGGCATTAATGGTAAGCCAAGATTAAGTGTTTTCAGAAGCAATACAGATATTTATGCTCAGCTTATTAATGATGAAAGTGGTGTAACATTAGCTGCTGCTTCATCAAAAGATAAAGATATTAAAGCACAGAAAGCAAATAAGACTGAAAAGAGTAAATTGGTTGGAAGCGCTATTGCACGTAAAGCAAGTGAATTAGGTGTTACCGCTGTTACATTTGATCGTGGCGGTTATATTTATCATGGCCGTGTAAAGGCAGTAGCAGAAGGTGCAAGAGAAGGTGGTTTACAATTTTAATTATAAACTTTATAATAAAGATCATACATGTCAAAAGCAATTGAAAATAAAATAAGGGCCGGCGAATTGGAATTGAAAGAAAAAGTTGTTTCTATCAACCGTGTGGTTAAAACAACCAAAGGCGGACGTGCTTTTAGTTTTTCTGCATTAGTGGTTGTTGGTAACGGAGCTGGAATTGTTGGACAAGGTTTGGGTAAAGCTAAAGAAGTACAGGAAGCTATTACGAAAGGTATTGAAGATGCAAAAAAGAATTTAATTAAAGTTCCTATCATGCATGGTACAATACCTCACGATCAATGGTGTAAAGAAGGTGCTGCAAAAGTCTTGATCAAACCAGCAGCTCAAGGTACTGGTGTAATTGCCGGAGGCAGTATGAGAGCTGTGTTGGAAAGTGCTGGTGTTACAGATGTTTTGGCGAAAAGCCTTGGTTCTGCAAACCCACATAACGTGGTAAAAGCTACAGTAAAAGCATTAGCTACTTTACGTGAACCGATTGCGGTTGCAAAAACAAGAGGTATATCATTAAAGAAAGTATTTAACGGATAATTCAGTCGTTGGTGATTGGATAAAAAAATTGTTATGGCAAAAATTAAAATAACACAAGTTAAAAGTGCAATTGACAGATCAGAGCGCCAGAAAAGAACGGTGGCTGCTTTAGGTTTGAAAAAATTGAATTCATCTGTTGAAGTAGAAGCTACTCCACAAATATTAGGAATGGTTGCTAAAGTTAACCATCTTGTAAAAGTACAAGAGTTAGCTAATTAAAAATTAAACAAGCGAGGGGTGATTCCCCGAAAGTTCAAAATCATATACAATGAAATTACATTCTCTAAAACCAGCCGAAGGAGCTACACATAAAGAAAAGCGTATCGGCCGTGGTGAAGCAAGTGGTAAAGGTGGAACATCTACAAAAGGTAATAAAGGTGGACAAAGCCGTACCGGTTATAAAAGTAAAATGGCGCATGAAGGTGGGCAAATGCCTATTCAACGCCGTATACCAAAACGCGGATTCAAAAATATCAATCGTATTGACCATAAAGTTATCAATCTCGGACAGGTTGATCATTATGCAGAAAAATATGGCATACAAGAATTTACTCTTCAGAATTTATACATGAATAGTTTGATAAGCCAGACTGATAGTGTTAAGATTCTTGGTAATGGAGAAATAAAAGGAAAATATTCTTTTAAGGTAAATGCAGTAAGTGCTAAAGCAAAGGCTGCTATCGAAGCTGCCGGAGGTTCTATAGAGATAATTAAATAAATTCACGATATTTGCAGACGCATCTGGTGATGCGTCTTTTTAGTTTACTGCAAAAAATATTTAAAAACGTTTCAAGTCTGTGAAGAAATTCGTTCAAACACTTAAAAATATCTGGAGCATTGAAGAGCTGCGTAAAAAGATATTATACACGTTGATCTTGTTATTTATTTATCGTGTTGGTTCATACATTGTTCTTCCAGGTATCAATCCAAATAAATTAGCCAACTTAGCTAACAGTACTAAAAGTGGTATGCTTGGTTTGCTGGATGCCTTTGTTGGCGGAGCTTTTCAACATGCTTCTATTTTTGCATTAGGCATCATGCCTTATATTTCTGCTTCTATTTTTATGCAGTTGGTAACTATTCTTGTTCCACAAATGGCAAAGGTTCAAAAAGAAGGAGAAAGTGGTAGAAAGAAAATTAATCAATGGACACGTTATATTACAGTTGTTGTTACTGCATTTCAAGCGGCGGCATATATCGGGTATTTAAGAAGCCCTGCAAACAGGGATGCATTGATGCAGGGATATAGCCCTCAGTTATTTTGGATTTCAACTGTTATTCTCTTAACAGTAGGTACATTATTTGTGATGTGGCTCGGTGAAAAAATTACTGATAAAGGTTTGGGTAATGGTACATCTATTATTATTATGATAGGTATTTTAGCAAGATTACCACAGGCAATAGGATACGAATGGGGTTCACGTATAACCAAGGGTGGCGGTGGGTTACTTATTTTTCTTATTGAAATAGCTTTCCTTGTTGCAATTATTATGGGATTGATCATGCTGGTACAGGGTACACGAAGAGTTCCGGTAAATTATGCCAAACAAATAGTGGGCAACAGGCAATTTGGCGGTGCAAGAAATTTTCTTCCCTTGAAGGTAAATGCGGCTGGTGTGATGCCAATTATTTTTGCTCAGGCAATTTTATTTTTACCAACTATATTTTCTGGTTTTACTGGAGGTGCGAAATATTTTACTGATCATACGAATCCGATTTATATGATCATTTATTCAGTGATGGTAATTGTGTTCACTTTCCTGTATACTGCATTGATATTTAATCCAAAACAAATGGCAGAAGATTTGAAACGTAACAACGGATTTATTCCGGGTGTTAAACCAGGTCAACCTACTGCAGATTATATTGGTACAATAATGGACAGGATAACTTTACCAGGAGCTGCACTACTTGCATTAGTAGGTATTTTGCCAGGAATTTTTCAGACTATATTTGGAATGCAACAAGCTTTTTCAACATTTTATGGGGGTACTTCGTTATTAATTATGGTAGGTGTAATATTAGATACATTACAGCAAATAGAAACACAGTTATTGATGCGTCAATACGATGGATTGATGAATAGTGGAAGAATTCAGGGGCGACAAACTGTTGCATCAGGAATATAATAAATTAAAATGATAATATTTTAAACCCTGACGAAAAAAACGTCAGGGTTTGTTTTGAAAGATAAAATAACAATGATTCATTACAAAACGAAACCGGAAGTAGAATTAATACGTGAAAGCAGTTTGCTTGTGGGCAATGCTTTGGCAGAAGTTGCTAAGCATATTAAGCCTGGTATCACCTCATTGTTTCTGGATGAAGTTGCAGAACGATTTATACGGGATAATGGCGGCGTACCTTCATTTAAGGGTTACCGTGATTTTCCTTTTGCTTCCTGTATCTCTGTCAATGATGCGGTAGTCCATGGTTTCCCCACTAAGAATGAATTAAAAGATGGAGATGTTGTTTCTGTGGATCTTGGTGTTTATAAAAATGGTTTTCATGGTGACAGCGCATATACTTTTGCGTTAGGCATTGTTTCAGATGATGTTAAGCAATTGATGAGGGTAACAAAAGATTCTTTGTACAAGGGAATTGAGAAAGCGATTGTTGGTAACCGTATAGGAGATATTTCTTTTACTGTGCAGGAATACACTGAAAAACAATTTGGATATGGTGTAGTAAGGGAATTGGTAGGGCATGGTTTGGGAAGACATTTACATGAAGATCCCCAGGTTCCTAATTATGGGAAACGTGGTACAGGAGCCAAATTAAAAGATGGGATGGTGATTGCCATAGAGCCAATGATTAACTTGGGTACAAAAGATGTGTATCATGATAAGGATGGCTGGACCATACGTACAAAAGATAAAAGCCCTTCCGCACATTATGAACATACTATTTGTGTACAAAGAAATAAGGCTGATATTTTATCTTCATTTACAGAAATACAAATTGCTGAAAAAGCAAATGCTAATCTTTGCTCAGAATATTAAAAATAATTATAGCTGTACCATGTCGTTCTTAATGGCATACATTACCAATCCAACTCTTGTAGAAACATTGAATTTTTTAAACAAAGCCTCCCGATAGCCATCTACTGTTCTATCGCTCACAAACATTTCCTTTGCTATTTCGATGTATGTTTTTTCACTACAGGCAAGTTGTAAAAAATTTAGTTCTTTGTCAGATAATTTTGTAAATGCATTTAAGCCCGTTTTATCATCAACTAGCAAATTAACTGATTGGATAATTTTATTGGAAATAAGATCATTATAATAAAACCCTTTGCTTAATACATAATCAAAAGCTTGTCTTAGTTCTTTTGGTTCTGCATCTTTTAAAACATAACCTTTAGCGCCGTTTTTTTATCATTTTAATAATAGCGGTTTCTGAATCCATAGTACTTAATGCAAGTATTTTAATACTGGGGTAATTTGTTTTAACCCAATTGGCAGTGAGATATCCATCCATTTCTGGCATTGCGATGTCCAATAATAAAATATCTGGAACATGACGGGGCTGGAGTTGTTTAATAAAGTCTTTACCATTAGCAGCATCAAATAGTACTTTGTAATTAGGAAAAAGGTTAATCAATGAAATCAACCCTTTTCTGAACATAGTGTGGTCATCTACTATTGCTATATATTTAGTATCACGCATAAGGAGTTTTTATTTTGATACAGGTTCCTTTATTTAATTCACTTTCTATTGAGCAGGTGCCACCAGTAAGCGAAGTTCTTGTTTTTATATTAAGTAAACCCAAACCGGATCTTTTTTTTAATGCTTCATCAATGTCAAAGCCTTTTCCATTGTCCTTTATAGTT
>Ga0207035_1144_pt2 | contig 14825 bp, 18 predicted proteins | sample Alteio_BWMinCont_77_FD_153272 | JGI IMG/M metagenome (GOLD analysis project Ga0207035, IMG submission 153272) | Enriched cells from forest soil in Barre Woods Harvard Forest LTER site, Petersham, Massachusetts, United States -... | ecosystem: Environmental > Terrestrial > Soil > Temperate forest >... | reverse complement strand
ATTCCGTCATTTCAATTTACTATCAGTGATACAGCGTCAGAATATAATCTATACATAGTATTGTGTCACACCGACGCTTATAATTATAATAATATTTGTCTCAATGTAAGTGCGCAAGCGCCTGGCGATACCATACGCAACCAACGTGTTGATCTGCAATTGGGAGCTGATGCTACAGGATGGGAAGGAACGAGCATGGATGATATCTGGGAAGTAAGAAAACCTGTTACCAATGGGCCTGTAAGATTTCATAAACCTGGTAATTACCAGTTTTCAATTGCACAAATAATGAGGGAAAACCCTTTAAAACATATAATGAGTGTTGGTATTCGTGTAGAAAAAGTTAAGTAATATTATGTAACAAGCAGCTGTATTTCAATTAAGCATTGTTGTGTCACTCACTTATACTATTGTATCTTTATTCAGCAAAATAAGATCATGCATTTTAATTATCAATTACCCATTATTAATTATTAATTGATATACATGTCCCTTTCTTACTATAAAACAAAAAAACTCCGGTTCATTTTCATCGGGTATTGGTTCCTGTTAGCATACATTATTGTAGCGCTCGTGTTTTGGTTTATTGAGTTGAATAAACAAAATCAGCAGATGGTTCAATATCGAATGGAGCAATTAAAGAAAGATGATCCACAATATTATACAGCAGTTCAGGAAATAGAAGGATCAAAAAACAGAAAAACGACTCAATACATTGGCGAAGGCAGCATTTTCCTTTTTTTTATATTAACCGGTGCTTTTTATATAATGAGAGCGCTTCGTCGCCAGTTCAAGCAGGCTCAGCAACAACAAAATTTCATGATGACCATTACACATGAACTTAAAACTCCAATTGCCATTACCAAACTAAATCTCGAAACACTCCAAAAAAGAAAATTAGATGAAAGCCAGCAGCAGCATTTAATTCAAAACACTATCCAAGAAGCTAACCGCTTGAATACATTATGCAATAACCTGCTATTGGCATCGCAAATGGAAACAGGAAAATTTACCATTACTAAAGAAGCGATAGACCTTGGCCAATTAGCAAATGAATGTGTAAATGATTTCGCCATTCGTTTTCCACAGCGTACTATCAATGCTGATATTGACCACGAACTATTCATAATTGGTGATCGCTTACTTTTACAAATGGGCATCAATAATTTAATTGATAATGCCATTAAATATTCGCCAAAAGAAACTGCAGTAGTTATTTCAACAAAAAAACAAGGAAATTTTATTGACCTTTCTGTAAAGGACCATGGAAAAGGAATTGAAGACATAGAAAAGAAAAAGGTATTTGATAAGTTTTATCGTGCGGGCAAAAAAGATGCAAAAGGAACAGGCCTGGGTTTATATCTTACAAAAAAGATCGTTCAGCAACATAACGCCAATATATTTGTTACAGATAATATTCCGGCAGGAAGTATTTTTACGATCTTGTTTAAGAATAACAGCTAACAAACAAAATGACTGATAAAAAAATTTCCATATTACTGGTAGAGGATGAAGAAAATTTGCAGGAAGCACTGAAGCTAAATCTTGAACTGGAAAATTATGAAGTAACAGGAGTATGTGATGGAGCCGAAGCGTTAAAAGCAGTTCAACAGGAACATTTTGATCTGATGATATTGGATGTAATGCTCCCGGAAATAGACGGGATAAGCGTTTGCGAAAACATCCGATTGCAAAACAACGATATTCCTATATTAATGTTGAGTGCAAAAAACAGCAGTGCCGATAGAGTATTGGGTTTAAAAAAAGGTGCAGATGACTATCTTACCAAACCATTTAATCTTGAAGAGTTATTATTACGGGTAAGTAAACTGGTAGAGAAAAGTCATCGTTTGGCAAAAAGACAACCACTTACGCAACTCTATAAGTTTGGTAAGAACCAGGTTGATTTTAAAGCATCCGAATGCATTACAAAAGATGGAGAAAAGATCACACTTACCAAAAAAGAAATGATGCTGCTAAAATTATTGATTGAAAATAAAAATGAAGTTGTAACCCGTGAAAAGATCTTACAGGCGGTTTGGGGTTACAATGTTTATCCAACTACAAGAACCATTGATAATTTTGTTCTCAACTTCCGAAAATATTTTGAAGAGGATAGCCGCAATCCAAAATACTTTCATTCGGTAAGAGGCGTTGGATATAAGTTTACAGAAGTATAATTACAGATCTCCTAACTGTGGCCGCAGTACAATATCTTCAACAACCGCTGCTGGCGATAGTTTAGAAGCAGCGACGATCATAGCAGCAATATCTTCCGCTTCCATTATTCTTTTGTTGGAATTATCATAACCTCCCCAGGTATCTGTTACAACAGCACCTGGATAAACAGCAGTAACTTTAATATTATATGGTTTTAATTCTTCCCGCAAGTTTTTACTGAACCCCATCAATGCAAATTTGCTGATGCTGTAACTTCCGCCATTAGCATAAGCATGTAAAGATGCAATGGAACAAATATTAAAAATATGCCCTTGTTTTACTGCGATCATTTTAGGAACTATAGCACGTGTGATATGATAAGCGCTGTACAAATTTGTTTCAATCATATTTTCCAATAAACCATCTTCTTCATTATAAATACTACCAGGCAAAAATGTTCCTGCATTGTTTACAAGAATATCCGGTTTCCCTTGATCAATGCACCAATTACCAAATGCAATTGCTTCTTTTTTTATAGAAATGTCAAATGTCTTTGCTTTAATAATGATCTTTGGATAAGCTGCTTGTAATTCCTTTACAGTATCATTCAAAGTATTTTCGTTCTTTGAACATAAAAAAAGATCAGCGCCTTCGGCAGCAAATGCAGCCGCTATGGCTTTACCAATACCTCTCGATGCTCCCGTAACAATAACATTCATGTAATGATATTTGAAGATGGCTTATTGAATATCTTTGCAAATCTACGATCTGTAATCTGCAATTTGTAATTCATAATGGCTAAATACAAACATCTTTTTTTCGATCTTGATCATACACTGTGGGATTTTGATACCAATGCAAAAGAAGCGCTTACTGATATTTATACTTTGTTTGAACTGGAAAAGAAAAAGATCTTTCCTTTTGATGATTTCTATAAAAAATATTTGCATCACAACGAAATTTTGTGGGATCGCTACCACAAAGGTTTTATCACTGCTGATGAATTGAAATGGAAAAGAATGTGGCGCACATTATTGGAATTTAAAATTGGCGAAGAGCAATTGGCAAGAGATATCAGTGCAAAATTTTTAGAGCTTTTACCTGCAAAAACGAAATTATTCCCCTACACCAAAGAGGTATTGGAATATCTTACTGCAAAAAAATATGTATTGCATCTTATCACTAATGGTTTCGAGAAAACGCAATGGAATAAACTCAATAGTAGCGACCTTGAGAAATACTTTACACATGTTATCACTTCCGAAGGAAGCAACAGCCTGAAACCACGAAAAGAAATCTTTGAATTTGCAATGAATAAAGCCCGAGCAACATTGAACGAAAGTATTATGATTGGTGATAACCTTGATGCCGATATAAAAGGGGCCATGAACGCCGGTATGGACACGATATTTGTAAACCACATTAATGCCACAACCGAGCTAAAACCTACTTACACCATTTATCATTTGCAGGAGTTGGAATCTATCTTTTAATTTTTTTGTGACCGGCATTTGTTCTTTATTCAACATCGTTGTGTCACTCACTTGTGCGGTATACCTTTATTGGGTTCTTATTAAAGCGATTAATAGTAGTAAGTTTATGGAAAAATCTTAAACAAGTATCTTAACTAAAAGACTTTATGAAATATGCATTATTAATTTTTAGTTTTATAATATTAAGAACAGTATCATTTTCGCAATCAGATACATCTAACAATCATATAGTTTTTAATTCTGGTTGTTTAGAAATTCCTCCAAAGTATTGCGGAGGGAAAGAAGCAATGGTCAAACTTTTTGCAATTAAGCTAACAATACAAAAAATTATAACGACATACTATTAGTAAAAGAGTAACACAGCACAGAGTCCTGCGCCTAAGTAATTTCAAAATAAAAGCTCCCTAACGGTATAGTGTACAAGTGAGTGACACAACGATGATGAGCAAAGCGATACTGCTGATAACCAAAAAATAAAAGCAATAAAAAACCTCTTCAAAAAAGAAGAGGCTAACTCATCAATTAAAGAAGTCAATTACATTTTAGAATCAGCTTCATGTTTTTTGCAACATGATTTGCCGCTTTTTTTGCAACAAGCATCGGGTTTTTTGCAGCATTTCTTTTTACCGCCATCAGCAAACGTTACGCCTGTTATTAATAAAACAGACATTGCTAATAAAATTAATTTTTTCATGATGAATCGTTTAATGATTATTTATATAAAATTAAGAATAAAAATCATAAAGGAATTATAATTTGATGGGTGGTAGGTTCTACAGATCAGCAATAACAGTAACACCGCCTTGAACTGATTGGTTCAATTCTACTTTTATTTTAGTACCAACTGGTAACAACAGATCTACCCGGCTGCCAAATTTTATAAACCCAAATTCATTTGTTTGTTCAACTTTTTGTCCGGGTTGCAGGTAATTTACAATTCGCTTTGCCAATGCGCCGGCTATTTGTTTTACTAATATTTCTTTATCATTTTTTTTAAGTACAACTGAGTGGCGTTCATTTTCGGTAGATGATTTGGGGTTCCAGGCAACAAGATATTTGCCTTTGTGATATTGGCTGTACAAAACTTCTCCACTGATCGGATTTCTATTTACATGCACATTTGCCGGGCTCATAAAAATAGAAACCTGCAAACGTTTAGCTTTAAAATATTCTTTATCAAACATTTCTTCAATTACCACGACTTTACCATCGGCAGGAGCAATGATCAGTTTGTCATCAATAGTATGTTTTCGGTTTGGTATCCGGAAAAACGAAATTAGAAATAACAATAAAAAAAGTGTTAGAAAAAAAATAACCCATCCAAATTCGGGCAATGAAGCGCTAAAAAAATAGAAATAAGTAATGTTGATAAATCCAAACAGCAATGTGGCAATAGCAATCGTTTTATAACCTTCCCTGTGAATTGTCATGATCAAATATTAGGTATCAAAGATACGATGTTGAAAAAACAATTTTTCTCATATTTCACAACCCAATAAATATAGTTACGTAGATCCATACTAACGGTGTTGCGATCAGCAAGGAATCAAAGCGATCTAAAAAACCGCCGTGGCCAGGCATTATAGAGCCACTGTCTTTTACATTGGCCATTCGTTTTATTTTGCTTTCCAACAGATCGCCAGCTGTTCCGCCAATTGCACAAAGAGAGGCAATGGCTATCCAATGTCTTGCTCGTATAACTTTAGCAACTGAAACATAATGACCTAATAATGCAATTAAAACAACGCACAATATGATCCCGCCCAATGTGCCTTCCCATGTTTTTTTTGGAGAAATTTTTGAAAAAGAAGTTTTGCCGATCAACGACCCGACAATATATGCCATTGTATCATTTATCCAGATAGAAAAAATTATAGCGCATGGAAAAAGGCAGGAGTATTGCGTATATGCATTTCCGTAAAATCCAAGATCAATGATCATCAAAACTGGAAGCGTTATATAGGCCAATCCTAAGAAGGCATTTGGCAAATAGCTATCGCTATAAATTTTTTTTATTAGCTTTATAAACTCATACCAACATCCAAAATGAATAATGACGAATAATGTAACAAAACTCCATTTGTTAAAAAATAATCCACTCAACATAACAACAACAAAAACAACAGCAGTTAATGTTCTCGTTCTAAATGTTTGAAGGTTTAATGCCATGTAATAGTATTCAATTATTGAAAATAATTATACAAAGCTGTTTGGTAAATTTGCAGCAGCAATCAATTCGTTTTCTTCTTTTTCTATTTGTTCTCTGTTTTCTTTACTTATTTTTTTAAACTGCATAAATAATCCGGCAAGAATTGCAAATGTCAGCAACAAGCTCCAGATGGGCATTTTGGGGTCCATATTACTGATATCCGGTTTGCCGGTTTTAGTGTTTGTATTGATATTAAACAGTTGAACTACTCCAATAAAATTATTCAGAAAATGTGCAAATGTATTTACCCATATATTTTTACTTTGATAAAATAAAAGTCCTAACGCAAAACCCAAAATAAAACGACTGATAAAAAGATAATAAGATGCGTGAATAAAACTGAAGATAACAGACGTGATAATAATAGCAACAATTGGCTTCTTAAGCCAGCGGACTAATAAGTTCTGTAAAACTCCTCTGAAAAAAAACTCTTCGAACAAAGCTGGCAAAAAAGCGATAATAAAAACTGCTACAAAAAATTGCGGCCATGTATTTAGTGTACTCATAGCTGTTACCTCATCATTGTATAATTGTTCAGCTTGTTTTGCAAGGCTATCCCAATGCGGAAAATGAGCAAGAACACGTTTGGTGATTTCTTCGAAAGGAAGCGCAAAAAGATTTGCAAAAAGAATAATAAGAAAAGCAATGGCTATTTGTGAAAAATTAAAATATTTGCTGAAGCCTGCCCATAATAAATTTTTATAGCAAATCAATATAAATACAATTGACGGTAAGAAGAGCAGTAAGAATGTTCCGAGTATTTGCGAAAGTTGTGCATATACTGCGTTCTCCGGTTTTAATAAAGCAGCCATCATCGCATCTGTATTTGATGCTGATGGCACAAAACCCGGTCCCATTGCTTTGCTGACAAAATACAATTGAACAAATCCTGTTAATACAACACCTAATCCTAAAAAAGCCAGTAAAATTCCTAACTGTGCCCAACCTGTATATCCTTTTACATTTCTGTATTGCATATAAGCGATAATTAATTGTGCAATTTACATGATTACTAAAGTAAAAATGAAAACAAAGACAAAACCATTTTTACTTTTTACTTTTGCAGATTGAAATTTAAACATGCCTAAAATAGGAAACATACAATTGCCGGAATTTCCATTATTACTGGCACCAATGGAAGATGTGAGTGATCCGCCGTTTCGTGCGGTGTGCAAGGAAAATGGCGCAGACCTGATGTACAGCGAATTTATCAGCAGCGAAGGACTAATAAGGGATGCTATTAAAAGCAGGCACAAGCTTGATTTTAGTGAAGAAGAAAGGCCTTTTGGTATTCAAATATTTGGTGGCGATGAAGAAGCAATGGCGATGAGTGCAAGGATATGCGAAACCGTTAATCCTGACCTGGTGGATATTAATTTTGGTTGCCCGGTGAAAAAAGTAGTTTCAAAAGGGGCCGGTGCAGGCGTATTAAAAGATGTACCATTAATGATTCGTTTAACCGAAGCCGTTATTAAAGGAACTTCTCTTCCGGTTACTGTAAAAACAAGACTTGGTTGGGATGACGAAACAAAAAATATTGAAGAAGTTGCAGAACGTTTACAGGATGTAGGAGTAAAAGCAATCAGCATTCATGGGCGCACAAGAAGCCAGTTATATAAAGGAGAAGCAGACTGGACACTAATTGCAAAGGTTAAAAATAATCCACGCATTACCATTCCTGTTTTTGGCAACGGAGATATTGACAGTCCGCAGAAAGCATTGGAATATAAAAATAACTATGGCGTTGATGGAATAATGATTGGTAGGGCTGCGATTGGTTATCCGTGGATATTCAGGGAAATAAAACATTATTTGAATACAAATCAGTTATTACCATCACCAACATTAGAAGAACGAATTGATGTTTGCCGAAAACATTTATATAAATCTGTTCAATGGAAAGGCCCGGTGGTTGGTATTTACGAAATGCGCAGACATTATACCAATTACTTAAAAGGATTACCGGGAATTAAAGAATTCAGGTATAAACTGGTAACACTAAAAACAGTAGAAGAAATTAATGAAGTGCTCGAAACTATCAGTAAAACCTATGCCGGGTATGAGTTTCAACGGACAGCCATTGAACTGATTAATTACCATGAAAAATGTTCGGTATAAATTATTTAAGAGATAGCATTCAATATATCTTTTGATAATGGCGAAATTTCCGGGCTAAAATAATACGTTAAAACCCCTTCTTCATTTACAAGATATTTGGAAAAATTCCATTCCGGAGGCTTATCATTCCATCCGTTTTTAGTTGCATCTGTAAGCCATTGATATATTTCATTCTGATAACTTCTTTTTCTTATAACAGTTTTCTTCATCAATAAAAAACTGATATTAAAATTCATTTTACAAAACTCAGCTATGTTGTTATCATCTCCTTTTTCCTGCCTGCCAAAATCATTGGAAGGGAATCCAAGTATTATCAATTGGTTGTGATATTGTTGATATAGTTTTTCAAGTTCTTTGTATTGATTTGTATAAAGGCAGTCGGATGCTGTATTTACAAGCAATACTTTTTTACCTCTTAATTGTTCAAAAGAAAATTTATTGCCGTCATTGAGAATAGAATTGAGATCATAAAAAGATAACATCGCCTTTTTAGATCCTTCATTAAAAAGAATTTTCTTCTTTCTATCATTCAACTTTTGAAAAAACATCCAGAAAGGATAAACACTTTTATACAAACGTTGTCTTATCGTCATGTTTTAAATAGAATATAATTTGAATCTACAAAGATGACCAATATGTCTTATTACCAGTACATTTGTTTCATTATTCAAACGATTTTTAGTATGACTGATGAACAGTATATGCAACAGGCAATAAAAGAAGCAACAAGAGCATTTGAAGAAGGTGAAGTGCCGGTAGGAGCTATAGTTGTAATGAATGGAAGAATTATTGCTAAAGGTTACAACCAGGTAGAAAAATTAACAGATAGTACTGCACATGCAGAAATAATTGCATTAACTGCGGCATTTAATTTTTTAGGAAGTAAATATTTACCCGAAGCAACATTGTATGTAACAGTTGAACCTTGTTTGATGTGCAGCGGAGCATTATATTGGAGCAAGATTGGCAGAGTAGTTTATGGTGCCGATGATGAAAAAAATGGCTATAAAAAAAATACAGGCACTCACAATCCATTTCACCCAAAAACAGAAATTGTAAAAGGAATTTTAAAAGACGAATGCGCCCAACTGATGAAAGATTTCTTTAAAGCAAAAAGATAGTTTCCGAATTAAGGAACATAATATTGGTTATTATTTTTTTCAACTATTCCCATGTAAATTTGTTACTCATTTTTTAACATCATAAAAACAACAGACTATGGCATTTACACTACCGGCTCTGCCTTATGCATACGATGCATTGGAGCCATATATCGACAAACTGACCATGCAAATTCATCACGATAAACATCACCAGGCTTATGTTGATAATTTGAACAAGGCCATTGCAGGCACACCCAATGAAAATAAAACATTGGAAGAATTGGTAAGAGCTGCTGGCTCTATCAGCCCGGCTGTGCGCAATAACGGTGGCGGACATTGGAATCATACTTTTTTCTGGGATAGTTTGGCACCTGATGCTGGCGGCTATCCTGTAGGAAAATTAGCAGAGGCCATCAATGAGTCCTTTGGTTTTTTTGATTCATTCAAAGAAAAATTTACTGCAGCAGGGATGACAAGATTCGGAAGCGGCTGGGCATGGCTGATAGTAAAAGATGGTAAGCTGGAAGTTACGTCTACACCTAACCAGGATAATCCTTTAATGGATGTTGCCGAAGTAAAAGGCAAACCAATTTTAGGTGTGGATGTTTGGGAACATGCATATTATCTCAAGTATCAAAATAAGCGTGCAGATTATTTAGCCGCTTTTTGGAATGTGGTGAACTGGGCTAAAGTAGAAGAACGTTTTGGTTAATAAGAAAATGATGTGACCAACGGCTGTTCTTTATTCAACATCGTTGTGTCACTCATTTGTACAACATACCATTAAGCAACATTTCAGAAAATTTGTTCAACCAAAATAAAAGCAACTTGTTACGGGTTGCTTTTATTTTAAACTAACGTTGTGAATACCCGAATACTTTTATGGAACTGGATCATGTCCATGACCACCCCACGGATGGCAGCGTGATATTCTTTTAATAGCCAACCACAAACCTTTTATTGGTCCATATTTTTTTAAGGCTTCAATTGCATATTCAGAACAGGTAGGCGTATAGCGGCATTTGGGGCCAAGCCATGGGGAAATTATCCACTGGTACAATTTTATAAGTACAATAAAAGGAAAACTAAATATTTGTAACACCGCTTTCATTTAAAAAAATTTGCAACCGATTAATACCACTCTGCATTTTTTCATAAACGGTTTTATAATCGGGCAATTCATTGCCATTATAAACAAAGAAAACAGAAAGATTTTTATCACTTGTTTTCAATTGCTTATCCAAAATATATTTTTGTAAACGATAACTTTCTCTTAATAATCGTTTAATACGGTTACGGTCAACCGCTTTTTTAAAATTCCTTGTACTGACACTAAAACCTGCCTGCAGTTTGTTGGTTTTATTTTCTTCAGTTAAGGTTGACAGTAAATAAAAAATCCGTAAAGGAAAGATGTTAACTGTTTTACCATCTTTAAACAAATACTCAATTACTTTACGGCTTTTGAGCCGGTCATCTTTTTTAAGTGTGTATCGTATTTGTTTTTCCAATTATTTACAAAATTAAAAAGCCCTCAATTAATGAGGGCTAATATTTTCTTAAATCCCTTTAAGGGATAATGATATTATTTTTTGCTACCGTGTTCGCTGGAAACAGTCAATTTAGCACGGCCTTTTTTACGGCGTGATGCTAAAACTTTACGTCCGTCAGCAGTTTGCATACGTTTACGAAAACCATGAACAGATTTTCTACGGCGTTTATGTGGTTGGTAGGTCCTTTTTTTACCTGGCATTTTAGTATATTTTTCCTTTTACAAAATTAATTTACAAGAACAATTCTATCTACATCCATCAGGGCACTATCCCTGCTGTTTGTGAAAGGACGGCAAAAGTAAGGGAAAGTTCCAAGTTTTAAGCTATAAGTTCTAAGTTTTTTTGCTTCTACAAGTCCAGGTGCTTTGATTTTAGTGGTTTTCCGAAAAAAATGGCAGCATGATTGTCAAAATCCTCCACAGAATCTGTAGTATAAAAAACTAGTTTGCCTGATTTGCTGCATTTTGTCTCTATTTCAGGATGGCGATTAAGATAATCCTTTAAACTTTTGGCAACAATCTCTCCTTGCGAAACAATTGTCATCTCTTTAGGAACAAACTGTTTTATTTTATCAATTAATAATGGATAATGCGTACATGCTAAGAGGAGTGTATCAATATTTGCCGACTGAGTTAAAATATTATCAATATGTTTTTTCACAAAATAATCGGCACCGGCAGAATTGTATTCATTGTTTTCAACCAATGGCACCCATGTTGGGCAAGCTTCCTGGTAAACTTTTATATCAGGATAGAATTTTTTTATTTCAATCGGATAAGAATTCGATTGCACGGTGCCGTTAGTTCCCAAAATTCCAATTTCATTTGTTTTTGTAAAATATCCAATAATTTCAGTAGTAGGCCGTATAACTCCCAAGACTCTTTTGTTATTATTTATTTTAGGAAGGTCATTTTGCTGAATGGTTCTTAAAGCCTTTGCAGATGCAGTATTGCAGGCTAGTATCACAAGAGGGCAACCTTGTTTAAAAAACCATTGAACACATTCCAGTGTGTATTGATAAACGGTTTTAAAACTGCGTGCACCATAAGGTGCACGGGCATTATCTCCAAGGTACAAATAATCGTATTGTGGTAATTGTGCAACAATTTCTTTTAAAATTGTTAATCCGCCATATCCGCTATCAAATACACCAATAGGTTGATAATCCTTCATACATCAAAAATAATAAAGCCATTCCGTTTTATTTATTTAAACGGAATGGCTTATAAATATTTATTGGATTAATTATTAGGATTTGGGGCAACGAGGCCTGTTTTCGGAGGCGTATCTTTAAGGCCTAATTTCTTTTTAACCAATGGTAAAATGTTATCTCCCGGAGGGCTGACAATTACTGCAGCCGCATCAAATATATAAGTATAGCCATTGTCTTTTGCAACGTCTTTAATTGTTGCTAAAGCTTTGGTGCGTATTGGAGCTAAAAGAGTTTGTTGTTTCTCTCCTAACAATTGTTGAGAAGTCTGATTCCAGTTTTGTACCTTTTGATAAAGAGCAACCAGGTCATTTCTTCTTAATTCTTTAGCTGCAGGAGAAAGTTTTGAGGAATCTTTTACGAAAAGACTATCTTTTTCATTTAATTCCTGCAGGTAATCATTTCCCTGTTGTTGTAAAGAACTTTGATAATCCTGTAAGGCTGAATTTGCCTGATCAGCTTCTGGCATTGCATTAATAAGTTCTTCGGTACTTATATAACCAATTTTATTTTGCGCAGATGCTCCTAAAAATCCTAACATCAATACGCCTGCTACGAATAATTTTTTCATTCTGTTTTAATTGTTTACTTGTTATAGTTTATTTTTTTATTGATTTAGCTGCACATCAATTAGACGTTATCATTTATTTAACACCCAAATACTTTAACACATCATCACTTTTATTCAACTTAGGGTCGGCAAAGATAACAGTAATTCCTTCACTTTTATCCAAAATAAAATCATAAGATTTATCAATTGCTAATTTTTGGATAGCCGTGTAAACCCTATCCTGTATAGGTTTTATCAACTCCTGTCTTTTATTAAATAGGTCTCCCTCAAATCCAAAACGTTTTTTTTGAAGGTCTCTTAATTCCTTTTCCCTGTTGTATAATTCATCTTCTCTTTTCTTTTTAAGATCATCGCTTAACATTACCTGCTCGGCATCATAATCTTTCAACATACTATCAAGACTTGCCTGCTTATAATCAATTTCCTTTTGCCATTGATCGCTTATTTGATTCAATCTTTCCTGTGCTTTTTTGTATTCAGGCAACTTATCAAGAATATATTTACTATCAATAACAGCATATCGCTGAGCAATGCTGATAAACCCAACTGATAAAAATATAACTGTAAGAATCAATATTTTTTTCATAATAACCAATTTTTACGGTTACTGATTATTCAGGCTCTTGCCCTAACATGAATGTAAATTTAGCAGCACTTGATAATCCTACTCCCGGTTGTATTCTATCAAGTCCTATTCCATAATCAAATCCAAGCAATCCAAACATAGGGAGGAAAAAACGCATACCTAAACCAACTGAGCGACGTAACTGAAAGGGATTATAATCTTTAAATTGATACCAACCATTCGCTGCTTCAAAAAATGCCAACCCATAAATAGTACTACTTGGATTTGTGCTAAACGGATACCGTAGTTCCATTGTGTACTTGTTAAAGATAGTAAAGAATTGAGTTGGGGTAATATTTTCGGGGTTTATTTTTGGATCGGAGCTGGAATAAACCGGGTAACCACGTTGTGAAATAATATCATAGCCCAAAAGAGCAAAACTGTTACTCAGCCCGGCATCTCCTAATTGAAAACGTTCAAATGGTGATATTTGTAATTGGTTATTATACCTTCCGATAAAACCATATTTAGCTGAAACTCTCAAAATAAAATGCTGCGTATTATTTTCTCCACCTCCGGTTCCCAGAGGAATATAGTAGTCACCATTGAAACGCCATTTATGAAATTCCGGCAATGCATATTGATTGTTGGAGGGAGGCGTAATACCGAGTAATGAATAAGGCAACGTAAACTGGCCGCTTAAAAAAAAGTTGGAACCACCTGTTGGAAATATTGGATTGCCTTGTGTAGCATTACGCGCTAATGTAATTTTTAGACTAACATTAGTAGATGTCCCATTAGCAATGCCTTTAAAAATATTTGGATAATTTTTAAGCAAATATTGTTGATACCCTAGTGAATAAACCAAAGAAAAATAGTCATCGGGCCATTTTAGTTGTTTGCCCAGTGCAACACTTGCACCTGCTGTTCTGATATAGGATGAATCTGCCAAAGACGAACTATAAGCACCTGTACTGGAAGTAGCATTTGAATACCTGGTACTGAAAATACTTACAGTAAATGTATTTCTTTTTTTGCCTCCGAACCAAGGTTCAGTAAAAGAAAAATTATACGACCGGAATGCTTTACCATTTGATTGAACCCTTGCACTTAGTTTTTGTCCATCCCCTGATGGTAAAGGATCCCATGAAGTTTTTTTAAAAATATTATTGATTGAAAAATTGTTAAAAGTAACTCCTAAGGTACCAGTTAATCCAATACCCCCGCCCCATCCAGCAGAGAGTTCTAACTGATCGCTTGATTTTTCTTCTACCTGCCAGTTGATATCAACTGTTCCATTATCAGCATTTGGAACTATATTAGGATTAATTTTTTCGGGATTAAAAAATCCTAATTGAGATAATTCTCTTTGTGTGCGAATGATATCAGAACGGCTGAATTTTTCACCTGGAATTGTTCTTAACTCACGACGAACAACATAATCCTTGGTTTTATCATTACCAGATATATCGACTTTGCCAATAGTTGCCTGTGGTCCTTCCTGCATGCGTATTTCAAAATCAATTGTATCATTATACACTGCAGTTTCTACCGGATCAAGATGAAAGAAAAGATATCCATCATCCATATATAGACTACTTATATCTCCACCTTCAGCAGAAAGTTCTTTTCCCAAACGTTTATTAAGCAACTCAGCATTATAAATATCCCCTTTACTAATACCTAATAATTGTGTTAATAAAGAATCAGGATATTTTGTATTGCCTTTCCATGTAATATTTCCAAAATAGTATTTGGACCCTTCATTCATTTTAATAAAAAGATCAAGATTCCCTTTACTGTTTTGAGAAGAAGCTGTATCGGCAATTATGGCATCCCTAAAGCC
>Ga0207035_1165_pt1 | contig 14863 bp, 11 predicted proteins | sample Alteio_BWMinCont_77_FD_153272 | JGI IMG/M metagenome (GOLD analysis project Ga0207035, IMG submission 153272) | Enriched cells from forest soil in Barre Woods Harvard Forest LTER site, Petersham, Massachusetts, United States -... | ecosystem: Environmental > Terrestrial > Soil > Temperate forest >... | reverse complement strand
GGGCTCTGGCTGTCCTCGTCAGCTAAGGATCGACGTCATCCAAGATCGTGCTGCTCAGCGGTCTGAGGGTGAATGGCGGCTCGGCGGCTCAGAAATAGCCGGAAGACTCTAGCGACTCTGAATTGCGGACGGCTTCTTGCCGACCTGAGTGCTTGTTGGAATTGTGCTAAAAACCACTGTATATGACCCAATTAATGGGTGTGCCACACGTTGCCCCGCGTCATGCTCTTCGGTGACCGTCACTGTGCATTCCGTCGGACGCGGAGGCTTCGAAATCCCACATATGAAGCGCCCCCCGCGAGAAGGATCGCTAGGGTTTGCAATCAATTCTTGAAAATTATACAAATGCCCATTTATTTGCCGATCGGTTATCCCAGCTATGGTGTGGACAGAGTCATAGGACCAGAAGAATGTCTTGGGCGTGATGACCGGGATTCCATCCACGAGAACTGCTTGCCCGAGGGGATCAGACTTGATCGTAATTGGAGCCTTAAGCGTGAGTATTCCGAGAAGAGGCGGGACCACTGGGTAGTAATAGATGCCGAGAAATAATGCCGCAGTAAGCACCAGTAGGGCGGCGCGGTGGTCTATCGATTCTGCAGCTAGCGTGGCCGCTCTTTTCATTGCCTCCCTGAATTGAAGCCACTGCTGGACGAGTGACTGCTTGGTTGCAACACCGCTCTTTACCTTGTAAGCTCCGGCGTACTCCTCTCTGGGTTTTAATACTCCACCCACTCCGTCTTCGGTCGTTAGCATCGCAATCTCAGCCCCGCACAGTCGGCACGCATAAAAGTCAAGGTAATAGCGGATCAAAGGCAGGTCGGTCTTCGTTTTAGGCGAGAACAATTCGCCATGCATCGAAAGCAGCTTGGCCGCATCCTCCCACAGATTTTCTTTGAGCGCGGCGAGGCAATCAGAAGATGCATGTGCCCGCGAATTCTCTGTATAGGAAAAGCGATCAATCCTAGACAGATGTTTCATCCAGGTTTTGCAATTGCGGCAATGAGGAATCTCGGAGAATTTCTCTCGGAATGCCAGAAGTCCCAAGCCAATGCTAATAGCCACAGCGACGGATATAGCGAGCCCCACACCATAAAATGGGAACCCGATGACTAACAGCAGCCCGATCGGGAAGGTCCGATCGACCGAAAATGCAGACATGACGGAGGCCACCGCTCTGATATGAGGAGAAGCTAAGACAACGTAGAAAATAATCATGATGAGGGCAGGGTAACCGGCGATCACAATGCCCATTGCCAGTAACGGAAACGCTTTAGTGTTGTATTGCAGAAAGCGCACTGTATGATTTCCACGGCGGGCACGGATATATCCGGAGATCATGGAAACCGTCTCACTGGGCTTATCAAGCTCCATGCTGGGACTCGCGGGCAGCTGTGCAACCGTCGATGCCCACCATGGATCCTCGCCAGCTGCCCTTGAGTTTCCTGCTGGCGACAATGGCCGTTCGGCTGTTTCTTCTTCGAGTCGCCTTAAGTCGCGAGCAAAGTCTGCGGCAGTGGCATACCGCGCCAAGGGATCCTTAGCGAGCGCAAGGTCAAGTATCCGCTCCAGCTCGCGCGCATGCGGAAACTGCGGATCCAGGCGCGGATAGGGCGCGTGGATGATCGCAGTGAAGAGCTGACTAAGTAATGGTGCGAAGAAAGGTGGGCTTCCAGTTAGCAGTTGGTACAAAGTGACACCTGTGGACCAGATATCGACTCGGGCGTCGTAAACGTGGGATCCGGCGATAACCTCTGGGGCAACGTAGTATGGCGTCCCAACGGCAACTTCCCCCGACAGCGGCTCACGCAAGCGCGCGGCGAGCCCGAAATCTAGGACCTTAACGCTCCCATCCAGGAGGACGAAGGTATTGGCCGGCTTCACATCACGGTGCATGACCCCGTGACTATGAGCGTATTCAAGAGCGTCGCAAAGTTGTCGAATCATCTTAACCTTTGTAGACAGAGGCACGGCGCCGTGAATCGGAAGCACCTTAGCGAGCGAGCGACCTTGCAGATACTCCACAACAATGTAGAGAAGTCCTCCATGCTGTCCATAATCGAAGGTCTTAATGATATTCGGGTGCTTGAGTTCCATGGCTAGGCGCGCTTCACGCACGAGCATCATGCGGCGATTCAGGTCGAGCGCGGCGGCGTTTTGAAGCGTCTCGTTGACGCCGAGGCTCGCTCGGATAGCAGCCTGAATGGCGGCGCGCGAACCGATCATCTTGATCGCATACGGTCGATCCGACGGGTCCAATGCCCGGAAGACGACACCCATCGCGCCACCGCCTAAGTAATGGGTGACCTTGTACTTTCCAATCTGCACTCTCTTGCCCCAGTCTTCCCAATTCTCAGCCTTGCGCATATAGCTTAGCGCGATCCTAATTCTCCACTGGGCAATTATTGCCAAATCGCCGAAACCATAATCGGGCCGTCAGGTGTGAAATTCTGGCTCTGGTCGAATTACCGCCAATCGGAAGTTTGCCGTCGAATTGTCCGTATGGCCGACTATCCTAACTAATTTGGCCCGTGAAGCTCCAAATCTCGGGCATGGCTTCATCCCAACACTGGCCGCTCCAGCGGTTCCATCCCCGCATGATCGAATTAAGCTTTGGGCCACAGCGTTCGCCCTTTTGATTGGCATCTTTGCAGCAATTCTCTTCTACACGTGGATCAGGAGTAGGTGAGGCTTTCGAATTGCGGCGTGCGTTCGAACGACTGTTGATCTAGAATCAGCTCCCGACATGCCTGCAAAGTCGGCTTTTGCGTAAATTGATCTGGGATACGCTCGAGAGCCGGCAAGTTACCCGAATCCCCGTTTTTTGAGGCACTTGGATTGCCGACAATCCGACCTGAACCTGTGATTTGGATAAACCGGTAATCTGGTTACACGAACGGTGCTCCCTGCCTGATCAAGCCAGATCCTTACGATCTGAGCAGTCATTCGCTACGGAGAATGATCATTGGATCTGACTTTGCTGCACGTCTCGCCGGGATAAGGCAAGCCGCGAACGCAGCAATCAGAAACAAAGCCGTCACTAGAGCAAAGGTAGCCGGATCCCAAGGATGTACCTCGTAAAGTAATGATGTCATCAGCCTGCTTAGCGCAAATGCGACGCTTAGTCCGAGGAGCAGCCCCACTGCAACGAGTTGAAGTCCCTGCTGAAGGACGAGTCGCTCGACCTGCATTCTTGTCGCTCCGAGTGCAATTCGTATTCCCATCTCAGAGCTGCGTTGTATGACGGAATACGTGAGCAGTCCGTAGAACCCAACCAAAGCTAATACCAACGCCATTCCAGCGAAGATCGTGAGGAGCACTGTCTGGAACCGGCGCCTCGCTGTGGCCTCGGAAACCAGCTCATGCATCGAATGCACTTGGGAAAATGCGAGGCTGGCATCGATCCGGTGCAGAATCGCAGTCGCAGACCCTAGAACATCCTTACGAGGAAGTACGGACTGAATCACGATGTATGCGTCACTCGGATCTCTCAAAGGAGAATAAAGTTGTGGTTGGGGCGGAGCTTCCACACTCCAATCCCGCACATCGGCAACCACACCGACAATTGTGCGCGCATCCGTGTGCGGTTGAGCCGAACCTCCCGGGCTGATTGGCAAGAGCCACTTCCCGACAGCATCGCGTCCCGTGAAATACTTCTTGGCGAATGCCTGATTGACGATGGCTACTTTCGGGGGTTCCGATACATCTCCTTCGCTAAAGGAACGTCCTTCGATCAACGATATATCCATTGCCGAAAAGTATCCTCGCGTCACGGATACACCATCCAGCGCCTCGCCCTCGTTGTTCGGATCGTCCTCGACCCGGAAGAGCCCGACGCCTTTGGAATCACCGAGAGGCAAATTGTCGACCGCACCGGTTGCCACTGTTCCCTGTAACGCTCCAATCTGTGAAAGAAGTATTCGAAAAAAAGCGTGGCGCTGTTCGGGTTTGTTATAGCCTTCCGGGAGGTTGATCTTCATAGAAAGTGTGGTCGAGGAGAAACCGACCGGCACTTGTTCGAGCTTGATGAAGCTCCTCAAAAGTAGGCCAGCCCCAGCCAGCAGGATTACAACAATCGCAATTTCGCCCATGATCAACACGCTTCGAAGGCGATTGCGACCTCCTTTTGCTCCTGTCTGCCCTCCCGATTTGAGAAACCCGATCAGGTTGACGCGAGAGGCCGAAAGGGCTGGCAGAGTTCCTGCCAAAATACTGGTCAGGAACGTTATGGCAACTGTAAAGGCGAGAACCTTGCCATTCAATGAGGCTTCGTGCAGACGTGGGATGTCTCCAGGATCCAGCATGAGAAGCACGCGGAGAGATACCCATGCCAAGCCCATTCCCGCGAGCCCTCCCCCAGCGCCCAACAAGAGGGACTCGGTAAGCATTTGCCGAATCAGCCGATCACGCCCTGCTCCTAGAGTCGCTCGCACCCCCAGCTCATGCATCCGGTTTGCGCTCCTGGCCAGGAGTAGGTTGGCGGCATTTCCGCAGGCGATCAAAAGCACAAATGATACCGAGCCCATCAGCAGCAAGATAAGAGGACGCGCAGAGCCCTCCAGTGTTTGCCGAAATGGCTTTACATAGGCATACCAACCTTGCTTGAAAGCCGGCGGTGTATGCAGGGGATCAAGCCGCTGCATAATAGCGCTCAATTCTTCTTCTGCCTGCTTGGCTGAAATGCCATCCTTCAAGCGCGCCAGCGCATAGCCGTTTCCCGAAAGGCCCCGATCCGCACGCTGTGCAGGTGTCAAAGCCAAGGGAACCCAGACCTCCGTTCCATCGATATGTTTGTCCCCATAATCCAACTCGGTCTTATGGGGATAGTTGAAGCCAGCAGCCATTACACCGATGACCCGGTACGTCTTACCACTAAGCCGCAGAGACTTTCCGAGGACTGATGGGGTTAAGCCGAACAACTGTTGCCAAAGCGAATGGCTGATCACCACGACACCAGCATTCGCTGGTTGATTATCTTCAGTATTGATTCCGCGCCCCAATTCGGGCGAGGTTTGCAGTGTTGTGAAGAAATCTGCGTCAACCGCAGCTCCGCTTAAAGATATTTCGGTTCCACTCAGCTTGAAGTTCCTCTGCTCGAACTGCGTCATAGCGGAAAGTGAATGGTTCTCCCGCTTCATGTCGGCGAAGTCGGCGTCGTCCGGGATTATGGCGTCTGGAGGAACCTGCTCGAAATTCCGATTCGGAGTCGTTATGTAGACGAGCCGTCCGACATCGCCGTAGGGCAGAGGAGGAAACATGACTGCAGTCATCAAGCTAAAGATGGCGGTGCATGATCCGATTCCGAGGCTCAGGGTCACAACGAAGACGGCAGTAAAACCTCGATTCTTGCCCAGAGAACGCAAGCCGTAGTGCAAATCCTGACGCATCTGTTCGATCATTATGGTGCCGCGGGAATCGCGAGTCTGCTGCCGGACCTGCTCAATTCCGCCCAGCGCGATGAGCGCCCTACGTCTTGCTTCCTCGACTTGCAAGCCCGAGCGAACATATTTTTCAGTCTCACGCTCGACGTGGTCCCGCAACTCCTCATCCAGTTCTGTGTTGAGTTGGTCGCGACGAAAGAGAGCGCGGAATCGGTACTTCAAATCGCTAAGCATCACGTAATTTCCCTCAGGCCATATCGAGCACGCGGTCAACAACAGCAGTCAGTTTGCGCCATGCGGCGGCTTCGGCCTCAAGCTGTATTCGGCCTTGGCGGGTGAGTTCGTAATACTTGGCTCGGCGGTTGTTTTCGGTGATTGCCCAGTCTGCTTTTATCCATCCGCGACGCTCGAGTCTGTGCAGTGCCGGATATAGCGAACCCTGTCGCACTTGCAGTGCGTCACTTGAAATCTGCTGCAAGCGTTCAGAAATAGCCCAACCATGTAGCGGTTCCAACGCCACGGCCTTCAGGATGAGCAAATCCAGCGTTCCTTGCGGCAATTCCAACCGTGTATTGCCCATGGTCACTCTTCCACCCTTCTACTTCGACACAAGAGAGCGTATATCTTATTTGTGTAGAAGTGCAAGGGGAGTACTTAGCGATATGCCGGGCGCCGGTTGATGCCTCATTGACCAATTAAGACAGAGCCCCCACTGTTCGAGTTCCGGGCGAATTACCGGCAACACGGAACGTTCGTATCGAAATGTCCGAATTGTCGACTATACGTCCAGATGAAGCTCAGCTATCGTAGAACACGATGAGAGCACTCACCACTCGTCTACTCAGCATTGCCCAAAGCATTGCGCTGACTGCTACTCTTCTTCCGTTCTTCTGCAAGGCCTCCCCGGTGGCTAGCTATGAGATTGTTGCAAAGTTTCCACACTCAACCGACAACTACACTGAAGGGCTCTTTTATCTGAATGGTCTGTTTTACGAGGGAACGGGACGTAACGGCCACTCTGCTGTCATCGTCACTGAGCCAGAAACTGGCAAAATCCTTCAGCGGATCGATTTGCCGCAGCAGTACTTCGGTGAGGGAATCGTAGATTGGGGACCAAACATTTATGAATGGACATGGCAATCCCACATTTGCTTCGTCTACGATCGCTTTACATTCCGGCTGTTAAAGCAATTCACGTATAGCGGCGAGGGTTGGGGCATGACGCACACCACGAAAGAGATCATCACCAGCGATGGTTCTGCCACGCTTCGCTTCCGAGACCCTGTCACCTTCAAGGAAACCCGTCACATTGTGGTGAAGGACGGAACAAAGACCATCGGCCAGCTTAATGAACTGGAGTACATCAAAGGGGAGATATACGCGAACGTCTGGCATACAGACTTGATAGCACGAATCTCCGCACTAGATGGACGTGTCATTGGCTGGATCGATCTGACGGGGCTTCTGCCATCGAATCAGAGGATGGACGGTGAGTCCGTGTTAAATGGCATTGCTTATGATGCTAAACATGATCGGCTCTTCGTTACAGGCAAGCAATGGCCAACCATCTTCGAGATCAAAATTGTGAAACGCACCTCCGAGAAGGTGTCGCGCTGAGTAGAGACAACTCTCATTTGGATGAGTAACCGACAACCCGGAAGTAATTCTGCTTAGAGCTTCACATGCCCTCAGGGGCGCTCGGAGCAATGTCATTGTGCGGATGCGAAAAACACAACCTATTTGGACTTGCTCTGAGCTGCCAATTTATCCGCTGCCAGCTTTTCCGCGGTGGTCAAAGCATCGGCAGCGCTCACTTTCACATCGGGCTCTACACCTGTTCCTTCCCAGTCGCCTTTGGTCACAGGGTTGATGGGGCGACCGAATGGCACACCAATCGTAAAGTGGTCGCCGGCCGGCATCCCTCGCACAGGATGAGCACCCCCGCCCGTAGTCTCGCCAACAATGGTGGCGCGTTTTTGTGTCTTCAAGTCGAACGTGAACTCTTCACCACCAGAGAAAGTCTCGTGCGAAGTGAGAACATACACCGGCTGCTTCGCGAAGCGAGGCCCGAGAACCCAAGGTAGCGTCCAGTATTGGTGAGTCTCGTTATCGTGCCTGTTGGTAAGGTCGTTGATGTGGGTAGGCTGGCTGAAAAGATAGGAAACCATGAAATCCACCATATTGGGATCGCCGCCATGGTTCTCGCGCAGATCAAAAATAAGGGCATCGGTGTGAGCCAGAAAGTTCATCGCAGCGACCACAGTGGGTCCGCAAATATCTGGAGGCGGAAAGGCGCCAAATTTCACGTAGCCGATGTTGTGATTGAGGATTTCGACCTTGGAGAAAGTACAGTTCTGCTGTTCCAGCATTGCGCGGAATTGCACCTGTTCAGCAGGACTTGGTTCATGCGGCCCCGAGGAGGAACCGGGCTGTTCTGGCGAGGTGAACGGATTGTATCCAACGAAAAGATGTCGGTCGTTGCTCACGGCGCGCAAGTCGCGGGTCAGGGCATCCGCAAATTCGTTGCCATCCGTGATTGAGTTGTAGTCACCTTTTTTCTGATGCTCCTGGACCGCCTCGATCATCTTCGCGGCCACATCTGGATAGACATAGTATTCGGTCAACTTTGTGCTGATGGCGTCGATAGCCTTCTGCCGGGTAGTAGCGTCAAGTTGAATATCATCGAGCTTCGCGCCAAGTGGAAGCGCGCGAATGCTGAGCCGCTTGACCTGCGGCGGCGTAGTGCTGGCCAGTTGCAGTACTCCGTAAGCATCGATGTTGTCTCCGCGACCATGGACGAGAAAAGTGAGCTTATCGGGCGTGCTCTTCTCGATTGATGTGAGCGTGAAGCCGCCAGTCTGATTGCTGAAAGAAGTCAGCCCGTCCGCGTTGTTCTCCGGGTCGTATTGCTTCACATACGCAGCGATCTTGTCATGATCGCCACTATCAAATGCGTCGAGAAACGCCTGCAACGTGTGACCAGCCGGGGTATCAGGGACACTTACTTCAGCGCGCGCGCCAAAGTGTCCAAGCGCAAAAGCAACAAGCACGAACGCGGTTTTAACGAAGGCACAACGTCGTCTGTTTGATCGAAGAGATTGGCGGAGCATCATAGCCTCTCAGAGTTGGACAGAATCAGTGTGCCTAGAAATGGAATTGCTGTCTAGCAATACGAGAAACCTTCAGAATTGCGACTTTACACCTAGCAGTCACCTACGTGCCTGCGAGGTCACTTCTACATAGACGGGACAAGGGGGGCGAGTATCAGTGCAGGGGAGGCTGATTCTGGGGCGTAAGACGGGCTACACGGGCCTTTACTGACGAGTTAATGTCCGTATCACCGGCAATACAGAACTTTCGTATCGAAATGTCCGGATTGCCGACCATACTCCCACGACCGACACATTATCCTGATTTGAGGAGCAGGACGTGAGCAAATTCTCGTTGCCCTTGTTCAAATATCACCCAGACCCCATCGCATCGGGTTCAATTGTTGTATCGGGCGTGAATTGTCGGGCGTGCAGTCAACCTCGTGGTTCCGTCTACACAGGAGCGGTCTATTCTACACACGATCTCGATGATGCGTTATGCCCATGGTGCATCTTCGATGGAACTGCTCACAGACTCTTCGGAGCAGAGTTTGTCGATCCCATGGCCGTAGGCAATTATGGCCGGTGGGATGCAGTTCCTGACTCAGTTATTGAAGAGGTGTGCTTTCGCACTCCATCCTTCAGTGGTTGGCAAGGAGAACGATGGTACACGCACTGCGGAGATGCAGCCGAATTTGTCGCTCCTGTTGGTGCAGCGGAATTACGAAACCTTGATCCGATTTTGTACAAGGCAATCGCAGAGGAATCTGGGTTCGCTGGCGACGACGCATCTCGCTACATGGAGACTCTAGATAAGGGCACGGGGCCGACCGCGTATGCGTTCCGGTGCCGTGTTTGTGGCGCGTGGGGCGGTTACTCGGATACACATTGAGTCGTTTTGTACCCTGCCGCTTCTTCTGATTGGTGTGTCACCGCCTATACGGAAACAACAGTCGAAACCTCCGTATCGCCGACCCTACAGCCTGAACTCAGGACTCGCGCCCCGCGCTAAGTACTAATTGAGCTTTATAGACAATTCGTGTACATTCCTACGACGACTGGACCGGATACCACGGTTCCGTTTTCGTCAACATCAACCCGGACGCCGATCAAGGCTGAATCGTCGCCGCATGCGACGCCTGCACATTCGGCGAGGCCCTTAACGTAAATCTGGCCACTGACTTCGTTGCGCCCGGCAATTTGATAGGAGTCCATCGGGATTTTCTCGGACGCAAAGAAGCTTGTCACATCGGCCTTCTTGGTTCCCGGTTTGAGCGATATCTTGGCGTTCGCTTCGATTCGTTTCACTCTCGCCTGGAAGTCGGCGGCCCTCTGCTTGCAGCGCGTTGGAACCGGGCGAACAGATTGATAGGCTACCCACATCCAAAACCGGCAATAGCCGCTTGTAAACCAGCAGACTGTACCAGTGGCGAGTAATGCCACTGGCAATACGATTCCGACCTTCCATCTCAGCTTCATTCCAAGACGAACTCCTTGCCGCGAAAACTATGCTTCACACAGCCAATGCTTGATCTTCGGGCGTTTTGTCGCAAAGCGTCCCGCAGGTCGTATTGAACGCGGTCGTTTATTGCTATTCAAATACAGAGCCGGTCCACACCGACATGTCCGGTTTGTGCAACGTACGCGTGCAGCCCCGACAACCCCGTCCAGATTGTAATCCGGCTTGCAAAGCATGCATTCTGGGCGAGTGACCGGCAATGCGGCAATTAGTCGCAACTTCCGTATCGCCGACCATCCACCCGGAACCCAACACTCAGCGAGCATAGGGAGAATACTCGCCGGTGCCGTTGGCAAAATGGATCTCCCATGCTTCGTAGCCCGTGAAATTGAAGACTTGAAGTTCGGTGTCGGACTCGAACTGGAACATCATATCGCCGGTGCGCGCGTTCCACGTTGCCTCTCGCACAGTCGCACCATCGAGGAGTCTGGCGATCTCCAAAAAGGCGTTAATGGGGGCTGGAAGTCCGTACTTCTGCATGTGGTCAAAACTGCTGGTACCTGCTCGGTTGCCTTGGATAATCCGCCAATAGTCAGCACGCATTCGCGATCCATCGCTGAAGAGCAAATCGACAGACGCCAAACCAGGTTCCGGAAACCGATTTGCATTAGATGCGGTTGCTGTGGTGCCTTTCAGCGCCGCCAGTGAAGTTTCAAAGCCATTGACAACCATAGGCACGGATTATAGCTTCGCGTGCAACTCATCGAGGTCCAGTCGGATTCCGGTCGGATTACCGCCCACCCGTCAATAATCCCGGAAAGGGTGCATTATCGCCTGATGGCGAGGAGGCCACCGGGCGATGAAGCAGCAACCACGTTCCCTACAGAAACACAAGCATCCCAAGACCTATCTGCGATTGCCAGATCTCGATTACTCCAAGACGGCGGTGCTGAACAGCTTGAGCAGTGTCGACGGCCAACGTGGATATGGCCACGCGATCGACGAATTCGTCGATTGGTACTGCTCAGAGCCGCGACTTGCCTTAAATCGAACCGTAGTTCTCCGCTATCGCACCTACCTTGAAGCACGACAACTCGCGCCCGGAACCATCAACCTTCGACTGGGTGCGGTCCGGCGCCTCGCTTATGAAGCAGCGGACTCCGGCCTCTTGAGTTCCGATCTGGCCGCTGGAATTCGCCGGGTAAAAGGCGTAAGAAATCTTGGCGTCCGTCTCGGCAACTGGCTAAGTTCGGAGCAGAGTGTCGCACTCTGGCAGGCGCCCGACAGTGCCGGCCTGAAAGGCAAACGAGATCGCGCGCTGCTTGCGCTGTTGCTTGCCTGTGGTCTGCGCCGGCACGAAGCCGTCGCTCTGAAACTCGAACACTTGGAACAACGAGAGGAACACTGGGCCATCGTCGACCTGAAGGGTAAGGCTGGACATGTTCGCACGGTTCCTGTGCCCGGCTGGGTCATGGGAGAGCTACGAGTCTGGATGAATGCTGCGGGGATCGATCGAGGTAAGATCTTCCGTCGAGTGACGAAGATGGGGCGGATCCTGGGTGAAGGCATGACCGAGAAAGCCGTCTGGCACATCGTGAAGGATTCCGCGAAACGGATCGGATTGGAGAAACTGGCTCCGCACGACCTTCGACGGACCTGTGCCCGACTCTGCCACGTCGCAGGAGGAGAATTGGAGCAGATTCAATTCCTTCTGGGCCATATATCCATTCAAACGACGGAACGCTATCTGGGCTGCAAGCAACGAATTCGGTCGGCAGTCAATGACCGTATCGGCATCGAGCCCATTCCACTAGTCGGCGACAAAGCCCTGACGGTCGACCGGTCGCTGGACGGGTAATGTACGATTGGGCGACCATCCAACCAGAACCTCTCGTCGCGACATTACCTGCCGCCGCGGAGTACATCGTCGTTCCGGCTTGCAATGTACTAGTCAACTAGTACATTATTGATGTTGACCGTTGTTTTGTCTTCAGCAGAAGAAGGCGATGGCGTCAGCGAAGTTCATTTAAAAAGCGGCTATCGCAACAACAGCGGAGGAGGTTTCGTAAATGAACTTGATACGCCCGCTCCAAACGATTGTTATCGTATTTGCACTGTCGCTGTTCTCCACCACACAAGGTCCGGCTCTGCAAACAGACATACCCCAGTTGCCGTCTCCGGACGGCCAATTCGGTGTCGGCCGTGTAGGCTACGAATGGATCGATGGATCGCGCTCTGACGGTCATGCCGCCGACCTCAAGGCCCATCGTGAGTTGATGGTTTACCTCTGGTACCCTGCGCCCACGGGAAAGGCAGGGAAGCCAGCAGAGTACCTCGTTGGCGCGAAACGGATGGACACAGATGCCGCTGTCGCCCCTGCTATGCGAGAAGAGTTTGAAGGCGTTTGGCCGCTGATCGGGTCAGGAAAAATCTCATCACTTGCAATCGAGAACGCGCCCGTCGCACGATCTCAAAAGAAGTTTCCCGTAGTGATCTTGGCTGCCGGCACCGGAGGAACATCTTTCGAGTACACGTCGCTGATTGAAAACCTTGTGAGTCGTGGATATGTTGTCGCTGCCATCGAAAACACCTACGACGCGCCGGCGGTGGCGTTTCTCGACGGGCGAATTGTCCCGGCGTACCATGAGCCTGAACCGCCCAACCTTTCGCCCGATCAGCGATTCCAGCGCATGATGAAGAGCGCGGGGCAGTGGATCGACACGGGAGCACGGGATATCGTCTTTGTGTTGAACCAGCTCACCAGACTCGACGATGGGAATGAGAAAACATTTTTCCTAAAGAAGAAGCTCGATCTGGATCGCGTCGCATCGATGGGGCACTCGGCGGGCGGGGCGAGCGCCACTCTCGCTTGCCAGATGGATAGCCGGTTCAAGGCCTGCCTAAGCCTGGACGGTCAGATGCCTCCCGTGGCGGCTTTCCCAGAAAATCCGGATGGCAGGTGGTTCACACAGCCCGTTCTCCTCCTCGAAGTGGATCACAGCGGCAGTCGCATGGGGTTCAACGCAGCGCAGAACGAAGTCTTCCTCAAGAAGAAGGAAGATCAGCTGAGTCGCTGCCCTGCAGGGAGCTATAACATCGTATTGAAATCGCCGGGGCTTGTTCACGGAAGTTTCAGCGACTATCCACTTCTCGCGGCCATGGGCCGCTCAACGGAAACGAGAGATGCTCTTCACAATCTGAGCCTGACCGCGTCGTACATCGACGCTTTTCTCAATCAGACCTTGTACCAAGTAAAGTCGCCGCTGCTAGAAATTGGAACCGATCATCCCGACGCGACCGTGAAACAGTACGGTCAATCACGGTGATCCTCTGATTTTTGGTGGTTGACCGTCAATCCGGAAGGAATCCCGAAGTGCCTGCGAAGTCACGTTTTCAGTAAATTCCCCCAGGGGGCACGGCTAGGCAAGTTACCGCAATCCCGGTTTTCCAAGCACAACGGCTCCAAAGTTGAAACTGCTGCTGGGGGTAATGTCCGAGTGGCCGACCATACGTCCGCTGCGCGGCCAACGAGTCGATTGGCCGGTCTAGAAAGTTATCATTGTGACTCAATGCGGCAACTATTCACTTTGCTCCTGTATTTCGGCATTGGCGTCCTGGCGCAGTCTGAACAACGCTTCCCTGGGCAGCGACTTCCACACGATCCGTATTCATTCGCGTGCAGTTCAGCCCATTACATGCTGGAAGACTTCGCCAAACAACCGAGGGTGCCTTCACCCGACCTGGAAAAGGCGGTTCAGCTCACAAAAGAAGGTAAGGTTCTCGTAACGGAGAACAAAACGGTATTGGGAAGCTTCAGCTTTCCCGACGTCTCTTCGAACCTCGAAATTGGCTGGTCTCCTGATTCTTCGCAGTTTTTCATCTCTTACAGCGATGGCGGCGTGATTGGCGCTTATCACGTCCACCTGTATCGTCTTCTGGGCGGCAAACTCGTAGAAAGCCAAATTCCGAGCGCGGTAGCTGCGCGGTTTAAGGCGAAGCACTGGTGCGAGGCACGGGGGAACAATCTATTTTTCCTCGACTGGACCCCCGATTCGAAGATTGGATTTTTCGTGGTGGAAGTGAATCCGGATAGCGACTGCGGCAGCGAGTTAGCAACGTTCAGAGGTTATGCGGTTGACCTTCAAAAGGGAACCATCCTGCGCGTCATCTCCGAAAAAGAAACTAAGATGATCGAAAGTATTTGCCGGAAAACCGGAACGCTAACGCTTCCGTCTAGGTAACCAGCACAAAACAGCCAACGCCTCATCAAGATTCCGAAGTACTCGGCGTTCTGGACAAGTCACGGGCCACCCAGAAGGTAATTTCTGAGGTGCCGGAAAAGTCACGTTTTCAGTAAGTTGCTCCGGCATCCGATCGACGGGCCGGGCAAGTTACCTGAAACGCCATTTTCAAGACACTTCGCTCTCGGCTCATGCGAAGCGTGATTCCAGTCGGCGGAACTCTGTTCAATGGTCATGCAACTGCGATACTTATCTTATGGATAACTGTTACAAGTTCGGAATACCCAACCCTGAGGACCAGGTTTGGGAGTATCCAAATGTGTGGGCCAGAGAAGAGACCACAGGCGGAGGAAGCCGATTAGTGATCGCGCCTGCGCGAAATCAGATAGACCTCCTCGTTCGACTCACTGAGGCCATGTCCGGTCCGCTATGGGTGCTTTATGTGCTCGTTGTACCTAGAGGCAACGGTGAGCCGGGCCGGTATCAGAGTTCCGATCCTCAGGATGGTGAGATGATCCGAAGTCTCTTGAGAGACTTCAAACCCTTTCTCGAATTGGACGGTCGCCACAATGTGTGGATCGCCTCAGAATCAGGTTCCGAGCGGTTGATTTACGACCGCCACAATGTGATCTACGCATATGGACCGGCAAGCAAGTGGCGTCTAATTCTGTCAGAAGCTGGATTGAGCGAAGT
>Ga0207035_1137_pt1 | contig 14965 bp, 17 predicted proteins | sample Alteio_BWMinCont_77_FD_153272 | JGI IMG/M metagenome (GOLD analysis project Ga0207035, IMG submission 153272) | Enriched cells from forest soil in Barre Woods Harvard Forest LTER site, Petersham, Massachusetts, United States -... | ecosystem: Environmental > Terrestrial > Soil > Temperate forest >... | reverse complement strand
CTCCGTCACGGGGGTGATGGTCGTTACGATGTTGTCGCGCCCAATAATAAAGGGTGACTACTCTAAAAGAATCAATAGCAGCTAAGCGGAAGCTGATGCCGCCATTCCGGCATTACGCCTTACCTCGTGAATACACTTTGCCACGTTGTTAGCGATGAATCATAAGGTTGGAAAAAGCAAATGAGTACAACTGCGGTCGGCCTGCGTGAGAACCGGGCAAGCTTTTGGGGTTCCACGAACGGCAAGAAGGTCGTAATGGCGGTTACCGGCGCGATCTTGTTCCTCTTCGTGATCGGCCACCTGGCTGGAAATCTGCAAATTTTCGAAGGCCCGGCAAAATTGAACGCCTACGGTCATTTTCTTCACAGCATTGGCGAACTGCTTTGGCCTGTGCGCATCGTGCTGCTGCTCGCGGTCGGGCTGCACATCACGGCCACCGTGCAGCTTGCTCTGCTCAAGAAGAAGGCGCGGCCTGTCGGCTACTCACGGAAAGAAGCCATCGCTTCTTCCTATGCGTCGCGGACGATGTACTGGTCCGGCCCCATCGTTCTGGCTTTCGTGATCTTCCATCTGCTGCAATTCACGGCTGGCTATATCCATCCTGAATCGCAGTTCATCGAGGGCGACGTCTATCACAACGTTGTCGCCGGATTTCAGGTGTGGTGGGTTTCCGTCTGGTATATCTTCTCGGTCAGCCTGCTGGGTCTGCATTTACGCCATGGCATCTGGAGCATGTTCCAGTCGCTTGGCTTCAATCATCCGCGGCACACCCCTATTCTAAAGAGCGCGGCGATTGTGATCGCCGTTGTGATTGTCCTGGGATACATCTCTATCCCAATAAGCGTTTTGCTGGGGATCGTAAAGTAAATGACACTCGATGCACGAACACCTTCTGGTCCGATTGAGCAGGCATGGGACAAGACGCGCTTCGATCTGAAGCTGGTCAACCCGGCGAACAAGCGTAAGCATTCCGTCATCGTCGTAGGCTCCGGCCTTGCAGGCGCTTCTGCGTCCGCAACGCTGGGCGAGCTTGGTTACAACGTAAAGTGCTTCTGTTTTCAGGATTCCCCGCGCCGCGCGCACTCCATCGCGGCCCAGGGCGGCATCAATGCTGCAAAGAACTATCAAAATGACGGCGACAGCGTCTATCGCCTCTTCTACGACACGGTCAAGGGCGGCGACTTCCGCGCCCGCGAAGCCAACGTCTATCGCCTGGCCGAGATTAGCGTCAGCATTATCGACCAGTGCGTTGCCCAGGGCGTTCCCTTTGCCCGTGAATACGGCGGCGCGTTGACCAACCGGTCATTCGGCGGCGCGCAGGTCTCGCGTACCTTCTACGCACGCGGACAGACAGGCCAGCAGCTTCTTCTCGGCGCCTACCAGGCGCTGGAGCGTCAGGTACACGCCGCAACCGTCACGATGTATCCACGCACGGAGATGCTCGACCTCATCGTCATCGACGGCAAGGCGCGCGGCATCGTCGCCCGCAACCTGGTTACCGGCGAACTCACCACGCATATCGCAGATGCGGTGATTCTCGCTACCGGCGGCTACGGCAATGTGTACTACCTCTCGACCAACGCCAAGGGCTCGAATGTGACGGCAAGCTGGCGCGCGCACAAGCGCGGCGCTCTCTTCGCGAACCCCTGCTATACGCAGATCCATCCCACCTGCATTCCGGTGTCGGGCGACTATCAATCAAAGCTGACGCTTATGTCCGAGTCGTTGCGCAACGACGGCCGTATCTGGGTGCCGTTGAAGAAAGGCGACAAGCGCTCGCCCGACCAGATTCCCGAAGCCGAGCGCGATTATTACCTCGAACGCCGCTATCCCAGCTTCGGCAACCTGGTGCCGCGCGACGTTGCCTCGCGCAACGCAAAAGCTGTCTGCGATGAAGGTCGCGGCGTGGGTGAAAGCGGGCTCGGCGTCTACCTCGACTTCGCCGACGCCATCAAGCGTCTCGGCGAGCACACCATCCGCGAGCGCTATGGCAACCTCTTCGACATGTATCAGCGCATCACCGACGAGAACCCCTATAAGGTTCCCATGCGCATCTATCCCGCCATCCACTACACCATGGGGGGCCTCTGGGTCGATTACCACCTGCAAAGCTCAATTCCCGGCCTCTTCGTGCTGGGCGAAGCGAACTTCTCTGACCATGGCGCGAACCGGCTGGGCGCGAGCGCGCTGATGCAAGGTCTGTCCGACGGATACTTCATCATTCCCTACACCGTGGGCAACTATCTCGCGACGAATAAACTCGACAAGGTCGATGCAAAGCGCGCTGAAGTACGGGACACCGTGGCATCCGTCGAGCAAACCATCCAGAAGCTGCTTTCGATCAAGGGTAAGCGGACGGTCGATTCCTTCCATCGCGAGCTTGGCAAGATCATGTGGGACGAATGCGGCATGTCGCGCACTGCCCAGGGTCTTGAAAAAGCCGTCGGCCAGATTCGCGCCCTGCGTAAGGAATACTGGCAGAATGTCACCGTTCCGGGCAGCGGCGACGATCTGAATCAGAGCCTCGAAAAAGCCGGCCGCGTCGCCGACTTCTTCGAGCTCGGCGAACTGATGTGCATCGATGCACTCGAGCGCAACGAGTCCTGCGGCGGCCACTTCCGCGAAGAGTACCAGACGCCCGACGGCGAAGCGCAGCGCGACGACGAGCACTTCTCCTACGTCGCCGCCTGGGGATATCGCGGCCCCGGCAACCATCCTGAGCTAAACAAAGAACCGCTGGAGTTCAACTACGTTCATCCGAGCCAGAGGAGCTACAAGTAATGAAACTAACGCTGAAGATCTGGCGCCAGAAGAGCCGCAAGGACGCGGGCAAATTCGTCACCTACCCGGTCGACAACGTCAGTTCGGAGATGTCGATGCTCGAATGCCTCGACGTGCTGAACGAATCGCTGATCGAGCGCGGCGAAGAGCCCGTGGCCTTTGAGCACGACTGCCGCGAAGGCATCTGCGGCTCATGCGGCTTCATGATCAACGGAGTCGCGCATGGCCCCATGCCGGCAACTACCGTCTGCCAGCTCACCATGCGGCATTTTAAAGACGGCCAGGAGCTGGTGATCGAGCCGTGGCGCGCGGCAGCTTTCCCTGAAGTCAAAGATCTCGTCGTCGACCGCCGGTCGTTCGATCGCATCATTGCCTCGGGCGGATACGTCTCCGTTTCGACCGGCAACGCGCCTGATGGCAATGCGATCCTCATCGGCAAGGAGATCGCTGACCGGGCCATGGACGCTGCTGCGTGCATTGGCTGCGGCGCGTGCGTGGCTGCATGCCCGAACGCCTCCGCTGCGCTCTTTACCGGCGCAAAGATCTCGCATCTCAGTGTCCTTCCACAAGGAGCGATCGAACGTGACCATCGCGCCATCAACATGGTCGCGCAGATGAACGCTGAGAACTTCGGTGGCTGCACGAATATTGGCGAGTGCACCGCCGCATGCCCAAAGGAAATTCCGTTGGAAGTGATTGCGACGATGAACCGCGACTACATCCGGGGAAGCTGGAAACAGCGCGACAACATCGTAACGACCATCACCCCCGTGACGGAGTGGAGCACGGGATCGAAGCTCTAAATCGGCCCGCACGCAGCCAAGTGGCCCCGGCCCTCCCCTGTTTTTGCTAAATTATTGCAAAAACAGGGGCTTGCGTGCAGAAAGACTGTGCGAATGTCCAGATCCAAAGGTAAAAGCCCGCTCATCCGAGCGGGCTTTTACCTTATCTATCCTTGTTTACCTATCAAGGATAGCCGATTCATGGCATTCATTCTGCAAGTCGTCGTTTCACCATCTATCGTTTGGAGTGGGAAGCAGTCTGCGACAGTGCTATCGGTACGACAGCGGTTCCGATCAGAACCGCGCAACATACCATTACTTGCCCTTGGACATTCATAGGAAAACAGATCGCTCCGATTGTCGTGTAGTTCAAACCTTGCTATTTTTCCCGTTGCCGTCGCCGTCCCCATTCAACGTTGAGAAAATTGTGACGGAAAATGCACCTTTGCGCTCAAGTGTGAGCTGATACACTTGGCCTTGTTACTGGGCTGCTTTGTCACACTCATTATGGCTTTGTTTACAAACATCCAGTGTTAGCCCATAGCGCATTGCCTCAATGAGATGCGCAGTCCGGGTTTCGGTTTGATTTTGGGCCGTCGTCTTCAACAACGATATTCCGTTTGCCGCACTCTCTCCATTGCCACGTTGATACGATAAAAGTAATGCTTTCGTAGCGTTTTGTATTGCCTCTTGAGAGCTCGCTCCCGCGATAGCATCTACTAAGGGCTTGCGTACCGCTATGCCTGCACGCGCGAGAACTCCGATGGCCGGATATTCAAGTAATTCTGATGGCGGGTGAAGATAAAAACCATTCTGTTCTTCCGCAGTTTTACTTCGTTTAAAAGTTAAATATGGAATAAGTACGGAAATGTCTCTGTCGGATTTTCTTTGAGCCAAACGACCTATTGCATGTTCAATGCAAATCTTTTCTTGGATGTCAGTAGTATTTGGACTTAGACGATCGAGCAACGTCACGGCGTTATCTGCGCTGCTAGTATCGACATCAGGACACTTGGATTCTTGCGCGTGCATCCAAAGCGGTAACGACATAGACATAACAATCATAAGAAATCTAGATGTGCTTTTCAGATGCATCTCCTCCTGTTGTTGTTGAAGATTATCGCTGAGCGGCGTAGTCCCCATGCCGATTTGATTGTCGCCACTGTAGGTTTGATCAAATACCACACTCGTACTGCTGGCTTTACCGCAAGAGCCTCTTGAATAAAAGAGAAGATCTTGTGTCGATACTTTAGTCGTTGAGCTGCGGTGCGATCGTTACCGATTGTTCTGTCAGTTCGGCTATTGACAGGCCAAGCCGCCACCATTTGGTTTTCAGCGCCTTTTGAGCAGCAGCATGCCAAGCACTGCCATGAAGATCGCCGCCCCGCCGTGGATGAAGACCTGATAACTTGCTCCTCTCGCCGAAAAGACGGTGAATGCATCGCCAACTGGCACCACAATCGTGAGCAAAACCAGAACGCCCGCAGTGCGCTGTTCCTTGATTACCAGCATTGCTGCGAAGATCATGCCGATAGCAATATCGCGCATTCCCGCAAGCCTTACCCAGGTATAGTCATCCACAGTTTTGACGGGCCTTCCAAAGAGGACCGACGCGACAAACGGGTCGAACACTGCAATGACTCCGGCGAGCAGAATTCCAAGAGTCAGTGCCGCATACAACCAGTAAAGTGGGGATTTCGCCGTAAAGTTCATCGTTGGTTCATCCTCTCACCGCCTATCAAATCAAAATGATGGACCCGATTCGCCTACGGTTGCCTCGGGGTGAGGAGCAATTGTGCCTCCTCACCCCGTCGTCTCCGCTAACGATTTACACTGTAGATAACATGATTCCTACACTTGAATGGACCGAAAAAGGCGTCCGCTTTCTAGACCAGACGAAGCTTCCGCTTGAAGAAACGTATGTGCTCGCTACCAGCTACCAGCAGGTAGCCGATGTGATCACCACCATGGTCGTTCGCGGCGCGCCTGCCATTGGTGTTTCCGCTGCCATGGGAGTGGCACTCGGTGTCCAGCAAAGCGGCGCTGCCACGATTCCAGAGCTGACCAAGGAATTCGATACCATCTGCAATACTCTCGCGGCCACGCGTCCTACCGCGGTCAACCTCTTCTGGGCCATCGCCCGGATGCGCGAGCATTTTAACGCCCTTGCCGCGCAGCCTGGCGTCACTGGCCAGAGCATTGCGGAGGCATTGATCAAAGAAGCGCAACAGATGTACGACGAAGATATCGCCGCCTGCAAGACCATGGGCGCCAATGGCGCTGAGCTGCTGCCTGAAACCGGCGGTGTGCTCACCCATTGCAATGCCGGCGCGCTGGCCACCTGTGGCTATGGCACGGCCCTGGGTGTCATTCGCGCTGCTATCGAAAGCGGTCGCACGATTCATGTGTATGCCGACGAAACACGCCCGTTCCTGCAAGGCGCGCGCCTCACGGCCTGGGAGCTGATGCACGATGGCATTCCGACGACGGTTCTCTGCGACAACATGGCAGCCAGCCTCATGCGCCAGGGCAAGATTCGCGCCGTGATTGTGGGTGCGGACCGTATCGCGGCCAATGGCGATGTGGCGAACAAGATCGGAACCTACAGCGTGGCCATCCTGGCCAAAGAACACGGCATTCCGTTCTATGTTGCCGCTCCCTGGTCGACCATCGACCTAGCGACACCGAATGGCGACGGCATTCCCATCGAACAGCGCGCCGAGCGGGAAGTCACGCACCACGCGGGAAAACAGCTTACTCCGCATGGTGTGGGCATCGAAAACCCCGCCTTCGACGTAACTCCGGCAAAATATGTCACCGCCATCATTACCGAACGCGGTGTGCTGCGCGCACCCTATGCTGAATCATTGGCAGAAGTGGAAACGGCTTCCTCAAGATGAGGAAGCCGTGAAATGAAGGCTCTGTAATTTTCGAGAGATGAAGGTTACAGGGCTTCTGCTAGTACCGGATAAAGAAGATATTGGTTTGTCTCGTAGAGAGCCAGCAGGCGCTTGGTCATGAGGTAATAGGACGAAGCGGCCTGATGGACATAGAACGGAATTCTGAGTTCGCTTTTGCGGATATGCGCAGTCCACCGGATCTTGCGCACGGCTCTCTTGAGCAGGATCGAATCGTGACGAATGCGCTCTGCAACAATAATGGCCTGATCGTAGTTCCAGTTTCGCACGTAGGCGGCCAGTGCGATCATGGTGTCGGCGTTGCGCTCCATCCGTCGCAATCCTTCTTCACCGCCAACTAATTCCCAAAGTTCACTGGGTTCAAGCCTGAGCTGGTTCTTTTCCGGCTGCAAATGATCCATTGCAACCATCTCAAGACCGCGCATATGCATTGGTTCAAGCGAAGTAACCAGCGTTTGCCAGTCCGCAGAAACCAGCTTACGCGACCGTTTATGCGCAATAATGAGCGCAATGACAGCTACAAGACCAAAGACACTAAACGCAAGATATCCCATAGGCAGCCTTCAATATTTCTTAGTGTTGCTTACACTACGTAATTCGGTTTGCAACTGACTGTGCAGGCCATCCAAGTAGCTCTGCATTTCAGGAGACAGTGTACGACGTTTTGGTTCAGAACGCCAGAGAGTAATTATCCAAAAAATGGTAACCGCCTGATAGGTCAGAATCCGGACATTGTCCAACACTCCATCGTGCCAGTTCGGCCCGAAATGACTGTATGCCCCCTCCACAAAAAGCGCAATCATGGCCCACACGGCCAAACCCTGCCCAATTCGCATCACGTGGCTGCTCCAGACAAGACCGAGGCGAGTCGATGCAAATGCCATAGAAACAAAGAGTTCGACCGTCAGCATCGCCGAAAAAAGACTCCCCTTTTCGGTCCAGAATCCTAGATCGCTTGTCGTCGTCGGGTTAATGATATAGGCAATGATGACCGCGAAAATCGCGCCTATGATGCCTGACAAAAGGAACATTTTCCGGGCATCTTGCACCCAAGTCCCGGTCGGCTTCAAAACAACCCGGGCAATTTCAAACACGATGGCTACCTGTAACGCCAAATCCAGGAACGAAGCGATCCAATAAACCACTTTATACGTCTGGTCGCTGCCATATGTGTATATGGCAAAGAGAAGCATCGTGCGAAACGCGTTAAACCCGATCCATACAGTAAATACAGGAAATGTCTTCCAGCGTCCCCGTACAAGCAGAACTACCAGTAAGGCAGCGTGCTCTACAAAGCCAGCCGCCCACAGAACACGAGCCATGAGGGGGAAATCCACAGCATGATCTTACTCTGTCTTTTCGTAGAGTCTAGATTACTGCTGAACCCACCTAAACCATCGCCTCTACGGTTGCTACTACGCCACTACGGTGCCCTTCGGACGAGGATCGCTGCCGGAAATGCTGGCTACCACGGTGCCCTTTGGACGAGGATCACTACCGGAAATGCTGGCTACCACTGTGCCCTTCGGACGAGGATCGCTGCCGGAAATGCTGGCTACCACTGTGCCCTTTGGACGAGGATCGCTACCGGAAATGCTGGCTACCACTGTGCCCTTTGGACGAGGATCGCTACCGGAGATGCTGGCTACCACTGTGCCCTTTGGACGGGGATCGCTACCGGAGATGCTGGCTACCACTGTGCCCTTTGGACGGGGATCGCTACCCGAGATGCTGGCTACCACTGTGCCCTTGGGACGAGGATCGCTACCCGAGATGCTGGCTACCACTGTGCCCTTGGGACGAGGATCGCTACCGGAAATGCTGGCTACCACTGTGCCCTTGGGACGAGGATCGCTACCGGAAATGCTGGCTACCACTGTGCCCTTGGGACGAGGATCGCTACCGGAGATGCTGGCTACCACTGTGCCCTTTGGACGGGGATCGCTGCCGGAAATGCTGGCTACTACTGTGCCCTTTGGACGGGGATCGCTACCCGAGATGCTGGCTACCACTGTGCCCTTGGGACGAGGATCGCTACCCGAGATGCTGGCTACTACTGTGCCCTTTGGACGAGGATCGCTACCCGAGATGCTGGCTACTACTGTGCCCTTCGGACGAGGATCGCTACCGGAAATGCTGGCTACGGTGGTGCTCTGCGGACGAGGATCACTATCACTGGCAACAGCTAAATGCTTTGCCTGGGCGGAATAAGAATGGGCATTGCCCGTAATTGCAGCATGGGAATGAAACGACACCGAGCTAAACAACACTACAGATGCGAGGAACAGCGTGGTACGAGCTGAATTTTTCATAATTGAAACTCTCCTTTAGAGGGGGCGTTGTTGGGAACGCCTCTTTTGAGCCTATGCTGCGAAACGCTTTCAAACAATAAAATGATGCGTATCAGCCGCAAAATATTTGGTAACCTAACTCTTTTGCTGACAATAACTTGTTGTCGTAATGCGCAATTTTCCCAGAGCTGGCTTAACACCTTAGTTACGTCTCCCGGTTATACGCGTTGGTAACCTGATGATGCGCAAGCAATTACCCTCCATGACTCTTAGCCCATGGCCCGATTCGACTGCGGGTTAGCATCCCCCGATGCGCTCCCAAAAAGCCGAACAAATGAGATTGTTTATGGGTAAAGCATTTAGCAACACTCTGGTGAGCGGTTCAGAGAGGATCCAGAGCTTTTTCATTGCAGTAGCGTTTCTGTTTTGATGCAATGAACGCTAGGGCGATGAATCTTTTCAAATCAACTATGTTTGTTCGGCCTCAACAACACCATCGGCAATAGACAGCGTCATGCAGCCAATAAGAGGTGACGCGTGAACTTTTTCATTCCCGAAAAGGTAATCGATGATTTCCGAATCATCAGGAACGGCATATTTAATGTATACCTCTTATGCCTCTTCACGCATTCATCTCGCGGAATCCGGTGACCCTTTTCCAGCAATACCGGCCCAAAGAACCTCGAATCCCATCTCCCTGTACTTCCCTGCCATCTTCGGATGCGACAGCATACACTTCATCGTGGCGAGAGCCATGGCCTGCATGGCAGCAGCAATCAGATCCCGGGGAATGTGTTTGAGAAGATGCTGCGCCATTGCGTCCTGAGCCAGGGTTTCAATTTCAAGAAAGGGTGCCTGACCGGCAGCTTTCGACTCCGGCGTGAGCTGCTCGGATACCTCGATTTGCGCCAGGACGTTGCATGGGCCGGGGTTTTCGATGCCCCATTGCACATAGGCATTCCAGACATGCTGCAGCCTTGCGCGAACACTCTTCCTGCGCGGAAAGCTGGACATCATGGCATGGGCGAGCCCCAGCTTGAGCTCGCGATACAGCGCGTTTACGAGATCCTCTTTTGAGAGGAAATAGGTGAAGAGCGTGCCTTCCGCTACGCCAGCTTCATGGGAGATCGCAGATGTCGGAGCAGGCAGGCCGCGCTCGGCAAAGACCTTCGCTGCTGCCGCGAGGATGGCATCCCGCTTTTCTTTGCTTTTTGGACGGGCCATGTGGATCCGATTCCCTGAGCATAGACTCATTTATCGCAGGAGTGCAACTGTCTTTCAGACCTATTGAATCCAGCCCCCATAGGGATATAGCAGCAGGAAGAAGATCATGGCCAACGCCATGATGTCCATGTAAAGCAACAGCAACACGCCGCCATGATAAAAACTCCAGCGCAGACGCAGGCAGCGGGATGTGTCATACGTCCCATAGAGTGCCAGGAACGCAGGCAGAATGAGCTTCAGCGAAGGCTGCGGATTCGGGAAACCCGATAGCACAAATGCCAGAATCAGGGCTCCAAGGACTAGAATGGTTCCGCGCAGCAGGGATCGCGCCCGAAGATTGAAAAACGCCGGAGGCATCTAAAAAACGACCATTATGACTACTCTATCGAACGCCGCGACTCCGGCGGCAGGCAAGCAGCAGGAAATCGAAAAACGCGAGCGCATTGTGAGACGCGTCGCGCGTGAATTACAGGATGGCTACTATGTGAATCTCGGCATCGGCATGCCGACACTGGTAGCGAACCATGTTCCCCCTGGCATCGAAGTGGTCCTGCAATCGGAAAACGGCATGCTGGGCGTGGGCCCGTTTCCCATCGCGGGAACCGAAGATCCGGACCTGATCAATGCGGGAAAAGAAACGGTCACGGAACTCCCCGGTACCTCGTATTTTTCAAGCGCCGATTCCTTCGCGATGATCCGCGGAGGGCATGTCGATCTCAGCATTTTGGGCGCGATGGAAGTTGACGAAGAAGGTAACCTCGCCAACTGGATGATTCCCGGCAAGATGGTCAAAGGCATGGGCGGCGCGATGGATTTAGTGGCGAGCGCGCGGCGCGTGATCGTTGCCATGGAGCACACCACGAAAGATGGCCGGTCAAAGATTCTCCACCGGTGCACGTTGCCGATTACCGGCCTGAAGGTAGTGGATACCATCGCGACAGAAATGGCCTGGATTCGGGTTACTCCCAGAGGGTTACTGCTGGAAGAGATTGCGCCCGGTCTTAGCGTGGAAGAGGTACAACGCGCGACCGAGGCACCGCTTGCGATCAGCGACCATCTGCGAGAAATGACGGCCTGAGCTTCTACCAGGTTGCTGAGAATTTCCGCGCACGGCGTTTGGAAAAATCTTTTACCCGCCCTGTTGCTCCCGCTTCTCGGGGACGCAATGCTTGAAAATAGAAAGAGATTTTCTGCATGGCTCAATCAAGATCAGGGACACTCGCTGCGCTTTTTATTGCGTTTTTGTTGGCCGGAGCTTCTGTCTGGCTGTCGTCCGGTTCCAACGCGATTTATTGCGATCGTATGGCGCCATTGACCGTTCTCGCTACGCTGGCCGCTTTCGTTATGGCCCTTAGTTTTCGACTGCTCGCGAGAGTCAACACAGCACCTCGGAAATGGCAGCTGATTGCCGCTCTGGTCATTTCGGCGATCACGATTTTTATGGATGCCCGGTTTGTAAAAACACATCGCCAGTTCTGCCAGCAACTGGAGCAGCAGATGGACCAATATAAAGCCCATCCGCAAAACTGAATCGATGCATCGCTAAGAAAGAGAAAAGCAGATCCTCACCCTTTCGCTACACTCAGGTCAGGATGACAGCTGCTTTTTTCTAGGCGCGGCGCACGGTTCTGCGCTCGATTCGCTTTTCGTTGGCGTCGCACTTCAGAATGCGCTTCACATAAATTCCCGGCGTGATGACATGATCGGGATTGATTTCGCCGGGCTCGACCAACTCTTCTACTTCAGCGATGGTGATCGTGGCGGCGGTTGCCATCATGGGATTGAAATTGCGGGCTGTTTTGCGGTAGACCAGATTTCCCGACGTATCGCCCTTCCATGCTTTGACAAGCGCGAAGTCGGCGCGCAGCCAACGCTCCAGCAAATAGGGTCTGCCGTCGAACTCGCGCGTCTCCTTGCCTTCTGCAACCAGCGTGCCTACACCGGCAGGGGTATAAAACGCCGGAATGCCAGCACCAGCCGCTCGAATTCGTTCCGCCAGTGTGCCCTGCGGCACCAGGTTTAAATCCAGCTCGCCTTTCAAGACTTTGTCTTCGAGCAGCTTGTTTTCACCCACGTAGCTGCCAGTGTGCGATGTGACCATGCCCGTTTCGAGCATGCGCCCCATTCCGAAGCCATCCACACCCATGTTGTTGCTGATCGTGTGCAGTCCCTTCACGCCGCGACGTACGAGCGCGTCGATCAGGTTTTCCGGAATGCCGCACAGCCCGAAGCCGCCGATCATGATGGTCGCGCCTTCAGGAATATCCTTGACGGCCTCATCCGCACTGACAACAACTTTCTTCAATCCACTCTCCCAAATCTCTCAAGCACCGAGCAGAATACTTGACCGTCACCATTTACGCCAATTTGCGGCGGCCATCTCGGCTGGCGCGAATGCAATCCAAGGAGACGAAGCATTTCCCATTCACCCATTCGCGCGATTGTGCGGTAGCATGGCAGCGTATCGCGACATCGAAGGAGATTTGCATGCTAAAGGGATTCCGTGACTTTATTCTTCGCGGCAATGTAGTCGATCTAGCGGTTGCAGTCGTCATCGGCGCGGCCTTTACGGGCATTGTCAACTCGCTGGTAAAAGACATCATCAATCCGCTGATTGCGGCAATTTTCAAGAAGCCGGACTTTTCCTATCTCGTGCTGGAAATGAACGGAGGCAAGATTACCTACGGCAACTTCCTCAACCAGCTCATATCCTTCCTGCTGATCGCGGCGTCCGTATATTTCATCTTCGTGCTGCCTATCAATAAGCTGATGGCGCGCTTCTTCCCCGCAAAAGCCGAGCCGCCGAAGACCATGCCATGCCCGCAATGCCTCAGCGATATCCCGCTGGAAGCAAAACGCTGCTCACACTGCACGCAACTGGTCGCTTAACGTTATTCAAGACCATCGGGCTTCAGGAGTTCACCTAGCTGGACTCATTTCGTGGCGACTTCCCCGCGCGCTGTTTGTAATGATGGGTAAAATTTCTGCGCGTACAGTATGACCAAGCATATTCATTATTAGGAGAACCGTCTTATGCCACTTCCCACCGACGAAAAAGCTTTAGCTCTTGGCCGCGACCTATTGGAGTCCCTTGACAAGGTGTTCGGCGGACCTTATCCCGGCTATCGCGCCGTGCATGCGAAAGGCGCGCTATTGACGGGGACTTTTGTGCCCTCGCCAGAGGCCGCGTCGCTGACCCGTGCAGCGCATATCGAGCGCAAATCCACGCCCGTGTCCGTGCGCGTTTCCGATTCTGCCGGAGTTCCGACGGTTCCGGATAACGATCCGCAGGGAGCCGGTCCGCGAGGCTTCGCCGTTCGCTTCCATCTCGCCGAGCACTCGCACACCGATATCGTCAGCCATTCCATCAACGCCTTCCCTGTACACACCGCCGAAGAGTTTGTCGAGTTCCTCCACACGATCCCGGCCAGTGGTCCAGACGTTCCGCATCCAACGCCAATCGAAGCGTTTCTTGGTACGCATCCGGCGGCGCTTGCTTTCGTTCAGGCCCCGAAGCCTTTTCCTACAAGCTTTGCCAAAGAGCATTTTTTCGCGATCAATGCCTTCAAGTTCACGAATGCTGATGGGGTGGTGCGCTATGGCCGCTACCGTATCGTTCCCGATCTTGGGACGGAATACCTGGACGCCGAAGCCGCTGCTGCCAAGACTGCTAATTACCTCTTCGACGAGCTCTTTGAGAGGATCGCAGCCGGGCCTATCAAATTTCAGATTTTCATACAGGTGGCGGAAGACGGCGACGTCGTCGATAACGCCACCATTCAATGGCCGGAAGAACGCAAGCTGCTGAAGTTCGGCGAAATCACCCTGGACACGCTTACTCCGAACAACGAAGCCGAACAACGCCAGATCATCTTCGATCCGATTCCGCGTGTCGATGGCATTGAGTCGTCGGGCGATCCGTTGCTTGAGCCGCGAGCCACTGTGTATCTGATGAGTGGACGGCGCAGGCGCGCGGCCGGTCAGCACTAAACAAGCAGTCTGATACATGCATTGCGGAGATACGTATGGAGATGTCCATGTGTCTCCGCAGCTGCAGGTGATTCGAGTCGTAAAGCCAACCCTGGCCTGTGCCTCTATACTGTGGGGAATTCTTCAGAACTGCCAGGAGCAAAATGCGTCTTCGACCGGCTCTATTTTGGCCTCTCGTTCTCATCCAGCTTTGGTTTGCCCATGCAATTGGTTACCTGATGCATGAGTATGCGCACAGCTTCACGGCCTGGATCGTTCATTACAAGGCCAATCCTCTTGCGCTCCACTACGGACACCTGAGTCTGAGCAATATCCTCTGGCAGGCCGATGTCGATGAAAACGTCGATTACGATCCAATCTTCGCGAGCGGCCACGGCCCATTGGCGTCTCTCATTGCTGTTGCCGGAGTCCTCATAGGAAACGGAATCTCGTATATCGCCAGCCGTTTGCTCTACGCGCAGGCAAAGCAGAAGAAACTGTATGCCTGGTCCATGTTCTTTTTCTGGATTTGCGTCATGAGCGTGGGCAATTTTCTCTGTTATGTGCCGATCCGAACCTTTGCCACGCATGCAGACATGGCAACCACAGCGAAGGGTCTTGACGCTTCTCCCTGGTTGATTGCCATTGTGCTTGGCATTCCGTTTGCCTTCGCGCTCTGGCACTTCTTCGTGAAGATTTTGCCGGATGCGGAGGCATTTCTCCTCCCCGGAGCTCTCCTTAGTCAGCGGGTCTTCGTTCTGCTCACGACGTATCTGGTATTCGGCTTCTTTGGAAGCGCCGGCATTCATGGATACGGGAGCGTTTCCCACTGGTTGTCCGTGATTTCCATGTACATTCTTTTTCCGGTTGTTTCGATCCTCTGCTGGCCGCGTTCCGGAGCGGAAAGCCGCAGCGTCTCGCAAGCGGCTGAGGTCACGCCATGAGATGTCAACCGGCAGTCCCTCGCCCATTCCTGCGGCGGTTTCCCTGAGAAGAGAAA
>Ga0207035_1140_pt3 | contig 15024 bp, 17 predicted proteins | sample Alteio_BWMinCont_77_FD_153272 | JGI IMG/M metagenome (GOLD analysis project Ga0207035, IMG submission 153272) | Enriched cells from forest soil in Barre Woods Harvard Forest LTER site, Petersham, Massachusetts, United States -... | ecosystem: Environmental > Terrestrial > Soil > Temperate forest >... | reverse complement strand
AAACTTTTTATCTTTAAGTTCATTTTCACTATCCCATAAAAAGACTTGCGTACGTTTGTCTGGTTCTATGCTTTTGGCCACAATGTTTACTAATGTGTATAATGTTTGGTTATCCATGCCGCCAATTCCATTTTTTAGCAGGGTTATTAAATGTGAAGGCTCGCTTCTTAAAATGGTTACAAATTGTATAATAAAATCACTCCCTAAGTCTGACAAATTATTATTGTTTAAGTCAAACCTCTGGACATGATCGCATCGCGCTATTTCTTCCGCCATTTTCAGAAGATTTTCCCGCCCAAGCTTGAATAGGTTTGCAGATGAAAGTTGGAGCGTTCTTAACTTATCATGAGAAAGAATACCCCGTAGAAATGGCAATATTTCATCAAAATTTAAAGCACCGAGATCAGTGCCACATATGCATATTTCTAAACGCAAATTAGGGTTTGACATGTTCTTAAGCAGCAAAGAAATTTTTGCAAGACTCTCTGGCGTTATTGGATTGTCGCTTATATTTAAAGCAAGACGACTCCATCTTGGCTGTAAACTATTGAAAAGTTCAGAATGGACGGGCATTTGTTTAGATTCAATTTTAGAAAAATCAATTGAGATGTTTTGGATCTCAGTCGGGGGATGATCCTTAAATGTTTTTACCCACAACTGCAACTCCGAATCAGTGAGCTCTAGTTCGTTTAGCTTTAGTTGTTGAAGGGTTGCATCATTTTGAACAATCTTTTCAAATAAAACTTTATTAAAACAAAGTTTTTTTGCATCTTGAATTTGTTTTTTCAGCAGCACAGGATCTTTTGCTTCGGAGTCTACTAAAACGCATTCATTAAACCAAAGTCTCACTTTAAAAGCTTGGTCCGGATATTTTCTTAGAAAGTCGGTAAAAAGGGTTTCATATTCCTGCAGCGTCAATGGATATAAAATAGGGTTAGCACCATATCCGCGTCGAATTGCTTCTATTGCTAGCTGTCGCTTTGCAAAGTCTAAGCGATAAGTTGCATCCCAGGTTTTACTGGCTGCAATAAGATCGGTTTCTGTATAAGCAGACCATAGTTGTACCGAAATATCTGGATTTGTTTTAAAAATACCTAGCAATTCATCTATTTCCTGAAGATTTAGACGCCAGAGAAAATTTCTTTCCCCAAGAGATACCATAGTAAACACGTTATGAGCAAAAAATTGATGAATAATGTCCTTAAGAAGTTTAAAATTTTGATCTAAATTGTTTCCCTGTAATACGATGCCTAGCTTTTTTGGTTGTTTTTTAAGCGCGTGTACGACTTTAAATAGCAAGTTAACACTAGTGAGGTTCATGGTAACATCAGATAATCTGAGCCACTCCAGGTTGTTGGGGGTGTGATGCTCCAAGAACTCTAGCAACAGAGCCATTGATTCTTCATTTCTGAAAAATGATTCTAGCTCTAGTGTATTTTGAGTGTCTTTTACAAAATCGGCAAGTACTATTTCTGCGCATAATTTGTCTTTTAGTGCACGAAGACTTTCTTTTTGATCCGAAGTCAGTATTTTATTGTCATTCACATACTGAACCAAAGCCTTTTGTGGGTATCTTCTGACATAACCTGTACAAAGCTCAAAATATTGTTCTGAACTAAGTTCAAATGGAAAATCCCACCGGCCCCAAGTACCCCATCTTCTGCCCCAGGAGCGCACCAGAATTTTAGCCATCTCAAAGCAACGTGCATTATCCCAACTTTTGACAACCCTACTAATTTGCCAGTCTAGACCTAATTCAACACATGCAATGGCAGACTCGGTGTAAGCTGTTTCAAGCAGTTCAGCCAATGTTTTAATGTCGAGTGTCAAAAGGTTACTGTTATTGAATTCTAGGCTCGATATGGATTTACACGCTCTCGCCCAAACCAAAATCTCTTTAATACGCGAGAATTCTATCTGCTCAATCTCACCTGATAATGCCAGACGGTAAACATTAGTGTTACTTATTAATTTGAACAAGGCTCCTAAGGTTACCCAGTCTTTAGCGGCATATGTAGAAAGTCTTAGAATTTCTACTGTTCGAACTAATAATTTATCGGTAACAATCGGCATTAAGGCTTCTAATTCTTGCTGCGTAATCTTCGTCATATCAAACGACAAGCTAAACTGCGGACTTTCTTTTGTAACACGAAGTTTTTCGATATCGTCTGCATTGAGTTCTTTGAAGCGCGTCACTTCAAAGGTAGTAACATTATTTGGATAGCTTTTAGCGTATAATAATAACTGATCAAATTCTGCTTGTTGTGCTGCGGCAACCATTGTATATCCCCACACGGTTAAACGGATTGAATCTTGCGATAAATGTGCCATATTTTGTCATATTTACTTTCTTTTTGCAAAGGAAATTGAGTAAGATCAGAGCTCTCAAAGGAACTGACTCCTAGATTTTTTCAGTGGATCTGCGGAATATTACCTAGTCATTATAACATGAAAAAAATGACTATAACTGCAACTCTTTGCGCATAGCTAAAAATCCTTGAGGGGCGGGATGTTTGTCTAAAAAATCTAAAATGTTCTTGGCAATTTCAAGTGACGTGCTATTTGTTGTATCAACCGTTAAATCGTATCGCCTCAAACCTTCGTGAACTCTATCAATTTGATCATTCGATAAACCTATCGCACGATCGCGCCGTAAAATTTCTCGTTCTTGCATGACTGAAAGCTCACAAAAAACACCAACAAAATAAACAATATGATGTTGTAAAATTTTGATATAAGATTTAAGATAATCGTTACCAAATAGCACTTCATCGATGATAAGGTTATTTCCTCGGTTTGCTAGTAAATTTGCAAAATCGGGCATAAGACCAAAGAGTTGATCGCCTTTTGGACCTGGTTCAACTCGCATGGTTGGACCACGATCATTTTTTCCTGGAATAAAGCTAAAATACCCAGGCGCCTCTTTATCTTCGCAAGGAAAGGGCGTCATATTTCTAAACGTATCAATGCCGAAGGTAAGCCACAGTTCATTGCTCAAATGCTGTATGGATCTGGCAATGGATGTTTTACCGCTGGACCCAGGTCCATTTAAAAAGATAATTTTGCTCATGATGTTAGTACTAATTCCTCAATTTTGTATTCTATTTCAGGCATTCCTATTGCATCATATCGAACGAACACGAGAGTTCCGGACAAACGATTGGTGGCTGGTTGAATACGATGGTTTTTAAAATGTGCTTCGATTTCAAACCCTAATTTTTTAGGTATGGATATACTCTTAGTGTTTTCAGAATCACATCGAATTTCGATTCTTTTTGCATGTTGAAAAGAAAAAGCAAATTGCGTTAAAACATTAGTAGCTTCAGTAATGTAACCTTTTCTTGCAAAATCAGAATTTACCCAATACCCAATTTCTAGCATGGGAATATCCCAATTAATGGTATGATACCCAGATGAACCAAGCAATATTTTTTCTTCGCGATCAAGGATTAACATTGGCAATTCATCTGGGGATTCACTTGCCCAACACTTTTGGGTATGTTCTATATAGGCTAATGTTTCATCCATTGTTTGTGGATCTCTTGCCCAATCCATCCAATGATGTAACTCTTTAAAAGAATTTTGAACCGCGTTGTTTAGTAATATTTCATCACCCCGTCTGTGAGGACGAATAGAAATATTTTTCGTCTTTAGCATGACTGGTTTAAATTTTTTGCTCATGGCATTTAACTTGAACATTGACAGATAAATACAATTTATAGAAGATTATCATAAACACTTACTTTCTGCTACTGATTGTCGTTGACAGATTTTATAGCAGCAATGTCACAATTTTAGGATGCGAAAGCTGCCCGATAATAAGTTGATCGGCTCACAGAATGACTCGATTTCGGATTGTGCAATAAAGAAATATAGCTATTTTTTTGTGCTATCTGTGCTATCATAGAATTCCAACGCGGAGTTATAAGATACTTGGTGAGGCTTATGTCGGAAAAGATTAAATTTACCTTCGTCGTTCTTGTTTTAGGAATTTGTACAATGAACACTGTTTTTGCGAATCAAATCGTTTCACTTGTGGCTCCTAGTGTTCTATCAATGCCTGTCATTGAAAATGATGATCCGATGATTGATTTAAACAAGCAAAAAATTATTGCTTTTGGCCCTTCGCCCGAAATACCTAACAATAAAGATTACACAAAAATACGAAAAACTGTTTATGAGAAATTATTAGAAGCTCAAAAAGTATTACCAAAAAATTTAAAGTTTTGCGTATATGAAGGATATAGGAGCCTAAAACTACAAGAACAACTTTTTAAAGATCAATATAATACTTTAAAACGTAATCATCCAAGTTGGGATCACAAAATACTGTTTGATGAAACAACGAAACTCGTTTCTCCCACTGTCAATTTTGATGGTTCACAAAATATCCCCCCGCATTCTACGGGTGCAGCTATTGACATTTATTTAATAGATAATGATGAGAATGTTGTAGATATGGGCCTTATGGTTGCAAATTGGATGCAAGATGTCGACGGTTCGCTTTCTCAGACTAGTTCTTCAAAAATATCCGATGATGCCAAGAAAAATAGAACCATAATGAGTCGAGCATTACAAAGTGTCGGGTTTGTCAATTATCCAGGAGAATACTGGCATTGGTCTTATGGTGATAGATATTGGGCTTATTGTTCAAAAGAACAATTTGCGTTGTATGATACAGTAAAGTAAGTATTTAGCTACAAGAAATGAAAGAATATCTTAAACCTTTCGAAAACACCAAAAATCAACTGAAACATTACGTCACCATTGATTTTCTTAAAAATCATCCGCATAAAATAAAAAGATGTGCTGAAATTTGGCTTGAAGTTCTTGGGAAAATATGGGTTCCTGAAGTTACTTTGGATCAAGTCGTTGAGAACTTGCATAATCACCTCAATGATAATCAATTGCCTATAACATTTGTTGCTTTGGATGACGAGGTACCAGTAGGAATGTGTTCTCTGCGTAAAAATGATGGCATTCTGCCAAATTTAATGCCATGGCTTGGTTCTCTAGTTGTAGATCCCGTGTATCAAAAACAAGGGATCGGTAACAAGCTAGTTGAGGTAACAAAACTCAAAGCTCAAGAATTAGGCTTTGATACGCTACACCTTTTTGCTTTCGATGCCACAATTCCTGAATACTACCAACGTCTTGGATGGAATATAATTAGTATGGACAATTTTAAAAGGCACCCAGTCACTGTAATGCAATGCTTGTTGATTTAATCATTAATAACAGTCCGTTTTATATAAATGGATAATTACGATATTGCCCAACTGCTTTCGAATGTCTTATATTTAAGACAGAAACCCGCATGATTTTTAATTCTACAAAAGAAGGAGTGACCTGCGCAATAAAGGTAGTGCCCAATGCTTCCAAATCTGGTTTGGGTGAAATTTTGCAGGTCAGCTCAGGGAAAGAAATAAAAGAGATCCTCAAAATATATGTTAAATCTCCTGCTGTAGAAGGAAAAGCAAATCAAGAGGTCATTAAATTTTTGAGCGCCCTTTGGGGACTTAAAAAATCTCAGATGAAGATAATCAAAGGAAGTTCACAATGCTACAAGATCTTATTTATCAAGGGAAGTTCTGAAGATTTACTCCGTAAATTATCACGGAAAAGTATTTAATAGACTTCTCTTTCAACGAAGAGAGCGCTTCATTACAATCAATTGAGGGTATTTTTTGCGATTTTCTATTAGTCTGCTATATAAGTGGGGAAGTGCATCGATGTCTGAAATTTTACAAAAGTTAATCTGGCTGTAAAAATCTTCAAGCCACCCATGAGGCAAACAAAAACAATCTTTAAGACCAATGTGTTTTTCTATCTCTTTCAACATAAGTGTCCCAATTCCTTGGCGCTGAAAATTTTCAAAAAAACCTTCAATTTCTATCCTTCCATCTTGCTTTCAAACGCAGAATTCAAATTTAAATTAAGCCATTGTGGAATAAACTCTTTTAACGGTTCTGGGCGAAGATCAATTGTTTCTAATCTATCGATTGGCATCCAAAGAATGTTGATATGATCCTCTAATTGTCTTAATGCAGTATGAGGGGTGGTTAAAAAATTAGAGTTTGCTTCGAAAATAAAATTATATTCATGGGTATGGCATTTTGCATGTTTCTTAGTATCAGGATCGAAAGAATATTCAAAACACCCTAAAAACCGAATAATTTCAAATTCAAAACCGATTTCTTCTTTGAGCTCTCTAAGCAGAGCATTTTTAGCACTTTCTTTATGTTCAATGTGACCACCAGGCAGAAAATAGAAATCTGGATCAAGTCCTGTTGTTTTACAAAGTAAAATATGCTTCTCTTTAATGATCACAGCACGGGATTGGACATGGATGTCGTTTTTATTCATTTGCTTTTCCTCTATAAATAAATTCAAAATCGTATTTGTCTACTCAAACAGCGCTTTTCACCCCACAGTATGTGTGCCTCCTGTCATGGAATAAAGCTAAAATACCCAGGCGCCTCTTTATCTTCACAAGGAAAGGGCGTCATATTTATAAACGTATCAATACCAAAGGTAAGCCACGGTTCATTACTCAAATGCTGTAATGATCTGGCAATAGATGTTTTACCGCTGGATCCAGCTCCATTTAAAAAGATAATTTTGCTCATATTGACACCCCTGATGTTTTAATATCTACTCTTAGAATTTCATATCGAACTATTTTTTCATCAGAATATTTGTCAATTCCAATAAAATGCATACCTATTTTTTCCAATACTCGACATGATGATCGATTGTCAGGATGGGAAAATCCACATAATTTATCAATTTTTAAATTCTTAAATCCCCACTCAACAAGGGCATCTGCTAGCTCTGTGGCATAACCTTTATTCCAAAATTTCTTATATAATCTGTATCCTATTTCAATATCTGGTTGGCTATCATCATAGGCATTATAATTTATTCCAGCACGACCAATAAATTCTCCTGTTTCTTTTTCAAAAACAAGGCCAAAAGAGAATCCATATTTTTCAAAGTGTTTTATTGACTTCTCATACCATGAGAGAGATTCTTCTCTAGAACGAGGATAACCATTTCCAATGTAACGCATTACATCAGGATCTGAATCCAGACTGTAAACTAATTCCACATCAGAAATACTAGGTGGTTTTATAATCAAACGTTTTGTTTCAAGAAAATTTTTCACGGATTTACAGCCACTCTTGACTTGTTAAGAAACCATTTTAACATGCCACTTTCCCTTTTGCATTCCACGTCTGCATCATGTATTACCCTTATGATCCGTAAGCACTGCATCAATGATACGTAAAGGCTCTGCGGCTTCGATAGCGTTCCATTCTGTCATGCCTGCTGCAACAATCAATGCCTTCCATAAAGTCCAGGCGCGCCCACGGGCCCATGTACCAACATCTAGTGGAAGCATGGCACGAAAGGCTTTTCGGCTTTCACCTTTGAATAGCGTCCAAGCAATTGCCAAATCACAAGCAGGATCACCAACCGCTAATTGTCCGAAATCGATCACAGCACAAAGTCGTCCTTCTTGTACCAACAAGTTGCCCGTGCTGAGATCACCATGAACCCACACTGGCGCACCTTGCCAAGTCGTTGCAAGGGCTGTTTCCCAAATTTCAGTGGCTGTATAAACATCAATTTTATTTTTTAAGGTTGAGAGTGCTTGTCGTGTTTCAGCATCATAAACGCTCAATGATCCTCCACGAAAGAAACTATGCGCTCCAGCTGGAGGGCCGCCCGATGAATCAATGCTTTGTAGCGCGATTAAGAACCGCGCAAGATTGGTCGCAAAGTCACGTAACTCTGCTATGGGTGCCGTTGATGCAGAATCGCCAGGTAGAAAAGCATTAATAGACCACCTCCAAGGATAATCCTTCGTAGGCATCCCAATCGCTAATGGTGTTGGGATTGGTAAGGGGAGCAAAGGTGCCAGTTTTGGTAACCAATGCTGTTCCTTCTCTACCTGCGCGACGTAATCCATAGAACTAGGCATACGTACAAGCATGCGTTCCCCAAGGTGAAAAGTCCTATTATCCCACCCTTGATGAGTAACTGGTCGGATAGAGAGATCTTTCCATTGAGGAAATTGGGTAATAATCAAGCGGCGCACGAGGTTGTCGTCTATCACTGGAGTGTTAATAAAAATCTCCTATTCTCACAATGCACAGTTATATTAAATTCATACCCTGAAATTTAACAGATCTAAATCAGTTTATTTCTTTTCTTTCTGCTAAAATACCTCCATTGGTTAATTTTTGGAAACAACTCATTAAAATTGTTTAGTATCACATAAGTGAAAAATAAAGTTAATAAAATGGCTCATATTAACAATGCTGTTCATAGACCCGTTGGGCCTTGGACCAAACAAATTCATCAGTCTTTTAGCTTTTTGCACAAACATGGGTTCAATCAAGTCCCTAAACCATTAGGATTTGATGAATCATGAAAAATAGAGAGGATATTTACGAAACAGATAATTTATTGCTTCGCCGCCCAACAGCGACGGATGGAATTGTTTTACGCGATCTTTGGCGTAACGAAAAAGTTCGTCTATTCCTTGGGGGAATTGTTACAGATACAGAAATCATCGAGAAAAAAATTGTCTCAGTACAAGAACATTGGGATAAACATAAATTTGGCCAATGGGCTGTTTTCGAAAAAATCTCTAAAGAAGTGATTGGCATTTGTGGTCTCCATCATTCTGAAGAGGGTATTGAACTTTCCTATATGTTTTTTCCAGAATTTTGGGGGAAAGGACGAGGCTTTGAAGCCGCCAGCGCAAGCTTAGATTATGGTTTCGATGTTCTCTTGCTTGAGCGAATTACTGCCATTACCCAAAAAGCGAATGAAAGCTCATGTCGTCTTTTGAATAAAATTGGAATGAATCACATTAATACTATACTGCGTTTTAATGCTGTTCAGTATATATACGAAATCACTCAATCGTAAGCTTACGAATAGTTGTTTCATTAAGATTCACAAACCCCTGGTTTATCCGAGGAATAATGATACCAAGAACCAATAAAGTAATTTTCTGTTACCGGAAGGATGTAGATTTTCCTACATTGATATTTACCTGTTTGGGGATTCTCTCTCCATCGCCCTTTTAACCATCCACCACCAGCTTTGGCTTTATTAATCTCTTCCTGAACAACAAAAGCTCCAGAGTTATCTTTGTAGTTCAATTGGCTGTGTCCAATCAGTTCAGGATGTAATGGGGATACAAAAAACACACCGTCATAATCTGCCATGAAAATATCAGAAGAATTTTTTCTAAATTCTATGATTGCTTTTTCTTTTCCATATTTTTTAATGTAATTTTCCGCTTTCTTAACAATTGCAATAACCTTAGATTGATCTATTGTTGTTGCCTCTATGCTGGAAGCATTTGCGCTAGAACAGAAAAGTAATACGACAAGTATAGCCCAAAAATTTTTCATAAGTATCCTTTTTTATTTAAAGTAAAAACAAACATGGATTCTCTTAAATGCAATCAGGCGATCCTAACATAAACATATATCTTTTGCAAATGGCCATTAAAATCCGCGTAATAATGACAAATAATTAAAATCTGGGCGAATGCTATTAAATCAAAATTTTCTATTCTATGTTTAAGTTTTGGGTCCACGTTGTATTCTTTTAAAATTTTCTTCAAATTCAGAAATTGAATTCATAAGTGTAGGTCGTTTTTCTTTGTCAGGATCCATCATTCTGAATAGTAAAGCTATTATTTTTGGGGGTACTACTAATAAACTCTCTGAATCTTTATCGAAGCCAGAGTTTGAGTTTGAAACTATAGACGCATGACCATACTTTTCCAATATTGCTTTTAAACTTTCTTCTCTGGAATCTATATACTTACGTTTCAAATCTTTATCCTGTTCAGACAGGATTAACAACATTCTAAGTGACATAAAGCCGAGTTGGTAAATATCAGTGGCATAACCTCTCTCTGTGTTGGATTCTGGTGCTTTACAACAAAGTGGTTTTTTATTGCCCGGCAAGTTAACCTTCATAGATTTAACTTTTGGCTCTAATGAAACACTAAATGCCAAATCCACCCAACGAGATTTCTTGTTAATCGGATCATAAACCAGGTTACCTTCATGCACATCATTATGAATCGCATTATGATCGTGAATATTCTTTAGTGCATAAAATGAAGAAAGAATAATTTCAAGTATTTCGTTGGCTTTATAAATAGAATTGCTCAAATACAATTTTTCAACAGAAACCCCTTTTGCAAACTTACAAAATAAGTAATTAATTTTATGATTTTGATCATCAAAGCTTCCACGGAAATCATTTACGGCAGATAATTGTCTAATTTCATGCTGGAGATCTTGTACGTCTTCTGCTTTTGAATAAGGCTGCACTTTTACTGCTAGTGGTTCTTTAGAATCAATATCTTGAGCAAGCTGCACTGTGCCATCTGTTCCCTTGCCCAACCGATGTTTATAAATTGCATAATAGTGAGTTTTCCCATATTCAACCTTTATCACTTTATCTAAGGGTCCATCAGAAATATCTAGTACTTTTTCGTTTGGGTTTTCTGTAAAAAATTTTGTTATTTTTTGAGCTTTTTCTTGTAAAGCTATACTACCCAATGATATTTCTCGATCGACCGCATCGGTTGAAAAAGTTTTATTTAAATTCACTAAAGATTCATTTTTTCGCGACCAAATACGAGTGCTTATAATAGCCGCTGCGGTTACTAATAAAATAGAAGCAAAAATAAAAACAGCAGGTTTTTTATTGCGCATATAATTTATCTCTTTTTTAAATTACTAAATTTATCTTCGATCCATTCAACCGCAAAATGATTAAGATCTGGCGCATTAAAAAGGAAGCTGTCTGCATTTCCGACTTTGCTGGCAATTATTTTTCTGCTTTCAATATAGTCTCCCGTAATCAACGGAAAATAATCCCCTTCCCAATCCACAATGCCCTTACTTGTATCAAATTCTTCTATTTCTACCCAAATTTTTTCGTTATTTTGAATGATTGGACATTTCCATCTTACAATGCGTTTATTAGGGGTATTACAAAGATTTTCTGCGTAGTGGTATAAAGTGATATGGGCCAATGGAGATCCTAAAATTAGAACTTTTCCATTTAATTGGCAAAGATGATGCAATGGACTATCAATGCCATATCCATAATTTAAGGGATGATGCTCGGTAATCAGTTTGGCATGCTTTCCGAGTGCGCAAACGGATGCCCCTGGATTTTGACTTCGTAAGGTGTTGGGTGTTGTTCTTAAAAATTCAGCTAAAATTCCATGGTCTCTTTTAGCCCTAGCGATATTAATATCAAATGGCGGTAATGCTTCTAGATAGGCTTTTTGTTTAGCAGTTGCCCAATTCTTAAGATGGTAGGGACAATCTTCCCAACCCACGTACATCATTAAAGTTCCAGAACTTCCAATAATATCCATAATTCCTTTGATAACGATATCTGGTCCCCCGACAAGTTCACCAATGGCTTTTACAGAGGCATGGAGCATTACGATATCGCCTGAAACTAGACCACATCTAACCAAATCGTGTTTAATACTTTCAACTGTAGATATATTACTTTTATTCAAAACTAAAACCTTCAAGGGAAATATATGATAAACTAACCTAATTACTCAGGATCTATAGAGATTTTTACATATTTTGCTGATATTTGTCCAAGTATTAAATTTTTATTGAGATCCCTTACGATCGAGAGAATGTGAAAAAATAAACAATTCTTTGAAATAGCTATCTGAAATCACAGTATTGACTAAAAAGTTTTACTTTGAGATTCTGTAATAATTTGAAAAATTTGCCGATGCTTACTTGTGGAGATTTCTTTTATGAAAAAAATCAAGTTTCATTTGATTTTCTTTGCTGCTTTTCTTATATGCTCTTTTGCATCACTAGCAAGAGTTAATTGTACCGATCATACTGTCGTTGTCAACCCTGCAAAGGAAAAGGTAAAGTATAAAGTGGAAGTTGTGCCATACGACTCAAATTGGCCTAAGATGTACGAAAAAGAAGCCACCCTTCTTAAACAAAGGTTGGGGGATAATGCGGTAGCAATTCATCATGTAGGGTCAACATCTGTCCCTGGTCTGCATGCAAAACCTATTATTGATATTATTGCGGTTGTAAAAGAGGCGCCCAGTACAATCAAAGCCTTAGAATCCATCAGGTATGAATACAAAGGTGAATATAATATTCCCTTTCACTTTAATTTTTCTAAAAAGGGCAATCCCAAAGTCTATGTACATTTATTTGAAGAAGGCAACCCAGAAATTGAGCTAAACCTTTTATTTAGAGATTATTTGCGTTCACATCCAGAAAGTGTAAAAGAATATGCCAATTTAAAAGCCTATCTCCTTACACAAGAAAGCTCTTTTGAAAAAACAAATTCAAAATTTAAAGGGTACACACTAGGCAAGGATTCTTTTATTCGAAAAATTTTAAAAAACGCTGGTTTTAATAGGCTTAGAATCATGCATTGCACACATCAGGAAGAGTTAAAAATGGCCAATGTTTTTAGACAAAAGTATTTTCAGGAATTGAAGATGCCGGATCCCGATATCCAAACTTTCAATCATCCAGAGCACATTCACCTCTGCCTCTATCAAGGAATCAATATCATTGGTTATGCTCATTTACAATTGTTAACCAAAGAAGAGGCAATTTTACGAATATTTGTTATGGATGAGACATTCCGAAACCAAAACTATGAATCTGAATTTTTAACTCTGTTTGAAAAGTGGCTTCGATCGAAAAATTACAAATCTTTACAAGTCATCACTTCTCAAACCTTGCGTGATTTTTATGAAAAATACGGCTTTAAAGAAGTGTCGCAACAAAACAACGGGCTTAACAAACGTAAAGTTGATCGCAGCGAGATAAAGATGCTGAAGATGTTAAAAGTGGTAGGAATGAGGAAAAGTTAGTCACCCGTTATTAATTAATTTCAAAATATCACCATCCTTGGCGAATATTTTTTTTAAATGCTAGCCTGTTTTCCTTGTGTTTGGGTGTAATTGTAAACCAGATGATGATTGCGCGGCCTGTTCTCGAACTGCCATCTGAGCTGCATGTAATCGCCGTTGCATCAAAAGCGGAGCTACCTGTCTAGCTACTGCTGCTGTTGCTGTTGCCACTTGCATCTGTTGAGCAGGGTCTAGCGATAAGAGTTGTACAACATGCGGTTCAGCACGTTCCCAAAACCTAATGCAAACCTCTTCAAGCTCAGGCATAATCCCACGAAGATCGGTTTCAAAATCGGCAAACGCTGCACGTGTTTCAGCGGAGAAATTATAGTCTGGATTATCTGACTCAATAGCTTGTTCACTCTTTAGCTTCATGATTCTTACTCCCCATTAACATTTTAAAACAATACAAGCCAAAAACTTCTAAATATGCTTTTGTTAAGGCCATTTAATTGACTCGGCCAAACAAAAACAATCCATGCTCCAAACACTATTATGCTTTATGGGTACGCATAATACTATCCAATATTAGAAGTTGAATTCTCAGCGCATTGCTTCGGATTTATTTCCTCTAAATACTTTGGTATCCGGCCAGCTAACGTATATGAGACTCGCCTTACGAACCCAGTGCTACTCAAAATATTCTTTTCTATCCATGCTGATGCAACCACATACTATAAAAATAAGGTGATCATTTTCTTTTAATTGTAAATCCCAAAAGTTTTTTATTTTCCTAAAAAGGTGGGATCTTTTGAATCCATCCAAGATATCCCATCAAAAAGTATAAGAATTTTTCCAGATTTAACCCGTTCCCCAACAGCTCAAAGTGCATCGCTCCAATCTTCATAACAAGCGAAAGCTGTCTTGAATTGTCGCGATAGTTGTCGAGAAAATTCCTCTAATTGATGTTTTGCCGTCGTTTTTTTATCTGGTGGGAGACCTGAAAAAGTATAAAAATAATCAAAATATTTACTAAACTCTTTAATAAGTCGACTTTTCCCAATGCAACGACTATCCCCTGGAGTCAAATAATTACAAATGTCATTTCTATCCTCCATTCTAAAGTATTAAAATAGAGGTGTAAATGTGCAAATGTAAATTTTATCCTCCACTGTGAATAGAACCTAGGGCCAAGAGATTATGAGTACGAGGGATAGAATTTATGTATTTGATTTTATTAATTTTTTTTCGAGGATTTCGCTACAACTTACCAAGTTGGTCTTATAACAATATTATAAAACACCTAGAATTCATACAAACTATCCCAAAAATGCTGTTTACTCCCAGCCCCTGGGGTCCCATTTGTTTATCTCATCCATGGCTATTAAGGCAAACAGATCCTGAACAAGCACTTATTCCATTACCCAACGATAGACAATTCATATGACGGTTATATCAAGCCTAGCGTTTCAGTACCTCACAATAAGAAAAATAGTCTTACTATTTTAATATCAAGGTAGGAATACTTTCCTTCAAACTTTTCATATATTGGCTTTAGCTTTCCATCTTCAGATTTTTTTAATTCCGATAAAATGATATCAAAATCTGTTTCTGGAAGTTTCTTCTTTAAGCCAGCCATATGGGAACTGTCAATCTGTTTTAAACTCAGGAGTTTTTCTATATGATTAACAATCGTTTCCAGTGAAAATTCACGTTTTTCGGCTATTGATTCAATAGACAAGTTTTCTTTTATCATCCCTAAAGTTATCATATGGGTAGGGATTCCATCTGTATCTTTAAATTTTCTTAATCCCTTTCTTTTTTCTTTTATGCTAGCACCCATCTTCCCTTCAACATAGCCTTCGAAACGCTCTATCAGCGTTTCTTTTTGATATTGTGTCTTTTTTTCTTCAGATAATGTTCGCAAATATTGAATGGAAGCATCTGAATCTTTTTTAAAAACTTTATCATGCTGTAGAATTTTAGGGTTTACTTTTAATGCTAGTTCATTAAGATTCATAAGCTTCAATCCATTCAAGCTCCGCACCCTTGATAACGCCACATAGCCCATGCCGAGTTCAAAAACATCCCCCAAGTCCATCTCTGCAGCATCG
>Ga0207035_1163_pt1 | contig 15074 bp, 7 predicted proteins | sample Alteio_BWMinCont_77_FD_153272 | JGI IMG/M metagenome (GOLD analysis project Ga0207035, IMG submission 153272) | Enriched cells from forest soil in Barre Woods Harvard Forest LTER site, Petersham, Massachusetts, United States -... | ecosystem: Environmental > Terrestrial > Soil > Temperate forest >... | reverse complement strand
GCCACCTGCAGGGAGATGTCTTCGATTTGATCCTTGCTCACCTCGACGAGGCCGGAAGCAACGTCGAAGCGATTTACAAACTCATAACGCGAACGCGGTATCACCTTCATGAACGAAAACTGCTCGCGAAACCAGCCATGGTTGGGATCTTCCTCGATCTTGGAGAAAGGCTCCGATGCCTGACGCCAGGTATCCGGAATGCTGGCTGAGCCTGCGATGTAGTCAGCATATTTTTTGAGAAAGACGGGACCGTCATCGGGCAGCGTATCTACAGCGGTATGGTCGATGACTGCGTGTGCACGCGTGCCCCACGAAAAGGCCGGCTCCGGAATGCAGAGCGCTGCAGCAAGCAGGACAGCGAAGGAAGATTTGAGCTTCATGGTTTCGACTCCAGGAGACGGCAGCTTCGCATGGGTTCAGATGAAGGCCTCTTAGGCCATTCGTGTCAGAGATGACTAACAATCGCCGTTTATGGATCGAGAGGATCTAAGGGATCTTGCTGCAGCGATTCGATCAACGGCAGAAAGACGAGACTGGTGTCGGAAGGCTGGCTGACAATCTTGGAAGGCAGATAGCCCATCTCTTTAAGGCAGCGATCTGCAAAGAACTGGCTTGCAATGTAACTGGTTTGTGCCGCATCGCTGATGACGAGCGCCGGCTTATCCATAGGCATGTTGTAGCGATAGATCTCCCGCACCGCGTTACGCATATTCGTGGTGGTATGGCGGGCGTGCGGATCGACAAGGATCGCCGCTTCCGGCACGTTGTAGTCATGCAGCAAAGCCTTCTTCATCTCCATCGCTTCAGAAAAATGTGTTTGGGAAGGATGCACATAGCCACCGGACACGAGTATGAAAGGCGCTTTTCCTGCGTGATAGGCCTCTGCTGCGAGTGCGGTGCGCTTGCGTCCGGCTTCGGAGAGCGCAGTATTGGGATCGTCAGGACCAGCGCCAGGAACAACAATCACCGAATAGTCATACTTCTTCCATTGGATCGAAGAAACCGCCTCCACCGCGGCCTTATTCACTCCCGCCTCCATCGGTTCCAGCCTGCCTGCCTCATCGCGATGGTTGAGCGCCAGCAGTTCGAGCGCAGTCTTGAGCGATGGCTCAAAGAAGAGCTGCGAAGCCGATGCGGAAGATATCTGCTCAGCAAGCGTTGCGATATGTTGCTGAAATTCAGCGGAATGTACATCGAAGGAAATAGAGTCGATCTGTGGGTACCGTGGAGCAGCGCCCTGTCCATAGACTTCAATGATGTCATTCAAGCCACGCGCGCATACCTCCCATGCATGGATCAGCAACCGGTCGCCGCTTTGCTTTTGATAGAGCACGTATGCGCCGCTCGGCCGAAGGCTCTTGTCGACCAACTCCCGTAACGACGAATCATCTTGGTAAAGCTGACCAAGAGCAAACGAGACCATGCGAATCTCCTCCTCTGTCCAGAGAAGAGATTTCAAGGTGCAGACGGCATCTCCTTTGCATGTCTTCACCGACCACGCGAGAAAACGTTGACGCTCTGCGCTTATGAGGCTCAGCGATTTATCCGCCATCATTGTGGTACGGACTCTGGGATCAGCCTGAAGAAGCGAGAGCAGATAGAAATCCTTATCCTGCAAAGCAGCGTGTAGCGGCAGCGCTTTATCGATTGCCTGAGCATGGAACGGATGAGGGAGCGCAAAAACTCCTGCCGCAAAAAGCAGACGCGGCCATGAACGGATCAGCATAGGCATACATTATCCTCTGATGGGAAAAGAAATCGGCTCGACTGCAAAGGCCTGCGCACAGAGCGCAGGCCTTTGCCACGCTCTTAGAACTTCAAGCTTAGACCTGTCTGCACATTGCGCGAGGTGCGTGCCGCTGTCTGTCGCAGAAAGTCGCTCGAATTAACTGTATTGATGACTGAACCAGTGCAGCCAGTCGTAGTATTGCAGTTCAGATTGTTGGTGTTCAGCAGGTTTTCCGCCTCAAAGAATGCGGCAACGTGAATGCGCTCACCGATATTAAAGTAGCGCTTGATCTGAGCATCTTCCTGCGAGAGCCCACTGCCGTTAAGGCTGTTGCGGCCAACGAAGAGAGGCCGATCGTTCACCACGCCATCATTGTTAAGGTCTGTACCGGCGATAGGATTGATGGGGAAACCGGAGTTCATGAACGTCATCGAAGAGAATTCGAAGCCGTTCAGCCAGCGCATGGAGTCGGCGTGAAAGGTCGGCTGATAAAGCCCCTGAATAACGAGGTTATGGGTAGCGTTGTTATCCGCGTTGCCATAATCGCGATGGATATTCGTCGGATCGCTGACACTGCCGCCTTCACCGATGTTGTCGGCCAGCGCATGCGAGTACATGTAGTTCACAGTGAATTCGAGCCCTGTGGATAGCCGCTTTTGCAGCGTGAGAAATCCGCCGTTGAAGTTCGTCGTTGCTCCAGAGCGGATTAGGTTGATAGCGCCGAATGCGGGATTAGGGCGGTTGTTGGTTCCGGCGAAGATGGGCCTTCCGTCGGCCAGCGCCTGGCCTGTCGGGGCTAGATTTGTATCGGTGTAGTAAAGGCCGTGCCGCATGGCCGCGAACTGGTAGCCAACCGTCAGTTGGAAATTGTCGCCAAGCTCCCGCTGAATCTGCACATTGGCCTGGTGCTGATAGGCATTGTGAAAGCTCGGATCGAAAGCAGTGATGCTTGGCGCGACCTCGAAAGCTCCGCCATTGAACTGAGGAACATTCGGAAAGACCGGAGCACCCGGAACGGTGCCTGCTACCTGATAGTTGAGGAGGCGATGCCCGTTGACCTGCGCGGCATTATAAAAAGTGGCCAGGCCAGGAACGTCGTAATACATTCCATAGGCTGCATGGACAACTGTCTTGCGGCTGGCGCCCGGCGACCACGTAAGCCCTAGGCGCGGCGCAATGTCGCTGTAATCGTTCGGCACACTACGCGAGAGCGAATAGGGTGCAAGATTGTCGAAGGTTGGAAAGAAGATGACTTCATAGCGGGCACCCGCATTGATATTGAGATTGGGAGTGACGCGAATCTCATCCTGCGCAAAAAGATTCAGGAAGTTGAAAGCAATACGGATCGAGGGATCGCCACTGTATGTCGTCAAATAGGTATAGGTGAAGGGCTGGCCGGTCGCAGGATCGATGGTTCCCGCCACCGTATTGAGATACTGGTTGAGCGAGCTGACGGCAGGACGGTTATTTTGCTCGGCAACGCCACTGAAGCTGAAAGTGGGCGCCGTCCCGGAGAGATTTGCGAAGAGCTCGTGGTCGTATTCTCCTCCAAACTTCCAGGTATTGCGTCCGCGTGTCCAGGTCAGGTTGTCGAGCGCGCTCGTGCTTCGTTCGGTGGTCGTGGTAGTGGTAAGCGGGCTGAAGCCTATGTTCGCGACGCTGCTGATGTTGATCAGTACATCCCCGGCAGGTGAGCTGTTGACGACTGGGAAGTCACCCGTATCCCGTTGAATCACGCCAAAGCGCAGTTCGTTGAGAAGATTATTCGAGAGCACAGTCGCGAGCTGAACGCCGCCGCCGTTTTGGTGATCGATGTACCGGGAGCCGCGATCCACGATGCTGAGGCCGCTGTCATTGTTCGGTTGATGATTGGTAAAGCGTGCATAGCGGATATAGCCGCTGTTCTTCTGGTTCAGCGTGTAATCCACTTTGCCAACAATCGTCCTGTAGGTTTCGCCAAAAGGCGCACTGCCAATCTCGTCGCTCGGAAGCCCGAGCGCGGTCGCATTGGCCGGAGTGATCGTGATGGCATTCGGAAGTGTGTAGGGATTGTTCTCAAATTGTCCGAAGAAGAAAAGCTTGTCTTTGACAATGGGTCCGCCGAGGGTAAAGGCCACGTCATTCCAGCTGCGATCTGGCTGAACCGTGGAAAGCGTAGGGATCGCCTGCAGATCGCTGGGCCGCCACTGTCCGAGCGCGGAGCCATGAAATTCATTGGTGCCGGATTTCATCACCACGTTGATCTGACCGCCAGCGGCTCTGCCGAACTCAGCCGAATAGCCATTCGAGAGTGTTTGCGTCTGCGCGACTGCTTCCGGTGTCACAATAATGAGGCGAATCTGGCGGTTGCCTCCATGCTGCGTATCATCCAGACCATCCAGGTTCCACTGCGAACGCTCCGCTCCGCCGAAAGTGAACTGTGTGGTTGAGAACGTGCTGGTCGGTATGCCGATCACTCCAGGCGCGAGCAACAGATAGTTATAGACATTGCGCGATGCAATGGGCAGGTTTTCGATTTCTTTCTTGTCGAGGACAGCTCCCACGGTCGAAGTTCCCGTGTCCAGAATGTCTGCCCCTGCCTCAACCTGAACTGTCTGTTCGGCGCTTCCGACTTCGAGAGAAATATCCAGCCGGGCTTCCTGCCCCACATTCAGAACAATGCCTTGCTGGGTATTTTTCTGAAATCCATCGGCCACGGTGGCCAGCTTGTAGGTTCCCACCGGGACGAGGGGAAAGCGGTAATAGCCTTTGTCGTCCGATGTCGTCTCTTGTGAAATCCCGGTAGCGATGTTGGTCAGCGTCACGTGAGCACCGACAAGCGCCCGCTTGGCGGTATCGGAAACATAGCCGTTCACTGCGGCATCGACTGCATTCGCTTGCCCAAACATGGCAGCGGGAAACAGGAAAAGGATGATCAGAATCTGGAAATAAAATTTGCGCATGGCTTGGCTCTCCTTGCGGCAACGCTTCGCGCAGCAAGGCCGCGAAACATCGCACAGTAAGGCCAAAGCTAAGGAATGAAATTTCGCGCGGGTAGTCTCAGGAGCGCGTCACAATGTGAAATCACTTTGTTTCATGCCGGGCAAGTGACGGAAACGCAATGGCTTATCAACAACGGACCGGAGGCTCGTTTATCAAACTTTAATCGGGGACGAGTGATAATCGACATGTCCAGTAGCCATGCTTTTGAAGGAACTACTCCCCCAAACTACGATGGATTTAGCGGAAGACGATCGCTGGCAGAGCACGCAGCGCATTGTCGACTCGCCGCACTTCCGCAAATCGCCCCGCCTCTCGCGGCTGCTCCTTTATCTTTCAGAACAGACTCTTCTCGATCGCACAGATCTACTCACTGAGTACAACATCGCAATCATGGTCTTCGATCGCGACGCCAGCTTTAATCCAGGTGTCGATACGATCGTTCGCTCCCACATGGTTCGTCTGCGTCAACGGCTCGATCAACATGCTGCGGAGAACGAGACGACATGCTCGATGCGAATTGCCGTTCCAAAGGGTGAGTATCTCGTTCGCTTCGAGTCGGTCACGCCATCTTCGTTCGAGAGCGATGCTTCTCCACGTCCAGAGATAAATCTCCTGCCCTCCCGCACAGAGCAGATCCCTCCAGCCAACAATCGGTCAAACCTGCTTGTACTCACATGCTGGCTGCTGGGAGTGGCAGTTCTCGCGCTTCTTTCCGCCTTGCTGCTCGTACTGCATCACTCGGCGCGGAAGTCTGCGGATATACCCGCAGCACAGCATCCTCTATGGAGTCATCTCTTTCAACCGCATCAAAGCACAACATTCATCGCAGCAGACAGCGGCCTGGTCCTGCTGCACGCCATGACGCATAAGGACACGACCCTCGCCGAGTACCTCAAGCGCGATTTCAGCCAGGAAACACGCGGTCTCCCGCCAGAGAGGGCAGCGGAAATCCTCAACATGGCGGAGCGCCGCTATACCTCGTTCGTGGACCTCAACATCTTTCGTCGCCTCAGGCATTTGCCTTTCGTGACCGCCGACAACCTCCAGGTGAACTATGCGCGGGACATTCAAATGGATGAACTCAAGCAAGGGAACGTCATACTCTCCGGAGCACGCGGCGCTAACCCCTGGCTGGAGCTTTATGAGCCCGAACTAAATTTCATAGGAAGAAGCGACGGTATTCACCACACATATCGATTCACCAATCGTCATCCTGAGCCCGGAGAGATGGCCGAGTATTACGTCACCGACGCGGATCCGAAACAGCGGGTCTTAGGCGTGCTGGCCTTTGTGCCAAATCTGGATGGAAACGGAAATGCTCTGATCATTGAAGGAAATTCCATGGCCGGAACCGAGGCAATCAGCGACTTTCTCTTTGAGGATGCAGCGCTGCTGCCCTTCCTGACAAAAATCAAGAAGCCCGATGGCTCATTACCCCACTTTGAAGTGGTGGTGGAATCGAACAGCGTCAACGGAAGCGCTGGTCCCATCCACGTTCTGGCGTATCGCACGCATCCATAGCTCCTCATCGGCAGGTCGAACCATCAGAAGCGGTCGGCGATTTCGGAAGGTACCAAACTCTTATTTCGTTACCGTTACGCTGACCGTGGTGCTTTGCGAGATGCTGCCGGAAGTGGCAGTAATGGTGATCGTAGAGCTGCCAACAGGAGTACCCGGCGATCCGCCGCACGCGGTGAGCCCACTAACTCCTGCGATCAGTATGAGCACCAATAAAACGCCTTTAGCAGCCGAAGTCAGCCGCTTTCTCTGCCAGCATAGGACAAACCCAAGAATGCCCGCGGGCAGCCAGCACATCAGTGCCGTATTGCCTCCGGCTGCCGGTGTCTTTGGGTTGAGGCGAGTTACCATACCGTAGCCATTACGCTGCGTGATGATCGTCATCATCGTGCTGACCGATGCGTTCGATCCGCCCGCCGTCAACGTGGACGGGTTGAAGATGCACGCCGCGAATTCCGGCAGCCCACTGCAGGCGAAGGTAAATGTTCCGCTATCGCCTCCGGTAGACGTAAGGGTAATTTTTGCCTGTCCCGTTTGTCCTTGTTGAATCATGAGTGTGGTCGGATTTGCGCTGAGCGAAAATCCTGGGGTAATTACCGTTTGCGTGAGCATGGATTGCGAACCCGCGAAGTTCGCATCGCCACCGTAAACCGCATTAATGGTATGAGAGCCGCCAGTCAACGAACTCGTTGTATAGGTTGCCACGCCTTGAGCATTCAGCGGAGAGCTCCCCAGCAGAGTCATGCCGTCCAGGAACTGGACGCTTCCCGTCGGTGTTCCCGTAGCGGCCGTAATTGTCGCAGTAAAAGTTACAGATGTATTGAGATTCGCACTGGGGCTGGATGAACTGATCGTAGTGGCGCTGGCCGCCTTGTTGACGACGATCGTTTGCGAGACAGGCGTTGCCGCGGAAAAGTCTGCGTTGCCGGATTGCGATGCAGTCACAATAACGGTTCCTGCTCCAGTGATGGCGAGCGTACTGCCGTTGATGGTCGCCGGTCCGGTAAGAGCATAGGCCACGGGCAGGCCGCTGCTTGCCGTGGCCTTCAGCATCATGGGAGCCACACCATAGGTAACAGGGCTCGCCAGAGCGGGGAAAGTGATGGTTTGCGTTTGTACAGTTTCACTCACATCGAATGAGTTGCTGCTTGCGCTGATGCTGATGGACGAGGTTAGCGACGACGGCGGAGGTGAAGTAGTCAGCGGCAACGTCGCCACCAGCGTGTCGCCTGTGCCCGCAGCGCTCACCATAAGCTCGCTGAAGGATGCAACTCCGTTCGTACTCGTGCTGGCGCTGTTACCGCTCAGTGTTCCGTTATCTCCCGCGCCCAGTGCCAGAGGGATAGGAACACTGGCTGCGGGAAAGGCAGTTCCACTCTCGTCAAGCTGCACCGCCGCAGCAAAACCGGCATTGGGAAGAACGCTTGCAGGCGGCTGCGTGCTGAAGCTAAGCGCATAATTCGTCTCAACCGCGCCGGAGTCGACACAACTGGTGTCGCCATACGTTGTCTTGCGTGGAAGGCCGCGCTGATCGGTCGTGAGACCTGCGGGAATACTAGCGATGACACCTGCGCAGAGCGCCGGACTGCCGGGCAGCGATGGCATGGTCTGTGTCGTACCGCCAAAATTGCCCAATGGGGCTAACATCGCATTCGCGGTCACGATATTGCCGTTTGTGCCGTTGCTCGGGCATCCCGATCCCGTGCAGTCTGCCTCGCTGCCATTGGCTGTATTGCCGGACACGATGCTGTTGACCACTGTCATCGTCCCTGCGCTATTGATCCCCGCTCCGCTGCCATTGCTCGTAGAATTCCCAGTGACTGTGCTGTTCGTCATCGTCATCGTGCCGCCGTCAATACCCGAGCCTCCAACCTGTGAGCTATTCCCGGAAATGGTGCTGTTGCTCACCACCAGTACATCTTGATTATCAATACCGCCTCCAGGAAAATATTGACCAAGTACGCTATTCCCTGAGATGGTGCTGCCGACTATCGTCACCGTACCGACGTTGTTGAAGATGCCCCCCTTTTCCATTGAGCTGTTCTGCGAAACAGTACTGTTCATCAGTGTCAGCGTGGCATGGACGTTCAGGATGCCGCCGCCACTGTTTCCTGAGATGAGGCAGTTGCTGACGACGGTCGACTCGGATGAGTCGTTAAGGATACCGCCGACGGCCACGTCGTTACCCCCCGTGATGATTAATCCATAGAGAACTGCGTTGACCACTGGGTTGGCCATCGTTGTGCCGTTAGAGCCAACCGTGAAAACCGTGAACTGATTATTGCCGTTCACCGTCACCAGGGGGGTGAGCGTTGGGCCTGTAGTCGGACCAGTGATGGTCGTATTGGAGGGAACACTCAGTGTGCCACCGGTGAGCATAATCGTTCTTGCTGAAACCGGTTGCGTCGCAGCAAACACAGTCGGATCAAAGGTGATATTCCCCCCGCCATCCGACGCCGCGGCAGCCAGCGCATCGCGGAGCGTACACGTGAGCTGGTTGCCGGAAGCGCAGTTTGCCGCCGCACCTGTGGCGTCGTCCGACACGGTATTGACAATTGCCTGCGATCCGGCAAGGAAGCTTGCCGTGTAGTTCGCTGCATTTCCCGCTGTAACCGTATGGCTGATCGCTCCGCCATCGCTCCATGACGAGAAGACGTACATTTCGCCGGAAAGCGTTTGTGGAGATGTGGTGGCAATCAGATGCTGCGACCCCGCTGACCACACCAGGTTGACTGGCGCGACGTAATCAGTGCCATCCACGGTGACCGTGAGCCCCGCCTGCGATGTGCCAAAGGTTACGTGGGCATCCGTCGTCGATGACGTCACATCAAACGCGCTGCTGGTCGCGCTGATACTAAGCGGTGAGGTCAAGGAAGGCGGCGGTGGCGTCGTGGTTACAGGGAACGTCGCAATCAAGGTGTCGCCGCTTCCCGTCGCGTTCACCATCAGGTTCGAGAAGATGGCCGTTCCGCTCGCATTGGTCGTTGCCGTGCCATTACTCAGACTCCCGTTATCGCCCTGGGCCAGCGCAACCGGAATTGCGAGGCCGCTGTCCTGAACCGAGCTGCCATTTTCGCTAAGTTGTATGGCTGCGGTGAAAGTGGTGCCAACCCCTACCGTTGCCGGAGGCTCCTGGCTGAAGCTCAAGGCGTAATGAGTCTGGATCGCTCCGGCATCCACGCAAGTGGTTGCTCCGTAGGTTGTCGTCCGTGGCGCTCCGCGTTGATCGGTCGCAAGGCCCGAGGACAAATCCGTTAAGAGTCCGGCACAGATAGCAGCGCTTCCGGGCAAAAGGGATGACAATCCAGCGCCGACGACATTACCGCTCTCTTCGTTTGTCGGGCAGCTCGGTCCAACGCAATCATTTTCGACTAGAGAGTAGTAGGGAATGTCATTGAGTGTGTTATCCGCAACGATGCTGTTGGTCACTGTCAGGGGGCCACCGGTGTAAATGCCCCCTCCACTACCCATATAGTCAACCCGATTTCCAGTAACAGTACTGTTTGTTAGCGTCAGCGTACCGCCATTCTGAATACCGCCGCCCACGCCGTACTCTTCTACTGAGTTTCCGGAGATCGTGCTGTCGGTGATGGTCAGGAAGCCATCGTTTTCAATTCCGCCGCCATTGCCAGCCCCGTATATCCCAATGTAAATGTTTGGGTCTCCAGAGGATCTGTTCCCTGAAAGGGTGCTCCTAAGAATCGTTAGCACACCCGCATTTTCAATGCCGCCACCGCTGCCTTCTAAGGCAACACTGTTCAAAATGGAGCAGTGGCTTAGAATCAGCGTGCCAGCCGAATCATTGAAGACACCACCCCCGTAGTACGAGCTGATCGTGCCATTAATGGAGATGTTGTTAAGAGTGAGAGAGCCGTCATTGTAGAAGCCTGATCCACTATCAAAATTCTGAGAAGGAGCGGTTACATTCAGATTGGACAGCGCTGCGTTCACTACGCCGGAACTGACGTTGAAAATGGAGTTGCCGACGACAGAATCGCCATATACTGTCACCAGGTTTGTGAGGGAAGAACCACTGCCTGTAGTTGGGCCTGTGACTGTCGTATTAGACGCTACATTCAGCGTGCCGTGGGTAACAGTAATCGTACGTGCCGATGCTGACTGACTCGCACCAAAGACGGTGGAATCGAAGGTAATGTTGCCCGAACCTGCCACAGAAGCCGCCAACAATGCATCTCGCAGCGTACATAATCCCCCGGGAGTCGTGCAGTTGGCAGCTACGCCAGCGGCATCGTCAGCGGCTGTGTTTACAACAAAATTTCCATTGCTGGGTGAGCATGACGGTGAAGAAACGGGGACAACGTTGAATTCAGCCTGATAGACTGGCGTGCTCGTCGAGGCCGTCACTGGATGACTGATAGCGCCGCCATCGGTCCAGAACCCAAAATTATATTGGTCACACGCACTGCTCTGCGGCGAAGTTGTGGCAATCGTATGCTGTGAGCCTACAGACCAGGTCAAGGTGACAGGCGCGGTATAGGAAGTTCCATCCACCGTGAAGGTCGGTCCTGAAGGAGCCGCTTCGACTGTCACCTGAGTGGTTGAGGACGTCACATCGAATGAACTACTGGTCGAAGATAAGGTGATTTGTGGCGTTACACCCTGCGCGGTCAGCGGAAGATTCGTTACTAATGTGTCATCCGTACCAGGCGCTCCGACCTGAAGACCGGAAGAGGAGGCTTCTCCGTTAAAATTTGTCAACAGGCTGCTGAAATTCAACTGTCCTGCGTCGCCAGCACCAAGAGCTATGGGGATAACCACACCGCTTGCCGGGAACGGACTTCCACTTTCACTGAGTTGGATGCCCGCAGTAAAGAAGGCACCGGCGGCCACACTTGCCGGTGGCTGGGTGCTGAAGCTTAGTGAGTAGTTAGTCTGGACCGCGCCCGAGTCGAGGCAAACAGCACTTCCATAAGTTGTCTTACGCGGAAGTCCTCGCTGATCCATTGTTATGCCGGAGGGTATATCTGCGATAAGTCCTGAACAGATAGCCGGACTACCGGGCAGCGGAGGCATCGTCTGCGTGGGGCCGCCATACGTAGTCAAAAAGGCGAGCATCGCATTCTCGGTCACAATGTTGCCATCGGCGCCGTTGCTGGGGCAGCCCGATCCGGGGCCGGCACACGATGCGACTCCTGGGTCACCTGCAACGATATCGTTCGTCATCGTAAGCGTGGCACTGTTGTATATCACACTGGTTCCAGCTTGACCATTTGACGAGATCGTACTGCCTGATATTGTGAGGCTGCCCGCTTCGTTTTCTATGTCACTTCCGTTTTCGTCGGTACCCCCAAAGTTTCCAGCGATAGTACTGCCAACAATCGTCATGGAACCGTTGTTCGCAATGCCGCCTGCGGCCGACATAGTGCTGGTATTGAGGGTTAGTGTTCCGGCGCTGTCGTTGAAGATACCGCCGCCATCATCTGCGCTATCTGCCGTAAATGTGCAACTCGACACTGTCAATGCGCCCTGGTTGTAGATCCCGCCGCCGTTCATGCCGGTGGCAACACTATCAGCTAGAGCATTCGTAATGGTTAGCTGAGAGATAGCGGCATTTGTCACGCCGGGGTTAACGTTAAATATCCTGTAGGTCTTGTTTCCATCCACCGTCACCAGATTGACCGTGGTTGGTCCGTTGCCGGTGGTCAGGCCTGCGATCGCCGTGTTCGAGGGGATATCAAGTATTCCACCGACCCCCAGTGTGATCGTTCTTGCCGACACAGGCTGTGTCACCCCGAACGCCGTCGCAGAGAAGGTGATATTCCCTCCGCCCGTTCCCGATACGGCCAGCGCGTCGCGCAAACTGCAGCTCGCATCGGGTGTTGCGCCTGGCGCGCTCTGGTTGGTGCAATTTCCCGGAATGCCGCTAGCGTCATCCGCTGCAGTCGTCACCACATAGCTGGGCACACTGGGATTGACTAAAGGTCCAGCCGCGGGTGTATTCAAGCGTGAAGCGGCGGCTTGTCCTGTCGAATGGCTCTCCTGCGCGGAGACACCAGAGACCGACAATACCAAAGCAAAAAATAGAACAACTGAGAATACACACCTCAAGCGTTGAGGCGAATTGACTGAGCAGAGGAACATAAATCACCCCATTTGCGGAGGCAAAAAGACGGCGATTGTGTATCTCGGAAAGAAAAATCGTGACAGCTAGGCGGCCCAGGGAAAAGCAGGCTCAATCGCAGCGATGAGAAGAGAATGGTCTTTGTTGATCCTGCTTAAAAACCTTTTACCGCGAAAGCAACGAAACAATACCTGATAGTAAGTCCCATGTCCAGATAAATTCCCGATGAATGACCGGCAAATCAGATCGATACGTTTGCAACCGGTTGCAAACGGAGAATAGTGTTAAACGGCACGCCAGAACCGATTCCGTGCGCGCCGTTGCAGTCACCAATTGTGTCGATTAGTTATCCGAAGCCTTCGCCAGTCACGCAGGCGGTACAAAACTAGCTGCTCTTCTCAATCACTGCTTCAGGGCGTTGGGCATATTCTGCCCAGGAGCCGTCATAGAGGCTGACATTCTCCGCACCTGCAAGTTCCAGTCCAAGTGCGATGACGGCCGCAGTCACGCCGGAGCCGCAGGTAGTCGTGATCGGCTCTCGTATGTCCACACCCTTGGCAGTGAAGAGTTCACGCAGTCTCTCCGCAGACTTCAGGCGACCATCTTCAGCCAGTTCGGTGAAGGGAACGCTGATAGCTCCCGGCATGTGGCCGGAGCTGATGCCTGGCCGAGGCTCCGGTGCAGCACCGGTGAAGCGGCCATTAGACCGCGCATCTAGAATTTGCGCGTGCTCCGCGATCATCTGTTGCACATCAGAGAAGATTTTCACCGCATCGTGATTGAGTCTGGCCTGGAATGTCGCAGGCGCGCGTTGCACATGGCCAGAGTGTACAGGCAGACCGGCTTCAATCCACGCGCGAAGTCCACCATCGAGAATGTAGACTTGTTGCGCTCCCAGCGTGCGAAGCATCCACCACGCTCGCGGGGCGGAGAAGACGCCTTCCTGTTCGTAAATAACAATCGTCTTCTGGTCGCCAACACCAAGCGACGACATGTTGCGAGAAAACGCTTCGGGCGTGGGCAGCATATGGGGCAGCGAAGTCGAGTGATCGGAGAGTGCCTCAATATCGAAAAAGATCGCATCAGGAATGTGACTCTCTACATACCGTGCGCGAGTATCAACCGGCGGACTGACTCCAACGGGAGGAAGCGTTGCATCGAGGACCACCGTGCCTGGATCGCCCAATCGGTTATTGAGCCAGGAAGCAGTAACAAGAGGGTTCATAGAGACCAGCTTACTGCGTGCGCAGCGTTCCGGCGAGTTGCGATGAGCACACCACGGATTGAACTCGATGAGAGCGAAGGCATATGCTTTCGATACCGGCGATTTTTCGCAAAGCGCTGACGGCACACTCACAGTGCGATTTGCCTTCCGCCGCCAAATGAAACAAGATACACACCAGAGACCATCGATGATTCGACCCCTTACCATGCTGTGCCTCGCCGCTCTGACTTCCTGCGCCGTACTCGCCCAGGACGCTCAACCAACGCCGCTGTCCTACGATTGCCACCGCACCACGACGCCTATCCATATTGATGGAAAGCTCGATGACCCCGCCTGGCAGCAGGCGAAGTGGACGTCTGATTTCGTCGACATTGAAGGAGCGGCCAAACCGACGCCCCGTTTTCGTACGCGCGTCAAAATGTTGTATGACGACAAATATCTTTACATCGCAGCCGAACTGCAGGAGCCAAATGTAGCTGCGACACTCCGCGAGCACGATTCCGTCATCTTTCACGACAACGACTTCGAAGTCTTTATCAAGCCGCTTCCGCAGACGGAAAGCTACTACGAATTTGAGATGAACGCATTCAACACCGGCTGGGATTTGTTTCTGAACAAGCCCTATAACGAAAACGGCAAGCCCGACAACAGCTGGGACATCCTCGGCCTCAAAACCGCCGTTGCGGTACAGGGAACACTCAACAATCCGAATGACACCGATCAGGGATGGACGCTCGAGATCGCCTATCCGCTGCACGCCTTCGACTCACGCCAGACCGTGCCGCCACCGCAGCCGGGTACGGTGTGGCGCATTAACTTCAGCCGCGTGGAATGGAAACCGGGCAATCCAAAAGAAGACAACTGGGTCTGGTCACCGCAGAGCGTCATCAACATGCACGTGCCCGACCGCTGGGGATATCTGCGCTTCCGCTAAGCTTCGGCTCTATTGTCTCGCAGGCGCTCGGTACAATAAGATCACGTATCCATGACCGCAAAGCCTGACAAGAAGGAAGCGATTCTCGAAGCGATGCTCGACCTCATCGTCGAACGCGGCTTCCATGACGCGCCCATGTCTGTCCTGGCAAAGCGCTCAGGCGCCAGCGCCGGTGTCATCTACCACTACTTCCCCAGTAAAGACGATCTCATCCACGCCCTCTACCTCCGCGTAAAATCCATCAAAGTGCAGTCTCTACTCGAAGGCTACGTTCCCGGAATGTCTCCCCACGACGCATTCATTCACCTCTGGACGAATGCTTATCGCTTCTATCGCGAGCACCTTCGCGAAACCCGATTCCTCGATCAGTACGAGAACTCTCCTTTTTGCGCCGCCGCCCCGCAAACGGTCGAAGAAGATAACATCCGCATCGACTTTCAAAAGCAGTTTCGTAGCCGAAAAGCAGGCGGCATCCTCAACGATCTGCCGCCCGAGGTTGTCCACGAACTTTCCTTTGGATTGGCCGCCCGTCTTGCAAAAAAAACGAAGCCGCTTTCTCGAGCGAGCCTCAAGCAAGTGGCCGAAATCGCATGGATTGCTATCA
>Ga0207035_1139_pt2 | contig 15641 bp, 18 predicted proteins | sample Alteio_BWMinCont_77_FD_153272 | JGI IMG/M metagenome (GOLD analysis project Ga0207035, IMG submission 153272) | Enriched cells from forest soil in Barre Woods Harvard Forest LTER site, Petersham, Massachusetts, United States -... | ecosystem: Environmental > Terrestrial > Soil > Temperate forest >... | reverse complement strand
ACGAAGGCGTTATCGTTTATGCCAAAAGCCGAACGCCTCGATCGCGTTTTAAAGAAAGGGCTCATGCTGGCGATATTTTAAATGGCTCACCCATTGTGGTTTTGGTTAATCACGCCTCTGCCTCGGCCTCGGAAATTGTTGCTGGTGCGCTACAAGATTACCGTCGCGCGATAATTGTTGGTACTCAAACCTTTGGAAAAGGGTCTGTTCAGACAATTTTACCGTTACAGGGAGACCATGCACTTAAATTAACCACTGCCTTGTATTACACGCCATCCGGTCGTTCCATTCAAGCAACGGGCATTATCCCTGATATTTTGGTCGAAAATATAAAAACGCCCGAAACAGAAAAGGCTCTCAAGAATAGTAAACCCCCTTCCAATAAAGAAGAGAATGCAGCCACTTTGCTTAGCGCTGATCATCAATTAAAAGCGGCGCTCAATATATTGAGAGGGGTTGTCAGCATGAATACAGAAAAAAGCTAAGAGAAGTCAGACTTACCTCCCTGATTTTAAAATTAGCTCACACACAGCCTGTGGGCCAATTACCGTGAGCCATATTTCTTTTATTGCCATTATACCCCGATCCCGAATTTCTCCAGCGGTCTGCTGGAGAAGTGCTAACCTGTATAGACAGCCCCGCAAGTCCGATTTATCGGGAACTGCTATATTGACATTTTCACCCTACAATTCTATTAAGTTTTCTTTCTAAACTTTTAACGTGCTTAAATGTTCTAATACCCAACAGACCCAAATGTCTTTTTCAATAACATTGGGGGCTTGCCCCAATATTTGAGTACCTAATTCAATAATTCTCTCTCGTTCTTTTTTTGATAGGTTAAAAAATTTATTCGGCACGTTTACTCTCATTTTCATAACGGTAAAACATATCTGCCATCCAAGCAGGCATAGATGGAATTGCTACTTTAAGCTCTTCAAATTCTGATGGCAACATTTTTTTCCTAATTGCATCAATAACTGTTGAGTTAACGTTTTCTTTACCTAAATACCAGAGTGCAGTAACAGCAAGCCCCGCTTTAGTACCAGGACGCACCAGTTTTTTTAGACTAACGTGCTTAAGACGTACGTTAAGCGCACCTAGTTTAAATTGCTTAGAAGGTCCACTCGTATAATATATTGGTTGAACTGGCATTTGTGTTGATAACCCAAAACGCCTAACGGCTTCTGCACCTTGCACTTGGATTGTTAATCCTTTAGCACGTGCATAGGCTTCAACAACCTTATTTAGTCCTGGCATCGCTTTGCCTACATATTTACTCATCTCGGGACGGACAAAAATTCCCCTAGTGACGCGAGCAATAAGCCCTTTTTTAACAAGACGAGATAAGGCTTGATCCACACTCGCACGTGCCCCTAATCCTAAGAATTGGCTAGAAGTAAATGGCTCTCCTTCAGGGATATTTTCAATCTTTTGTGCAATTAGCGTTGCTGCTTTCATAATTAACTCCTATATGTCAGAAATTATCATATATTTTCTGACATTTTACAAGAAAATAAGTTCAAAATCTAAAATATACTGTTTTTTTATACTGCATTTAGGCTGTGGCATAGAAAAAGCAAGACTATTTGGTTTAGATCTTTTTCGTTTCTAATATCATTTATATTGAATAAATCTTGTTCGAAGTCGAGCCCCTAATTCGAGAATATGTTACAATTGTTTAGTGGCAACCCAAAACTTTAATGCCTCTTATCACTCGGCTCTTTCCTGCAAAGGCTAGAAATCATCAATCGTATATCCAAGCAACACCTTCGATAATTAACCATTCAAATTGAAAACAAAATATAATTGCCTCCTCTTCTGTATCATGAAGATTCTCAGGAAAAAATTTTTTCTCGGATACTTTACCTGTTCTATATTGAGCTATATAAAATTCGGAATCGCACTTGTTTAAATCTGGCAACCAATTAACCACAAAAGAAATTTCATAACTTTTGTAAAAAATTGAACGGTTTGACATACAATGCCCTTGTTTTGACAATCTGTAAAAAAAAATTTTAGTATTGAACAAATCAAAAGTCTAAAATCTATTATAAGATTGGGTCGATTGGTGGTAACTCCTAATTGTCTGGCCCGTGATCCTAAAGTTATCTTGCTTATTCCCGATAATCCAAGAATAGCGAGGGTCTAACAGGTATTCCATGGAAAAGAAATACGTATTATATTGTTTTCATTGTGGTAACGAGAGCCTGCACCAGCCTGTTCATAAACAACCAGCAGATATAGCTTGGAATAATGGCGATGGTGGCTTATGCCTTACTAGTACTCAATATCATATTTTTGTTTGTGATGTGTGTAACATATTGTCATTATATGCAGATCCATATTATGAAATAGATGAATTTAGTGTGGATGAATATGGGTGCGATAATTTTACTTCTCGGATTCGCCTACTATGGCCGCCTGCACTCCTGGCAGATGAATCAATCCCAAAAGAGATTTTGGAAGTTTACCACGCAGCGTTAAAAATAAAATTAAAACATCCTAACTCTTTTGCTGTTCAAATAAGGAAAGCCTTAGAAATAATATGCTTAGAACAAGGGGTTAAGGGCAAGACACTTAATGAACAATTAATAAACCTAATAACGTTATTAAAACTCCCTGAATTGTTACAAGAAATCACATGCTTTATAAGAATTGTAGGCATTGCAGGCGCTCATCCTGATAAGCCTAACGTTACCTATCAACATGCCAACTTCATTCATGATTTTTTTCTGGTAGTTCTTCAATTTATATACATTGCACCATGTGCGGTAAAAAAATTCAAGAATATAGCCTCCGAATTTAAAATTTAAAGCTCAAATGGCATCTGTGCAGTATTCAGAGTCAAAATCAGAAGGGTCAAGTCTCGACTCCAAACTAAATTTCAAATCTTGTCCGGAATCGAGACTTGACCCCTTATTGCCTTATCCTTCAAAAGGATTTACAACTTCTAATCCTGATAGTTGAAAATCTTTTGTGTTTCTAGTAACCATTTTTAAACCATGCGTTAGCGCTGTGGCAGCCAATAAACCATCAATGGCAGGTAAAGTTCTTGTCGTTATGGCAGTCAAATATCCCCAACGATCAGCTATTTCTTTATCAATTGATAAAACACGCGATCCAAACCATTTTGGCAGATCATGTTCCAACCATAATACCAATTGATTTTTTCTTTTCTCGTTTGTCAGTTTTTCAATACCTTTACGAATTTCACCCAGACTCAACACACTTACATATAATGCATCCTCTGGAACTATTTTGAACCATTGAACGACTGCTGGACTTGGCTCACTACGAAAACTTTCTGATATAACGTTTGTATCTAATAAGTAACTCATAAATCTATATCCCGCCCCAATGATTGATCTCTTTCAATATCAAGATCTAACCCTTTTAAAGGGGATTGATTGATGAAATCTAAAAAACTAGGTTTTTTTCCTATTAATAACTCGTATTCTTCTATAGAAATAAGTACTGCCTCTATTTTACTGCGTACAGAAACCATCTGAGGACCCTCTTTAGTTGACGCCCGAACAAATTCGCTAAAGTGCGCTTTGGCATCTTGTGATTGCCATACGTGCATATAAACTCTCCTATGATAAACCGGTCAGACTGGTTATCTAAAAGTATAATACAAAAAGAAAGATAAATGAAGGGTATGTGTCCGGTATGGACATGATTTTATTGGTGCCGCGAAGAGGAGTCGAACCTCCGACCTACTGATTACGAATCAGTTGCTCTACCAACTGAGCTATCGCGGCAATATTGACAGGCATTGGCAAAAACAAAAAGGTGCATCTTCATGACTATACCTACACCTAAAACGCAACTTGGGGTTTGTGATGCCGAAGGGCGATTATAAAGTACCAAGCTTCATCCGTGCAATATCGGATTGGATCTTATTCCAATTTATGCCACATTGCACCTTGTTTTAACAATTTGGAGTAAACAACAATGGAAAAGATGGCAACGACTCGTTTTCAAGCTGGGTTTTCGTTAATTGAACTGATGGTGGTTGTGGTGATTATTGGCATTTTGGGGAGCATTGCTATTCCTGCCTATAAAGACTATATCATCAGGGCTAAAGTGACAGAATTATTGGCCATTGCACAACCTGCAAAATTAGCAGTCACTGAAGCGGTTATTTCGGGCATTGCGCTTGATCAAATGGATAACCAAAAACTGGGAATAGAAAAAATTGAAAATAAGGGGAAAATCAAAGAAATGTCTATTGCCAACGGGGTAATTACCATTACGGGCGATTCCAAAGCATTAGATATTCCTGACAATCAAACCTTTAAAATTTTGCTCACGCCAAAGCCCGAAGGCAGTTTAATAAGCTGGGGTTGTACGACAGAACCTGCAGAGCTTAAAAAATACTCGCCCAATCATTGTCGAGGGTAATGAGAAAAAACCAAAAAAACGCTGGATCCCCGCTTTCGCGGGGATCGTTTTCTTACCAATCTTCTCCCGCGGCAGTGGGTCTGTCTTTAATAGGTTGTTCAGTCTCTAAAGACTCTTTCGAAGATTCTTTTTGTTTAGCATAGTGGTTTAAGTCATAGTCTCGTTTAAATTCTGGTACCGCTTTAGGAATATCATTCATATTGCGAGGGGATGATTCAATTAAGAGATCGCGCATTCTGGTTTCTTGTTCTTCTTGCTCTTGAGGCGTCGAAGCCTGCTCTCTTGTACACCCTGCTAACACAAGACTTAAAAACACAGACAAACATAAAAGTAAATTTTTAATCATCATACAATCCTAAAAATATCTGTCACGAGATGCATAACCACCTCGATAACAATTAACCAGATAATGGTCCACTCTAAACGTGAAGAATGTTGATGGTTGAGTTCCGCCGCCAACATATCAAACAACTCTTGTAAGATCCGCAACCGTTCGTTAAGAACAATCACACGACGTTCGCGATCTAAATAATGTGCCGTTAATGCATAGTAGGGTTCTAAATCGGAGTGTTCCCAAAAAAATTCTGGGGTATCTAACAATTCCTGATGTAAATTAATAGAGCTGCGATCGATAAACAATCTGCCCATCATACGCCGAATATCTTTACGAGAGAGCTTAATACTGCCCTGTTGCGCCAGCAATTCTGGTAATTCTCTGGTTAAATGAATGGTTTTTTGAATGGTTTGTTCAAAAACGCCAAGTTTTACGGATTGCGCAAGACCATGAGAAAAAGCTAATTTGGTTAAAATATCGCATTCGGGTAGTATAATTTCATCATCCACCAGCTTTGCATTGTCGCCGTAGACATAAGAAAAGACATCTTCTTCAATGGAATCTAAGTGCTGTACTTCGAAAGGTTTGAGTTCTTTCAGTAATTTGCGTTCTTCGCTTTCTTCTAATCCCCAACACACAATGGCCCCAAACGGAAAAAAGAAAATATTCCCTTCTTTTTCGCCTGTTTCCGGATGATGCTTTACCCCTTTGCGGATATGCAGCACCTCTCGAAATCGAGAAACCGTGTAAGTATCCTTAAGATAGCCAAGCAACCTAATTGTATCGAAGGCGGTAGATGTACAGTATGCAACACATCGCATAACGCGACCATAGTTCCCTTTTAGAATGTGATACAATCCTACCACACTCAATGATCGACACGATAGTTTTTTACCAACTAACTTATAAAGGTAGTTTTTATGTCACAATATATCTTCTCTATGCATAAAGTCGGGAAAATTGTACCCCCCAAGCGAGAAATTTTAAAAGATATTTCCCTTTCTTTTTTTCATGGCGCTAAAATCGGAATTTTGGGTCTTAATGGCTCTGGGAAATCCACGTTGCTTAAAATTATGGCCGGCGTTGAAAAAGATATTATTGGAGAGGCAACACCACAAAAGAGTATTAAAATTGGCTTTTTGCTTCAAGAACCGCAGTTAGACCCCACAAAAGACGTGCGCGGAAATGTTGAAGAAGGCGTACACGAAGTAAAAGCACTTTTAAATCGCTTTAATGAAATCAGCCTTAAATTTGCAGAGCCCATGAGCGATGATGAAATGAATGCTTTGTTAGAAGAACAAGGCGAATTACAAAATAAAATCGATAGCGCGCATGGTTGGGAATTAGACCGAACCTTAGAAATTGCAGCAGATGCGCTTCGTCTTCCCCCTTGGAATGCAGACGTCAATCGCTTATCTGGCGGAGAACGCCGTCGGGTTGCACTCTGTCGATTATTGCTATCCACACCCGATCTGTTATTGCTGGACGAACCAACCAACCATTTAGATGCAGAAAGTGTCGCTTGGCTAGAACGATATTTACATGATTTTACAGGCACTGTGGTGGCGGTTACTCATGATCGTTACTTTTTAGATAATGTCGCCGGTTGGATTTTAGAACTGGATCGTGGACAAGGGATCCCCTTCCAAGGAAATTACTCTTCCTGGCTAGATCAAAAAGAAAAACGTCTTGCCATGGAAGAACGACAAGAATCCGCTTACAAACGAACACTGAAGGCAGAATTAGAATGGGTTCGCACCAATCCTAAGGGCCGACATGCTAAAAGTAAAGCACGTCTTGCCCGCTTTGAAGAACTCAATTCGAAAGATTTTCAAAAACGTGCAGAAACCACAGAGCTTTATATTCCACCTGGGCAACGGTTAGGCGATAAGGTTATTGAGATCTCTAATCTTAGCAAAGGTTTTGGAGACCGAGTATTAATCGACAATTTAAGTTTAAGAATGCCTAAAGGTGCCATCGTCGGTATTATTGGGCCCAACGGCGCAGGAAAATCTACCTTCTTTAAATTATTAACTGGCCAAGAAAAACCTGATGCGGGAGACATTCAGCTAGGGGAAACCGTTCAATTGGCTTATGTCGATCAATCCCGCGATGCGTTAAATGATAAAAAGACTGTGTGGGAAGAAATTTCCGATGGTCACGACATGATGATGGTCGGTCAATATGAAATGCCTTCACGTGCTTATGTAAGCCGATTTAATTTTAAAGGTTCTGATCATCAAAAAATAGTGGGGGAGTTATCTGGTGGAGAACGCAATCGCGTTCACCTTGCCAAACTGCTAAAAAGTGGCGGCAATGTATTGTTGTTAGACGAACCCACCAACGATTTAGATGTTGAAACCTTACGGGCATTAGAAGAAGCTCTATTAGCATTTCCAGGGTGTGCGTTGGTTATCTCTCACGATCGCTGGTTTTTAGATAGAATTGCCACACATATTCTTGCGTTTGAAGACGAAGGAAAAGCAACGTGGTTCGAAGGAAATTATTCAGACTATGAAGCAGACCGAAAAACACGATTGGGCGTAGATGCACTGCAACCCCATCGAATAAAATATAAGAAATTACAAACAGTTTCTTAAATTGATTCTTAAATTGTTTTTTTGTATTTCTTATGGTGCAAAATTAGGGGCTCTTTCTCGCATTTTTGGCATAAAAACCAAGGATTTACTATAATTAATATTGTAGTGTAATTTTTGCTGATTATGGAGAAGAGCGTGTTACTGGGTTTTGTTGGCGATGTCATGTTAGGGAGAACCGTTAACGATACCATTAATGTTTATGGGTATCGTTATCCGTGGGGTAATGTGCTGCCTTTATTACAAGAACATGACTTTACTTTAATTAACTTAGAAACAACATTAACCAATAGCGATGCTATAATACCCAAAGTTTTTAATTTTAAAGCCACACCCGACAAAGTAAAAAGCCTACAAGAAGCTAAAATCCATGCTGTTACTTTAGCCAATAATCATATTTTAGATTTTTCCGAAAAGGGGTTAATTGAAACCATAGAAACCCTGAAAAAAGCGGGTATTCACGCCATTGGTGCCGGTAGAAACGCGAGAGAGGCACAAGAACCCTTAATGATTCAGTTTGAAGAACTTACCTTGGGCGTTCTCGCCTATACAGACAATGAGCCCACATGGGTAGCACAAGAAGAAAAAGCAGGCAGTAATTATATTAATATTACCACAGGCGATTATACAAGAGTAAAAAAAGACATAGAAGCACTGCGTTCTAAAGTAGAGTGTTTAATTGTGACACTACACTGGGGGCCTAATAATCAAGAAACACCTACCCGAGCATTCCAAGATTTTGCACATACACTGATTGATTTGGGCGTAGATATTATTCATGGCCACAGCGCACATATTACACAAGGCATAGAAATTTATCGTAAAAAATTAATACTGTACGATACTGGTGATTTTGTGGATGATTATCATGTTGATCCCAGATTACGAAATGATCATTCATTTATTTTTCGTGTGGAAGTAACAAAAACTGGCATCCAAAAAGTAAAATTAATTCCTGTTTTAATCAGCAATTGCCAAGTGAATCTTGCACCTTGTAAAGATTACACGCATATGGCAGCCCGAATGCAATCTCTGTCTACCCAATTTGGCACAGCCCTGTTTGAAAACAATAAACATTTACAAGTCGAGTTAAACGAGTAATGTTTTATAATTATCCCCGACGTGGCTTTTTGTCTGGTCGTTCGGGTATAGGGGGAGGGGTTTTCCGTGCCCCAGCTTTCAAACCCAAGTCTACCTCTACATCTTCTACATTTACAGTTCTTGATTCAGATAGTTTTCTTTGCGTTAATATGGTGGGACTTGCAGCAGGCTGTGCTGCCTCCGTGTGCCCTAATGTCGGTTCTACTTTAGTAGCACCTAAAGCGGAAGCCGCTTTGATTTTAGCACTATAATCACTATTTATTTTTCCAAAAGCCTGCTTAATTGCATTTTGGCGAGCCGAAATTTTATCTTTAAGCTCTGCACATTCCTTGTATGGATCACCACCCATTACCTTCTCAGCTACTAGATGTCCAACCACTACACCTATAACCAGACCTGCAATTGCACCAATAATTCCTCCAAAAGGAGCACCTATAATCGTACCCACGCCCCATACAAGCGTTGTTATCAAGTTAAAAGTAGATCGTCGTGATTCAGATTTTTTAAGTTTTTCCTCGTCACTCGCTAAAACTGCTTGCTCTTCGTAAACCTTTCTTATGGCCTCCTTGTTTTCCTTATCCTTATAAAAATCTACATGTGCATTAATAAAGTTTTCTGGAATTGCCATTTTAATTTCTCGTTTTGATTGAGGCTCTACAAAATTTATGAATGTCTCAGGCCCTCCTACTTTATAATCAAGATACTCATCTTTTTTTGCATGCTCTTCCATTCTAGATTTCCATGCAAACACTGCACTTTGAATACTCTTTGCAGTTTCACTCTTTTCTTGTTCAAATTTAGCACTTAATTCAGCAAAGCTTAATCGCATTGCCTCTTCTAGCTGCTGTCCCCACATCGTACTCATGACATACTCCTTACAATACATTAGGATTAATTACACGAAGCTTTTAATGCTTTATACTAATATGACAATTGGAGGTTATGGGAAGTTCCCATTTCCAATGACTAAATAGGTGTATCTAAATATGGAATAATTTTCCCTAAATCGCTGCCAATGCCTCACTGATCCGTTTAACTGCATTGACTTCCATGCCTTCAATAGGCGCTTTAGGCGCATTGCCATAAGGCACAATGGCGCGCTTAAAGCCATGTTTAACCGCTTCTCGTAGACGTTCTTGTCCACTGGCGACTGGCCGGATTTCTCCCGCTAATCCTACTTCTCCAAACACAATCAGATCGGTTGGCAGCGGCCTGTCGCGTAAGCTAGATAATACCGCTAACAATACGGCTAAATCTGCAGCGGTTTCGGTAACTCGTACGCCACCCACAATATTCACAAAAACATCTTGATTATAAGTGATGACGCCACCATGACGATGTAATACCGCCAACGTTAATGCCAAACGATTTTGCTCCAAACCCACAGTCACGCGTCTTGGATTTGCCAAATGGCTTTCATCCACCAATGCCTGTACTTCTACCAACATTGGACGTGTCCCTTCCCAGGTAACCATGACAACACTGCCTGCCACGGCTTCGTTATACCGAGAAAGAAAAATAGCAGAAGGATTATTAACCTCTTTTAAACCACGATCGGTCATGGCAAAAATACCCACTTCATTCACAGCACCAAAACGATTTTTAGTTGCGCGGATCAAGCGAAAACGGCTATCGGGATCGCCTTCAAAATACAATACTGTATCTACCATATGTTCTAAGACACGCGGACCTGCTAATGTGCCTTCTTTGGTGACATGCCCCACCAAAAATAAGGCAGTGCCTGTTTGTTTAGCATATCTTACTAATTGGGCAGCACTTTCCCGTACTTGTCCAACAGAACCTGGTGCTGATTGTAATAATTCTGTAAAGATGGTTTGAATAGAATCCACCACCATCACTTGCGGTTTTTCAACTTCAGCAATCGCTATAATTCGTTCTACCTGCGTTTCTGCCAACAAATGCAATCTGGGTTTAATCTCTTCTGTTAAACCCAATCTTTCTGCACGCAATTTAACCTGATGTAAAGACTCTTCGCCGGTGATGTATAATACTTTTTTTTGAACGCTAATATTAGAAATGGTTTGTAACAAGACCGTTGATTTTCCGATACCTGGATCCCCGCCAATTAAAACCACAGATCCCTCAACTAATCCACCGCCCAACACTCGATCCAATTCACACAATCCTGATGAAATGCGGATCTCTTGTGTGAGTGGTATATGCGCTAATTCCACAATCCCTGTTTCTTCTAGGCTCCCTGTATATCCTTTAAAGCGCGGGTTTTGATTTTGAGCTTTTGGCGCAGTAAAGGCCACCTCTGTCATTGTATTCCAAGACTCACAGTCCGCGCATTGCCCACTCCATTTTGGGCTAACCGCCCCGCACTCTACGCAGGTGTAGGAAGACTTTGGTTTGCTCATCAGAAGCTCCTTTATTGTACGAAAACAAGTTATCAAGTTTTATATCAGTGACGCCGATAAAAATAATATGCAATCACAAACATGCGCGTTAGAAATCCTTATTAATTCCTACCAGGTCACGGCAAGTGCTGACGGGGACCCTTACGAGTTTATATTAAACGAAGATTTCCAGGTTATGGAATGTGTCAAAATTGAGTCTATCAGCAAAAATACTATACGACCTATTAGGAACTCTATCGCTGCGTTAGATGGATTTCTTTTTGAGATGAATCATGTACGCGTCAACCCTAAGTTGGATAACACCTACATTATTAAAAAACTGACTGAGGCTTTAAAACAGATAGGCGTCGAGGTTTTTAACCAACCACGCCAAGATTCTCTGGCGGTTTGCTATAAACCGTTAGGGGAGATCAGCGACAATGTTCGCTTTTACCTTAATAAGGAAGGCAAACTTATCTTCCTCTCTCCCTCAACGCGTCCACGATTAGTATATTCTAAACCGAACCATTTATAGCCCTTCAGATAAATATTTTGTCTCAGTCGCTAAACTCGCTGCGCTCAAACAACTCTCCTTCGCAAAATATTTATCTGAAGGGCTATATAACCCATAACCACAGAATGATTAACGATTATTAAACTCTGTTTCTCTCTCAATTTTCTCTTCAGCAGCGGTTTCTTTGCTGGCATGACCGTTGTTGTGATGCTTCTTAGCAGCTTTTTTCTTTTTCATCCCTTTTTTAGCAGGTTTTGTTGGCTCTTTTGCCGCCTCTGTTTGCTGTTCTTGCGGCTGTTCTGCTGTATCATAAGCAGCATAAGCAGCATAAGCAAAAGGACTAGCTAGCGCGCCTACCAATAATGTACTTACTAACAAATTTCTCATGGTTAAAAACCCCTTTGTACAGATAAATTAATGACTAGAACTATAAACTAAAAGCGAGTAAAATAGCAACTTAATCGCAACCTAATAAGCTGCCAGCACTGGCTAATCTTGCCGTTAAGTTTGTTATTCGCTTGGTTGAACGTATCGTGCGCACAGCCATACCCAGCGCTCTTAATTGACCAATAATAACCACCAAGGATTTTCCACGTGTAACACCCGTATACAACAAATTTCTCTCTAATAATGTATAATGCTGGGTAGAAATGGGGATAACCACCGCAGGGTATTCTGAACCCTGTGCTTTGTGGATAGTGGTTGCATAGGCCAAAGACAATTCATCCAATTCATCAAACTCGTATTCTACTAATCGGCCTTCAAATAAAATTTCAAGCACGCTTTGTTCTTCATCAATATTAGTTATAAAGCCAATATCGCCATTAAAGACTTCTTTTTGGTAATTGTTAACGGTTTGAATCACTTTATCCCCCATGGCATAACGGCATCCAAAACGCGAAACTGGATTTTTCCCATTGGGATTTAATTGTTTTTGTAAATCAATATTTAAAGCTCTAACCCCTAATCCCCCTCGATTCATCGGCACTAATACCTGAATTTGACGCACAGGATCTAATTTAAAACGCACAGGAATACGCTCTGTCACCACCTGCATTAGCTTTTCATGAATTAACTCTGGTGTTTCCGCCGGTATAAAATAAAAATCTGACAGTGCTGTTGCAGCCTCTTTGTATTTTGGCAGTTTCCCTTCGTTAATGCGATGTGCATTCACCACAATTTTTGATGTTTTGGCTTGACGAAAAATTTCGGTTAAGCGTACCGTGGGTATTTGATTGGATTCAATTAAATTGGACAACACAGCCCCAGGGCCGACCGAGGGCAATTGATCAACATCCCCAATCATTAAAAGACTTGCGGAATCTGGAATGGCTTTTAAAAGATTTTGCATCATCATCAAATCGACCATGGACATTTCGTCGACCACCACTAAATCGGCTTCTAAAGGGCAACTTTCATTGCGTTTAAAACCATAATTTTGAGGATCAAATTCTAATAATCGATGAAGGGTTTTAGCTTCTAACCCTGTAGAATCCGATAATCTTTTGGCCGCTCTGCCCGTGGGCGCACATAAGACAATATGACGCGTTTTGGCGCGAATGATTTTTAAAATACTGTTGACCAAAGTCGTTTTTCCAACCCCGGGACCACCCGTAATAATGGCCACTTTGTTTTGTAAAGCCAGACGCAATGCCTGCTGTTGCGTTAAAGACAATTGAAGTTTTGTTTTATCTTCTACCCAGGGAATGGCTTTTTCTAAATCGATGTCTGGCCGCCAAGATTCTGATTGCAATAAACGTTTTATATGTTCTGTAACCCCCACTTCTGCTCTATAAAAGCCTGCTAAAAAAATGGAAGGTTTGCCTTCTATTTCTTCTAATATTAAACGCCCTTCTTTTTGTTCTGCAGCAACTGCCTTTTCAATGGTTTCTACAGGAATGGTGAGTAGCTCTGCGGTATCCGTGATTAATTTTTCTGTTTGCATGGCACAATGCCCATTACCACTCATCTCTTGTAATAAATGGCGTACCCCAGCTTGCGCTCGCATCATAGAATCCCGTGCTATTCCTAAACGTTCGGCTAATGCATCGGCTGTTTTAAACCCAATGCCTCGAATATCCAGTGCTAAACGATAGGGGTTTTCTCGGACTTTTTCAATTGAACGCTGTCCATACGTTTTATAAATGCGTACCGCCCGCGCGGTACCAATGCCATGAGATTGTAAAAACACAATAATTTCGCGAATGACTTTTTGATCTTGCCAAGCTTTAACGACTTTATCCCGTCGAAAAGATCCTATTCCGGGTAATTCTGTTAACCGTTCAGGCTCTGTTTCGATAATATCAAACACTTGTGTCCCAAACGCTTGAACCAGCCGTTTGGCAAAATAAGGCCCTATGCCTTTAATTAAACCCGAACCTAAATATTTTTCAATGCCTTCTAAGGTAGAAGGCATAACAATTCTTAATTGATCGGCTTTAAATTGCAAACCATATTCTCGATCAGTATTCCAAACCCCTGTACAATCGACATATTCCCCAGGGCTAACAGCGGCAGAAGAACCCACAACGGTGATCAAATCGCGCTGGCCTTTTACCTTTACTTTTAAAACACAAAAGCCAGACTCTTCACTGTGAAAAGTGACTCTTTCAACAGAACCGCTTAAATATTCTACTGGGGGGCGAGAATGCTGCAATGGCGCTGCTCCATAGTCTCGTAATGACGAAGTTTTGTTCTTAAACGTTGGCAACGGTGTTGTTTACAACCCAATCGCAATTGTGTTTTTAACGCTTTGATATGCTCTTGCGCTTTTAAACAACGCGCTTCCCGCCGTTTCGTTTTTAAAGCTTCTTTTTCTGCTTGTTTACGCAAACGGTTTTGCAATCGGATTTCTTTTTTTTCTTGCCCTTTTGCTTGCCCTTTTGCCTGTGCTTTAATCTTTTCTTGGCTCTCTGCCTGCTTTAAATCTGTTTTATTGTATCGATAGGGCAAAAAGCTTTCTTCTGTGCCTGGCTGGCAAGGACTGTCCCGCAATTCCACAACGCCTGAATTACCAACACAATGATAAACACCTGCACATCCTGGTTGGCAAAACACCAAAGATATTATTAACAAATTAAAAGTTAAAATATAACGCATTAGATATCTGAGGTGCATTAAACGTTTACTCGCCAATCAATTGGTGTTTTACCAACCTTTTCTAAAAAAGCATTGGCCATTGAAAAATGATGAGACCCAAAAAAACCTTGATAAGCAGACAGGGGGGAAGGATGTGGTGCCTTTAACACACAGTGACGATTTATATCTATAAATTGCCCTTTTTTTTGTGCATAAGAACCCCATAATAAAAAGACTAAATTATTTTTTTGTTCGTTTAAAACAGTGATAACGCGATCGGTATAGGTTTCCCAACCCTTCCCTTGGTGAGATCCCGCACGACTCTGTTCAACCGTTAATACGCTGTTTAACAACAATACGCCTTGTTTTGCCCAGTTTTCTAAACAACCATTGGCTGCCGGTGTAATACCCAAATCTGTCTTTAATTCTTTATAGATGTTTTGCAAAGAGGGTGGAAGTGCTACGCCCGGTAGAACCGAAAAACATAAGCCATGCGCTTGGCCAGGGCCATGGTAAGGATCTTGCCCTAAAATAACGACTTTGACCTTGTCTAAAGGCGTTAAGGCAAATGCCTGAAAAACATTAGCACTTTTAGGATAAATTATTTTTTTCTGGTTTTTTTCTTGACGTAAGAATGCTCGCAATTGCTGCATATAAGGCTTATCAAATTCCACGCCCAACACTTTTTGCCAACTTTCTTCTAACATAGAGGGATCCACCATTTCATCCAATTCGTTTAACCTCATAAAAAATTCATGTTATAGTACCACAATGCTTACTTGTGTACCTCCGCCAGATAACGTAGAAGAATTATGGGATAGAAGCCGCAAACTTTCGGGCAAAACCTTGGGAGAACTGGCTTTACATTACCCATTGCGCTTACCCACTTCGTTGCTAAAAGCAAAAGGATTTATTGGCCAGTTAATTGAATGGCATCTTGGTGCCACTGCTGTTAATCAACCAGAGCCAGATTTTCCAAATTTAGGTATTGAACTTAAAACTCTTCCTTTAAGTGTGGATGGTCTCCCGCTTGAATCCACTTATGTCTGTACTGCGCCGTTAAATGCAGCCGCGGAACAATGGGAAACTTCTCGCGTTAGAAAAAAATTGGCGCATGTACTGTGGGTGCCCATTGAAGCCAGCAAAACCATTCCGATAATGGAACGACGCGTTGGAACGCCATTGCTTTGCCCCAATTGGATCATTAAAGTCAGTTCTTCCCAGTCTTGTTTTAAAACTTTTTCTGTTTCTAG
>Ga0207035_1161_pt1 | contig 15872 bp, 13 predicted proteins | sample Alteio_BWMinCont_77_FD_153272 | JGI IMG/M metagenome (GOLD analysis project Ga0207035, IMG submission 153272) | Enriched cells from forest soil in Barre Woods Harvard Forest LTER site, Petersham, Massachusetts, United States -... | ecosystem: Environmental > Terrestrial > Soil > Temperate forest >... | reverse complement strand
CGACGAAATTGAGCAGGTGGGCGAGGCTCCCATTCAACTGAAAAACGGCAACACGGCGCGCGTCACCATGCATTACCTGGAAGGCACGCGGGAGCAGATCGAGGCGCAGTTGCGACAAAGCATCGATGCGTTTTTTGATTTTTTCCCCGAGATATGAGGGCGCGGCGCAGCTTGTCAAGCCCAAAGGATGAGTGCGCTCCCATTTTGGAACGTCTCGTTCTCGCCGGTTCCAGAGTGAAACGGGCAGCTTGATCCCAGCGGCTTTCTCCCCTCATGGGACGGCGTTTCGTGGCGAAATGAAGCCATGCTTCGTTCCGGCCTCAAGCTCTCGGTACTGCTCGTCTCGCTGGCGATTGCCCCTGCAGTCTTTGCCGGTGGCCCACGCTGGGTCGCCGGTTCCAGCTACTTCAATTCATCGGTCAAAGGCCAGCCCGTTCACTGGAAGAACGGAGCCATTTCCTACTATCTCGACCAGAACGGGCTGACCCCGCTGGCCTATCACACGCTGTTGACGGGCCTGGTCGCCCAGTCTGCCAACGCATGGAACAATGTGCCTACGGCAGCTGTAAGCATCACGCTCGGAGGCGCCCTGAACGAAGATGTGAGCGGTGCGAACGTTACGGTTGGCCCCAGCGGCATCAGTATGCCGGCGGACATTCAATCGACCGCGGCCTCGAAACCTCTCGGCATCGTCTACGATTCTGACGGCTCGGTCATCAATGCTTTTTTCGGGCAAGGCGCAAGCGCCGCCAGCGACTGCCGTGACAATGGCGTGATGACGATCGTGGACAACGTAGCGACCGATGGCACGATCATGCATGCGCTCATGCTGTTGAATGGTCTGTGTGCCGCGAACAATGGGCAACTGTCGGTCCTCCAGTATCAAATGGTGCGCGGCTTTGGAAGAATTCTGGGGCTCGATTGGTCGCAGGCAAATGAGTCCATGTTTGTCGGCGATCAGATCACGGCAGATGGTTTGTCAGGATGGCCAATCATGCATCCTGTCGAGTACGTCTGCAGCATCACCGGTATCCCGTGCACTCCGAATGGCATGACATTGCGCTATGACGACATGGCCGCAGTGAGCCGTCTTTATCCGGTTACTGCGGCAAACCAGAGCAGTTTTGCCGGAAAGAAGTTGACGGCTGCGGCCACCATCTCTGTTCAGGGAACCATTCACTTCAAGAATGGACAAGGCATGCAGGGGGTAAATGTTGTCCTCCGTCCGCTGAAGCAGGGAAGCAATACGCCCGATATCCGCTACACCGTAACAGCCGTAAGCGGATCATTATTTCAAGGCGCCGCCCCGAACTCGGTGAACGGACCGAATGACAGCCAGGGCAATCCCTTTAATAAATATGGCAGCGACGACACATCGCTCGAAGGCCGGTTTGACCTGAGCGGCGTCGCGCTGCCTATCGGCTCAACCATCGCGGATTACCAGCTCAGTTTTGAGCCTATCAATCCCTTGTATGCCCTCGGCTACTCCGTCGGCCCCTACACACAAGGACAAGTGACCCCATCGGGAACGATGCCAATCATTACGCTGTCCGGACTCACCGCCGGCATCACTGTAAACGAGGACGTTGTGATTCAGGACTCCGCCGACGAGTCGTACGCGAGCAATGACGCCTCCGAACTTGAACCGGAGAGAATCCCTCCCAGCGGAGAATGGACGGACAGAGTCACTGGCTATGGACACACAAGTTGGCTTGAGTGGCCCATCCGCGCAAACCGCGAACTGACGATAGAGGCGAATGCGCTCGACGAAAGCGGAATGCCGAGCGAAAACAAGGCCAGGCTCGTGCTGGGTGCCTGGAATGGGACGGATGCGGCAGGCACGTTGCCGGTAAGCGGCACGCCGCAGGCATTCAACGGCGACCAGATTGGGTTGACAACACTCTCTGTGGCAACGGTAGCAGCGGGTTCTCTGCGGATCGGCGTTACGGACGGCCGTGGTGACGGGCGTCCAGATTATCTCTATCGCGGCCGGCTGCTTTACGCGGATACGGTCATGCCGACGCGCTTATCGCTGAGCGGTGGCCCCATCACAATTCGCGGTGTGGGCTTTCGCTCGAATGCCATCGTCACGGTAAACGGAGTGGCTGCGCCGGTAACCAGTGTGACACCGACAGAGATTACAGCGATCGCTCCACCAGCTAACGGAGCAAAGGGAGTTGTCCTGCTCACGGTCAGCGACCCGGCCACGCTTGGAGTCACAGCCATTCAGGATGGTCTCAGCTACGATGCGATGGGCGGTGATGCTTTGAGCATCGTGACCGCCCCACTAGGCACGATCTCTTCCGGCGTTCCCATGCCATTCACCGTCAAAGCACTGGCCTCGGACGCGAAGACGCCGGCTCCGGGAGAAACTGTAACGTTCACTGTGACAGAAGGAACCGCAACACTCGGTTGTGGGTTATCCACCTGCATGGTGCTATCTGGCGGAGACGGCATAGCCACGATGAACGTCTCCGCAAATTCGACGGCTCTCGCGCAGATCACGGCCTCGCTCAGCGACGGTGCCAGCGTGATTACGGAATTTACCGGTAGCAGCGCTCCTTCGATTGCGTCTCTTACCCCCGACCTTTATGTCGCCATCGGTGCAACGACTTCATGGTCTCCGCAGGCGGAAGTGCTGATTGGCGGCGCGCCTCTGGCCGGGCAAACTGTGAATTGGTCCGCTGAAACGGGTGCAACGGCAGGAGCCGCTACCAGCGTCAGCGATCCGAGCGGAGTCTCTTTCGGGCAGATCCATGTCGGGCCATTGGTCGTAGGTGCGGACGTGCCTGTCTATGCCTGTCTACCCGGAAACACGACGTGCACGACATTCCAGATATATAGCGTGCACCCGGAGGTGGCTTTACTTACAGCCGTCAGTAGCGCAGGGCAGACGATGAGTGCGAATCAGACTCCTACTCAAGTTGTGCTGCGAGTCACAGATGCGGTCGGCCATCCCATGGCTGGAGGTACAGTCAGTTTCTACGAAACACTCATGCAGTGGACGCCCGATTGCCCGCCGCAGGGAAGATGTCCATCCGCACCGACGCTGGCCACGCAGACGGTGCAGGCAGTCTCCGGCGCCGATGGACTCGTCACGTTGACACCATTAACTGGGAATGGAGAGCCAACGCGCCTCTACGTGACAGCAGTCACAGGCAATGTTGCTTCACTTAATTTTGAGATTGAGCTGCATCCTTAGGATATGGGATCGCGCTGAGCGTCAGAATTCGGGTTACTCTGAATTTGTCATCCCCATCCTTTACCGCTCAGGATTGTTTATGCGATTGAGCAGCCATCTTCGTTGGTTGTTGCTGTGCTTATTATTTTCTTTCCTGCTCCCCGCCTTTGCGGAGACGCCCATTATTGTAAAAGTTATCGTGGTGGCCATGTATGAGCAGGGAGCCGATACCGGCGACGCTCCCGGTGAATTTCAATACTGGGTCGAGCGAGAGCATCTCGATAAAGTCATCCCGTTTCCAGCGGGGAACCATGACCTGCGCATGAACAATGATGGGGTGTTGGGAGTGCTTACCGGTGTAGGCACGGCCAAGGCGACAGCAACCATCATGGCTCTCGGGCTCGATCCCCGCTTTGATCTGACCCACGCGTACTGGCTCGTGGCAGGCATCGCAGGTGGAAATCCTGCCAATGTTTCACTGGGTTCTGCTGTGTGGGCGCACTGGGTTGTGGACGGCGATCTTGCGTACGAAATCGATGCGCGCGAGATCCCGCCGGATTGGCCAACAGGTTATGTGCCGCTGCGCAAATCCGTGCCCTATGAGCAGCCTGCGAATACTGATCTGGGGCAGGCGTATGAATTGAATGCATCATTCGTCGCCTGGGCTTTCCAACTCACGAAAGACATTCCGCTTCAGGACAATGCTGCCATTCAGGAACACCGCTCACACTTCAGCGAGCCCGCAGCTAAAAAACCACCCTTTGTTTTCCAGGGAGACGATTTGTCAGCTTCGACCTTCTGGCACGGCGTAAAAATGGACGCATGGGCCAATGCATGGGTCAGCTATTACACCGGGAATCAAGGCCATTTCGCCGTCACAGGCATGGAGGATACCGGCACGTTGCAATCCCTCAAATTTCTGGCACATGCGGGCAAGGTGGACTGGAATCGCATTTTGATCTTGCGGACCGTGAGCAACTACGATCAGCCGCCACCGGGCATGACCGCATGGGAGAGTCTTGCGGCGGAAAAGGGTGGCAAATATTCGGCATTCATGCCAGCCCTGGAAACTGCCTACACGGTTGGTCATGTCGTCGTGGATAAGCTGGTCCAGGATTGGCCGCATGTCCAGAGCGAGGTGCCTCGCATAGACGCCAAATAGATTTTTCTGTCCTGCTTTCACGCTGTGTTATTTCCTTTGTGTCACTTTCGTCAGATAGAGCATCTTTCTTGTAGGCCACATTTCTTCATATTTCCTTTGGAGGGTTGCGATGGGTACTACAGCGAGCGGGACACAACTGGAGATTCCAGCGATCGAATCCGGGCGCAGGCCACGCGTCCTCATTCTAGGCAGCGGCTTTGCCGGCTTGAATGCGGCCATGGCGTTGGCGAAGCTGCCGGTCGATATCACCATTGTTGACCGTCGTAATCACCATACCTTTCAGCCGCTCCTCTACCAGGTGGCTTTGGCGGTGTTATCTCCGGCTGATATTGCGACTCCGATCCGCAGCATCCTCCGCAAGCACAAGAATGTGGAAGTGCTGATGGATGAAGCTGTCGGTTTCGACATCGCTCTGCGTCGTGTCTTTATGAAAAGCGGCGTTGAGATGGAGTACGACTATCTGGTGGTAGCCACCGGCTCGACCCATTCCTATTTCGGCAAAGATGAGTGGGCGCAATATGCTCCCGGCTTGAAGACCGTGGAAGATGCAACAGAGATCCGTCGCCGCGTGCTGCTTGCATTTGAGCTCGCCGAGCGCCAGATGCTTGAAACAGGCTCGCACCCGCCGCTGAACTTTGTCGTCGTCGGTGGTGGCCCGACGGGGGTGGAGCTGGCCGGCGCCATCTCCGATATCGCGAAGCTCTACATGCGGCAGGATTTCCGGCATATCGATCCAACCAAGGCTCGTGTGCTGATCCTTGAAGGAGGGCCGCGCATTCTCTCAGCCTATCCCGAGGATCTTTCCCGCAAGGCGGTTGAGCAGCTGAATGACCTCGGCGTGGAAGTGCATACAGGAGCGCAGGTATCCGACATAAAGCCTGGATATGTGATCGTTGGCGGCCAGCGTCTGGATGCGGTTGTGATCTTGTGGGCCGCGGGCGTGCAGGCTTCTCCGTTAGGCAAACTGCTGGGGGTTGAGACAGATAAACGAGGATGCGTGCTGGTGAACCCGACGCTGAATCCTGCCGGGCATTCGGAGATCTTTATCTGCGGTGACCTTGCGCACGTGGAGCAGAACGGCACGCAAATCCCGGGAGTGGCGCAGCCCGCGATGCAGATGGGCACGCACGTTGCGCGCATGATTGCGCAAGACCTGAAACATCAGCCGCGCAAGGCTTTCCACTATTTTGACAAGGGAGATATGGCAACGATCGGTCGGCTGGCCGCTGTCGCCAAGATTGAGTGGCCGTTCAAAGCGCACTGGAGCGGCTTCATGGCGTGGCTCACCTGGCTGACGATCCATATTTATTTCCTCATCGGTTTTCGCAACCGTGTTGCCGTATTTTCTGAATGGGCATGGACCTATTTCACCTTTACCCATGGCGCGCGACTGATTACCGGAAGCCAGGAACTCCCGGGCTGGAGCGAACAGCAAGGCGTGCAGATGGCGGCCAATGCTACTCCGCTCGATCCGACTTCGCCGGGGTTTCGTGATCACTATCACGGCCGGATGGTTTCGTCCGATGAGAAGTCGGGGAATAAGGTGGCCTCGTAGGAACTTTCTCCGGCCATTCTGTACGGAGATCGCTTATTTTCAATGGGTTATCAGCGAACCCATGTCCATAAATTATTTAGAATCAGTGTATTAGGCCTTCATTCGGGAATATAAGATGCACACCTCATGGCGCTTGTCGTTGTGGGTATCCCTCGTTGTCGTTGCGACGATACTGATCTGGATACGGATCGCTTCGCAGCATCCCGCGAAACCGTCGGCACCTAAACTTATTACCGATCTGGCAGCAACCAACCCGCTGAATCAGCCCGGCGGTGGAGTAGCTCCCGCAGAGGCATACGAAATTTACTCCGCGCTCTATTCGACTCCGATGCAAGAGCCGCTGGCATTTGCAGAGAATTCGGTGACCGATATACCGCAGGTGGATGGGACTTGTCTGCAACCGTCCACGCCGGAGGAGCACGAGATGACAGATGCCTTTGTCGCAGCCAATCGGCAAAGCCATCGATGGGAGCAGAAATTCTCGATCGCGCAGGGATACAGGCTGCTACAACGAAGCGAGCTCACGCAAATGCATGCCTGTCTGGCAATACGAGGGGGCAATGTCGCAGCATGCGCAAGCTACAAGCAACTCAAGCATGTGCGTTACCTAGGCGTTCCAGGATTTGACCACACACGCACACATGCGCTGGTATCGGTGATCAAGAGCTGCGGCGGCTTATGCGGAAGCGGTGGAATCTTTGTGATCGAAAAAATCCATAGCAGATGGCAGCGCTTAGCGCCGACAGATTCACTCGCGACTGTAGCTGGATGTACTAGCAGCTGACTTACTTCAAAAGATACTGGGACCTTCTCCGGCGAGTGACCTGCATAGGCCCCAGTGCTTCTCCACCAATCAACGCCTTATCGAGGGACAATCACTCCGGCTTTCATGCGCGCCGGCAGTCCGGGCCTGAGTGATTCAGGAAGCCACGCAAAAGGGCAGCCTCAACGGGCCGCCCTTTTTACGTTGGATCGAACTCCTCCCCCGTCGTTCTGTACAGAGATCGGTGGGGGTGTCGTCAGATGACTTTAAGCAGCAGCAGGATGATGACAATCAGCAAAATTAAGCTGATGCCGCCACCACCGTAATAACCAATGCCAGGACCCATGCGATAGCCGCCGAAGCCGAAAAGCAGAAGCAGAATTATCAGGATGATGATGATCACATTCACTCCTTTTGCTATGTAGGATGCCGTCTAAACGCACAAGCAAGTAAAAAATGTAATCGATCAAATTCCAGATTCGCGCGATTTCGCGATTTCCCCCAGGTTGTTGCGCATGTCCGCAAGACGGCATCTACCCTCGTCACAACCTTCGACGACCGATTCAATACTTCGGAAAAGTTCAGGCAGGTGCATCTTTTCGCGGATGCCAGCGAGATACGGCTGGATCTTTGCATATTGGAAATACATCTCCGGACAGGTGTCATACACCAACGACTTGTCCAGCGCACCGTGAATCACGAAAGCGGAGACCATGTCCCAATATCCGTACACCTGCAGAATGTAGCTGGCCTTCGGGCCTCCGGCACTGACCAGGCTCATGACCTCATCCGCTGAGCTCGGCATGAACTCGCCGCCTACGTAACTTCGCGCGGATCGCATCACCGTTTCTCGCCGTAGCTCGAAAAGCTTAAGAATCAGTTCAGCCTGCCTGATTGCCGTCTCGGAGTCTTTCAATGTCGGATGCCTCCTCGCCAATTTAGCTCCTCACTATAGCGCAGACGATGGACGAAACATTACGGGAAAAAGATGGGATGGGTGCCATTATCTTCGGCAAGAAAAGGGCAGCCTCAATGGGCTGCCCTTTTATGTTGGATCGATCAGCTGATCAGGCGTTGACGGTCTGCTCCACATTGACGTTGACCGGCGTCAGCCAGCCAAAGCGGTCAGGGCGGAGACCGTTGGCGATGCCGAAGAACTCGTCGGCAAGCTGACGGGTGATCGGACCAGGGTTGCCGTCGGCGACGGTGATGCGGTCGACCGAGCGGATGGGCGTGACTTCGGCTGCCGTACCGGTGAAGAAGACCTCATCGGCGATGTAGATGAGTTCACGCGGAAGCGACTGTTCGACGACCGGAATACCCAAGTGCCGGGCCAGCGTAAGCACCGAATCGCGCGTGATGCCGGAGAGCACCGAGTTGGCCAGCGGCGAAGTGTAGATGACACCGTTACGGACCAGGAAGAGGTTCTCGCCAGAGCCTTCCGAAAGATAGCCGTTCACGTCGAGGGCGATGCCTTCCGAGTAGCCGTTGATGTCGGCTTCCATGCGGATAAGCTGTGAATTCATGTAGTTTGCGCCAGCCTTTGCCAGCGAGGGCATGGTGTTGGGCGCAAGGCGGTTCCACGAAGAGATGCAGACATCGGCACCATCGTCACCCGCGACGTACTTACCCCAGGGATAGTTGGCTATGTAGATCTCGATGGGTGAATTCTTCGGATTGACCCCCACTTCGCCATAGCCGCGTAGCGCGATCGGCCGGATGTAGCACGGCGCGATACCGTTGGCTTCGATCAGCTCGACGACTCCGGAGCTGAGCTGGTCCAGTGAATAAGGCAGCGTCATGCGGTAGATCTTGGCAGAGTCGATAAGCCGCTGCATGTGCTCAGGCAGCCGGAAAACGGCTGCTCCATGCGGCTGCCCGTAGCAGCGGATGCCCTCAAAAACCGATGAGCCATAGTGGACGACGTGGCTCATGACGTGAAGCTGGGCTTTGTCCCAGGGGATGAGGTTGCCATTGTGCCAGATCTTACTGGTGGGCTGAATGGGCATGCGAGGCAGGTGCTCCTTTCCTTCGGAAACTCTGATTATAGCTGTGCTGTAGCACGTTTGGCGCGGGTTTTCGGCAGGTTGTTGGTATTGCAGGCCGTAACGAAAGTGACGATGTCAGATATTCGGGTCAGATATGTGCCGCCTTGTCCGGATTGCGATCTCCCAACGCTTTTTTAGACGTGAGATCACCACGAGTCTTACGCCCAGAGCAATCAAGCCACCGATGGCGGTACAGACGGCGCGGCGTTCTGCAATGAGTGGGCCGGGAACATTCGCGAGCGCCAGCAGGAAGACGATGTAGCCGGTGACGGAAACCGAGAAGAGAGCGTAGTTCACATTCGCTGTGCCATAGGACAGCCATGCGAAGAGAAGCGTAAACGAGGCGAGGGTCAGTGGTGCGGGAGTGGTGTGCGCAATGCAGAAGCTTGCCAGGACAGCTCCCGTCAATGTCCCGATCATTCGCGCAATGGCCCGACTCGCTGTGTCTACAACGCCAGGCTTGAGCACCAGCAAGGCAGTCATAGGAATCCAATATCCGCTGGCAAAGTGAAGGCGGCGGTAGATTTCCGTGGTTACGCCAAGCGTGAGCGCCAATCGCAGAGAATAGGGAAGAGCCGAGTTCAGGATTTTGCTCTCCCGGACGGATTGCGCCGTCTCAAGCACTGCAGCACGCAGAGCTACCTCTTCTGCGCGGATATAGCGCGCGAGGGACACGAAATGAGTGCCGAGTTGACGGAAGGTGCGCAGCAGAATCGCAGCCGAGATAAGCTGGATCACGCCTCCGGCAAGAATCAGCAAGGCGCGGTCTCCGGCAGCTTCAACCGAAGCAGGAAATGCCGACGCCACCAGAAAAGTGATGACGCACTGCTGGCCGACCCAGCCGTATCCGGCTTCACGTGTGGTCAGCATCCCATAGCCAAAGCCCCAGAGAGCGGCCGTGGCAACCAGGAGGAAGTTCGCATGGCCGATGACCACGCCAATAAAGGCCGCGAATGCCATTCCGAGTGACACGAAAAGCATAGGCAGAAGCGGCGAATCGTCAATGCTCTGTTTCGCGCCGAAGCCGACAGTCACAGCGCCGCCTGCGGCGATCATGCCGGCAGCGGGATGGTGGGATAACAACCCTGTCCCAAGGCAAAGGGCGATGGGCGGCACAAAGATCAGGTCGTCACGAAACGTCCGATTGGCCCAGTTGAAAATATAGCTATCGGTGAAGTATGCGGCAGTCGACGATGTTGGAGTTTGCGGCGATTGCCCAGGTAGAGCGGGAGACGACATAAGCTATCTTAGAATGCGGTGCGAGTAAGTGAGTCGACTATAGCTCGCTTAGGCCAACAACTACACATCCAAACGTCATTCTGACCTCAAGCAGAACGAGAGACCAGAATGACGTCTTTCAGCGGACCCCCGTGAAGGGGAAACAGTTTTTATTTTGTGTCTGCGGCCGGGTGCGGATGCGGAGTTGTGCTGCCATCGGTCATGCCCAGCACCCACTTGATGGCTTCAAAGTACATCTTGCGGATATCGGGATCGTCCCATGACTCCTCGGTATGGCCGAGCGTCGAGTAAAAGACGCGTCCTTTGCCGTACATCTTCGACCAGGCTACCGCAAAGTCATGATCCGTCCGGTGGATGCGCGGATTGTTGTTGTAGTCGAGCCTTGACGGGTCGAGGCTGAGCAGCACATGAACCTTGTCGCGCGACCACTCTTTAGGCTGGTAGATTTCGTCGTACTTCACGAACTCGTGCGGGAAGTGGGCGACAGCGGGGAAGCTTGGGTCTTCGTTGATGATGGGCGCGTTGAAGGTGCTCCACGGATGCTGGTCGAACCAGCCTCCAATCATCTCGCCGTACTCGGGCCATTTGTAGTTGGTGTCGAGCGCAGCATGGATGCCGACAAAGCCCTTGCCGTCTTCCTTGATGAACGACATCATGTCAGCCTTCTGGCTGTCGTCCATGTCCAACTCGCCGGTGGTGCTGGTGAAGACGATGGCGTCGAAGTAATCGAGATTCTTCGCATTTCTGTCGAGCTTCTTCTTCGTGAGGAGTTCAGTATCGGTGCGCAGGGTTGTGTCCCAGAGACCGGTCTCGTGGCCCATGTTATAGATGGCCGCCATCGCATCCGGAATGGAGTCGTGCTCGAAGCCCTTTGTTTCACCGATAACCAGAATGTGCTTGAGATGGACCTGCTTTGCATGCGGAACAGGCGGCACGTTGGCAGGTGCTGCTTCCTGCTGCTGCGCGTGGCCGAGAAAAGAGATAGTAAAGAGTGCGAAAACAGAGAGTGACAGGCGAATAGCGTTTCGAGTGTGGCGCAAGAGAACTCCTAGCTGCAGTTTTTACTTGAGAATCAAGGTCGGCAAAATTTTACACTGAATCGTTTTACACGGTAGGAGTTCTCCCCCTGCCTGCCAATCACGCGCGGTTGGCTCTGATTATGGTAGGTTGGCATCCTATGAAAAATCTGAGGTCATGGAGCCTTGTATTTTGCGGTGCCTGTTGCTGCGCCGGCTTACTGTATTGGCGTGAGCGTCCCGTCGTCGCTGCATCCGCACAGAATGCGGTTCTGCTGGTGGCGAACCAGAAAGATCAGAATTTGAGTGTCATCGATCCAGCAACAGACCGTCAGACGGGTGTGATTCCCGAAGATGGTTACACCGGCCACGAGTTGGCCATATCGCCCGACGGAAAAACTGCCTATGTGCCGATCTACGGAGATTCAGGCGTAGGAAAGCCGGGCACGGACGGCCGGACGATGGACGTGATCGATATCGCGAGCCGCAAAGTCATCCGCACCGTGGATTTTGGACATGGTGTGCGCCCGCATCGTGCCCTGTATGAATCGCACAGCGGGCTGCTTTATGTGACGACGGAGCTCGATCACACGATCACGGTGATTGATCCGCATACGCTGAAGATTGTGAGTTCCATCCCCACCGGGCAGGCCGAGTCGCACATGCTGGCGATTACGCGCGATGGACGATTCGGCTATACGGCAAACGTCGGGCCGGGGAGCGTTTCCGTTCTCGACCTGAAGGCGCGCAAGACCGTGACCGTGATTCCGGTAGCGCCGACAGTGCAGCGTATCTCGCTTTCGAATGACGACAAGCTGGTGTTTGTGGCCGACTACACAAAGCCGCAGATGGCTGTGATTGATACGGCGACGAACAAGGTCAAGTCGTGGATTACACTGCCTTCGATTGGCTACGGAACCGCATCCACCAAAGACGGCAAGTGGCTGCTGGTGGCGATGACCTCGGCGAACAAAATTGCGGTCGTCGATCTGTCTACACTGCAGGTTGCGCGAACCATCGATGTGCCGCCTGGACCGACAGAGATTCTGGTGCGACCGGATGGTGAAGCGGCCTACGTGTCATGTGGTACGAGCGGCAAAGTCGCGGTGCTCGATCTTTCTGCCTGGAAGATGGGTGCCGTAATCGATGCAGGCAAGGGCGCAGACGGCTTAGCCTGGGCCCGTTTCTAAACCACACTGGATTCTTATCGCGAAGTGGAGAGAAATTAGCGTTGCTCAGAGAGGACTGCGCGAAGCGCCTGAGGCAGCTTGTGCGCATCGCGGGAAAAGATGGCATCGCCGATAAGGCCGCCTGCCTGGAGATTCGCGTCGGCGAGATAAGCGATGAACTGCTGCGCATCCTGCCGCTTGATGCGCAGGGCCGATTCGGTTGCGGACTCGACAGAGCTGGGATAGGAGACCTCGAAGAGGACCACATCGTGGCGCAGCTGCTGCCATAGCATCTCAAGGTGACTGTAATCGCTCGCAAGGTCGACGTTGAATCCCGCCCTCAATAACGAATTGCGCAGCGGCGAAACCAGATGATGGTTGTCGCTGCTAAGTAAAACACGCGGCATCGATTCAGAAAAAGTGATCGTACTCATTTCGTGTCCTCTCCTGTCCTGGTCACATTCAGATTCAGACAGTTGTCGATGCCCACGCGGGGAGATGAGCGTTAAGTAAGAATGGTTCCCCGATGGGCACGGGATGAGATAGGGCATGTGGGATGCCAAAACCATCGATTCCCTAAATCGCTGATAAACAAAGAGCTAATTTCATATCTTTTCAGGCAACCTGTGAATATCAGGCAATCTGTGCCCGGCTCCAGGGAAGTTTTGACATAGATTGCACTTCCGATGCGCTAATTTATAGCTAAGGCCATTATTTTGAGCGGCTTATATGCTTTATCCTCGTGTGTGGCGGCACGGAGGAAGATAGAGTAACGTCTTGAATATGTATGGCCCGGCCAATACGGCACTGCATGAGCTGCAGAATTCCACCTACGTACGTTTTTCTCTGCTTGCATTCAGCTCAATCTTTTTTCTGGTGGATCCGTTTGCGGCCATTGGATCGTTCCTCGCGATCACTGCTGGCGCAGCGCCCGAGCGGCGGAAGCGTATGGCCTTCAAAGCTTCGCTTACCTGCTTCATTGTGCTGACGTCCTTCGCGATAGCAGGACAGTTCATCTTCAGCCTGTTCGGCATCAAGCTGCCTGCCTTTGAGATTGCAGGCGGTCTGATTCTGCTGCTGATCGGCATAGACATGCTGGAGGCGAAGCGGTCCCCAACGCAGGAATCAACGGATGAAACTCTGGAAGCTGCGGCGAAGGAAGATGCGGGGATTGTGCCACTCGGTATTCCCATGCTGGCCGGACCAGGCGCGATTTCAAGCGTCATGGTGTTGGTAGGGCAGGCTCCGAACCATTGGCAGCTGTTTGCGATTTTCGCGTCCATCGCGATTACGGCGGCTGCGAGTTACGGAGTGTTAAGCGGCGCCGACCAGCTGCGGCGCGTACTGGGCGAGACCGGCATTCGCATTCTGGTCCGCATCATGGGCTTGCTGCTGGTGGCGCTGGCAGTACAGTTCTTTGTGAATGGGTTGACTGACCTGGGTGTGATTGCGAAGCAGTAAAAATGCCTCCGTGGCGCCTGCGCGCGCTGCACGGCCTACGCAAAGTTGCAAGTGCAGCAAAGGCGTTCCTCGTGCGACTTGCAGAAATTACGATCCACGATGCAGCATCGTGCTAGGGCAAGAACACCGTGAATAGGAAGCGCACTCGCTTAATACTTTTTCTCTCGCTGACAGTCATCGCGACAGTCCCGGCGCATGCACGCTTTCAACAGCCTCCACCATGCAAGAATGCCTACACTCCGGATCGCGAGATTGCCGAAGGAAAGAAGTCCGCGGCAGAGGTATACAAGACCATGCCGGTGCTGCCGGATTCGAGCCCGGTGACGCAGTACATCCAGCAACTCGGCGCGAAGCTGGTGCAGTCAGCTCCGCCATCGCCCTGGACCTATACCTTTCACGTTGTCAACGAGTCGGATATCAATGCCTTTGCCCTGCCGGGCGGACCGGTCTTCGTCAATCTGGGCACGATTCAGGCAGCAGAGACCGAGGCGCAGCTTGCCGGTGTGATGGCGCATGAGATCTCCCACGTGATCATGCGGCATGCGACCTGCAATATCACCAAGCAGCAAGGGCAGGCCCCATGGTGGGCTTTAGGGCAGCTTGCTGCAGGCGTGTTGTTACCCGGTGCAGGAGGAGCGCTGGCCGCACAGGGCGTGGGTGCGGCAGCGGGTATGACCTTCCTCAAGATGGGTCGCGACGCCGAGAAGCAGGCTGATCTGATGGGCGTGGATATCCTGTATGACGCAGGATACGATCCACGCGGGCTGCCGCAGTTCTTTGAGGTCATTCAAGGCAAATACGGCGACGGTGGCTCGCAGTTTTTGAGCGATCATCCCAATCCTGGGAATCGCACCGAGTATGTGAACGCCGAGATTGAAACGCTGCCGCCGCGTCCGCATTGGGTGAAGACGACCCCGGAGTTTGCGAAGATCAAGAAGATTGTCAGCGGCATGCATGCCTATTCAGCGAAAGAGATCGCAAGCGGTGCTTGGCGAGGGAGTAGCGCGAACGGCGGCTCTGCGCACGCCGTTCCGGAGCAGGTTCAGCCCGTGAATTATCAGCCGAGCGGCAAGTGGCAGACATTGGACAGCGCGAGCTTCTCCGTGCAGTATCCGGACAACTGGCAGGCAACGGAGAAGGCTGGCAATAGCGCGACCATCGCACCTCCGAACGGCGTGGCAGCCACAACGAACGGCGACAGTGCCGTGATCTATGGCGTAATCATCGATGGCTTTCAGCCGCAGCAGGGCTCCGATCTGGCTGCGTCGACGAACCAGCTGATTGCGTCGATTCAGCAAGGCAATTCCGGGCTGAAAGCAACGACAGGCATCGATGATGTGCGGGTGAATCAGCGCGCAGGGAAGAGCGTCGAGTTCGTGAACAACGGAGCGTCAGCAGGCGGTGCAGCCGAGCGCGATTGGCTGGTGATGATTGCGCGTAACGATGGATCGGTGAGCTACGTCGTATTTGTCGCACCGCAGAAGGATTTCGAGGCGCTGCGACCGACGTATGAGCAGATATTGCGGACGTTTCGGGTGAAAGACTAGGGTTTTCAGAGGTACCTGGGAAATGTTGAGATGCCAATCACCGCGTAAACACTAGGTAAATCACGCTTTTCAACAAACGTTCACAGTTTTCAACAGTTGCGTCGAGGTGAGCCAGTTGCTAATATTCATCTTGTCGCAACGATGTCTGCGAGACGCTGAGAGGCGCTCGTAAACAAAGAATGCAGAAGAGGTTGCAAAACGAACCTGCCTGCAGTAAGATCAAAAAGCGATAAAGAAATGCAGCAGTGGTAAGAGGTCGCTTCGCTCCCGGCTGGAAGATAAGGCCTGAGTAGATTGCGAAAGCGATAGTGATAGTTCGACAGGCGCCTGGGGCGTCATTCAGAGCGAACAATCCATTGCAAGTTAAGGAGTAAATCTCCTTCTGGGCTGAGTGCTCATCCGCAAAGTATGTTTGTGGACGATCTTTAAAAGTTTAGCGCTGTGCGATGCTTCCAGTTGGGCCGGAATGGCCGACGAAGTGCGATGAAAGAGCAGGCGGAATGAAGCCGCGTTCATCCTGAAACGTTTGAGTACGAGGGTAAACGAAAAAGTTTACGAAAGGCCTTGACGGACGGTTCGAACTTCGATAATCTTGGAAAGTTCGCCTAAATAGCGCAACAAGTTCGAGGACGCGCGACAAAGTCGCGTATCACTCGATCCAAAGCAGCCCGCTCAGGCGGTAACTGTTGAGGATCTTTGACAATCAGGTTGAACATGCCAGTCGTGAGAAT
>Ga0207035_1159_pt1 | contig 16099 bp, 12 predicted proteins | sample Alteio_BWMinCont_77_FD_153272 | JGI IMG/M metagenome (GOLD analysis project Ga0207035, IMG submission 153272) | Enriched cells from forest soil in Barre Woods Harvard Forest LTER site, Petersham, Massachusetts, United States -... | ecosystem: Environmental > Terrestrial > Soil > Temperate forest >... | reverse complement strand
AGTGTTTAAGGATACAAGAAGAAGTTTTCGAGCAAGAAAGAAACAGGAGATTAATGACGTTATCCTCTTTTTTTGAGGCGCAAAAGTCTTCAGCGAATACGAAATTAGACGATTTTCTTCTAACGGATGGTATTTGTCTGATGGTTTTGATAAAGGCTTTAGCCGACGAACAAATGGAATACTTGCAACCTTTAAATATAGCTGTTTTGCCTGTAGCGCCTACAGCAGAACTTACTTTAAAAATAATTAATCATTTACGTGATAGAGGAATAATATACATACACCATAATTCCCCAATGGAGGTGTTTTCGTTTAACTCTAAGGATGAACCAGTTCAATTTGATCCGACCAAGTGTTACTATGGCTTTAGTTTTGGAAATTCAAGCAATGAAATTGTTAATAACTATCTTAAGCTTGAATCAAGGATAGAAGATGCGTTATCATTAATAAATGATATGGAATCAATCGAGGGAAAAGATGACTTTTACTTCGGGGACGAATTGCTGGAATTAAGACGCGATTTAGCATTTCATGAGTGTGTCGAATACCTTTTGCATCAAGCAAATCAACACGGTTTTTCCTACAATGTGGGTGAGAAGACAACAATTGATCTTAAAAAGATTCTTAGTGATTTTTCAGTTTCGCAAATTTATAATTTTATTTGGAATGCAATAAGGAATGCTACTGCTTTCCAGGCAAGAAATAAAACCAGTAAAAAACATGCAATGAATACTATTTCCGGACATTGCCTTTCATCTGCTGCAAAGGCTATAAATAATAATTGGAAAATTAAAGGTTATAATAGAGATTTTAATTGCCCAAGAAGTGCATTTAGTATTGTGCTGTATGAACAACTTTTAAAGAAAGGAGATGATGGGTTTACGAAAGTTTATTTTGCGATGGAACCATCAAATCAAGAAGTATGATCTTTAGTGAATACTCCCCCGAAAGATCGGGAAGGGATGAAAATATTTTTTAATTTTCAGAAAAAAGAAACCCCTTTGAATTTTTTAGAATTTTTTCTATTTTTTTCATGGTGTCTGGGTTTATGTATAACTCATTTCTGTAATTGGAATCCATGATGTAATCACCAATGGAGGTAATGAAAACTGTTTGATGATTTATGTAATTAAAATAATCTAAAAGAAGCCTTTCTAAATTTATATTAGTTGGTAACAATTCTAATACATCTATGCTAATGATAGTCAACGGGTGAATCTTTATAGTAATTGTTTTAGTACTGCCATCTAGCATTTTTTTAAATTTTTTGTTAAGAAGGAATTCAGTATCATCCAGGAGAGAATCATGCACTACTAGGATAGGAAAAATTTCATTGATTTCTTTTTTTGATTTAATGCTTAACAATTTAGCGCTTTTTGCGAGCTGGTGGATGCCTTGTTTTTGACAGTATTTTCTCTCTAACTCTTCCGAAAGTTTTTTTGCGTTATTAATAAAGGTGCTTTTAATTTCTATTAAAAAAATCTTGTCGCCATTCTCAATATAAGCATCAATTTCTAAGCAGCCTTCTTTTTTTCGCCCTCGTTGGATAGAGTGGTTATTTATAATTTTTTTGTCACTGAAAATTCGTTTCAGTTGACTTTGTGTGTAAACTTCAAAACATTCTCCATAGTGTTTAAAAATTTCTCTATTGCTTGACTTAGTCAAACAAAATAAAGGGCCTACAGTTGCGAACTGAATCAGATATGTAGCGTCTGTGAGAAGTATTTCATTGTTGGGAATTCGTAAAAAAGGTTTACCTCTTAAAATTTTCTCCATGGTTGTGATTGCTCTTGCTTCATAATTTTCAGCAGGAATATTATTGGTTTCCTGTTTAATTTCTTCTAATAATTCCTCGGGTGTTAAAGATATTTTTAATAAGAGCTCTTTAACCTCTTTAGATTTTTTTGTGGGTTTTACAAATGTGTCAAGGTTGAAGTGCCATGTTTTACTATAATTTAAGAGTTGACCTATTATTGCAAAAATTATTGAATAAAAATCTTCCAAGCTGATGTTGAATTTTTCAAAAAATTTTCTCTTAAACTCCCCCGAAAAAATTTCAACAAATATAGAATAGCCTCTGCTCAGCAACAAGTAGTGTTTTTTTGAGTACATGTCTAAATGGTTTGAATATTCCATGGACTGTCTTATCGCTGGAAGTGCAGCGACTGAATCTTGAAATGAATCATGTGTATTTTGCCATTTTCCATCATGAACGTGAGCATTAATGAGATCAGATACAATCAGTATACACTTTCTAAAATTCTTACTAAATTTTTCTCCATCTTTAATACCTAAGCCTCCTTCAGAAGGGCAATAAATAAGTATATACCAGATTAGATTAATTATTTGTCCTCTATAGAATACGCAAATCTCCTTTATATCTTTATTTTCAATTTCTAAAATTTTGTAAATTTTTCTAATCCCAGTTTTATTAAAATTTTCATTTATCAATCTTGTTTGATAATCACCATTATTTTGATTTAAAAATAAGCCAAAATTAATTTCTAAGCACTTTCTTAGAGCGTCAACTCTTTTTAATTTTAATAAACATTCTTTAATATCTTTTTTTGCTATACTGACGTCGCTTACCCCGTATAAGGATTCATACGTTAAAGAATTAAGTATTTTTATCATGTTGCCCTCGTAACAGTAATCATAAACAATTCCTTCGACTCTGATAAAATTGTATCAGGACGTGTATTGTTAAAGAAGGGGCTTGGTATGCCAACAAAATATCCTCGAATGGCAAGGGAGTCAATCACCAACTCGATCCACGAGCCGATCAATATCAACTTTTGCATATTGATTATTAAATTCACAGCGACTAAGCGAACGAATGACCTTAGCGGGCACACCCACTACAAAACTGTTTGCAGGAACATCTTTTGTAACAACTGCTCCAGCTCCGACTACTGAATTTTCGCCCACAGTAACCCCACCGAGTATGGTGGCAGCTGTTGCAATCCAAACGTTCCTTTCAATTATGATTGGCTTTGCCTCAACGTAAGTGTGCCGTTCGATCGGTTCCAGCGGGTGGCTTGAGGTGATAATATTCACATTTGGCCCGATCATAACCAGATCTGCGATGTTTACACCGCCCATATCGTAAATAGTACAACATTGGTTGATGAATACTTTGTGTCCGACTCTAATTTCAAGACCGCCTGTTGTATAGAATGGTGGAATAAGCTTGAAAGTTTCATCGAGCTCTTGACCGGTTAACTCACTGAATATTGCCCTCACTCTTTCTGAATCATCGAAGGAAAGCTTGTTCAGCTCTGTTGTCAACCTCATAGCTCGTCTGATCGAATTGACCATGGCGGTGGATTCTGGGCTGTTGGCTTGCACTCGTTTGGTTAAGATTGGCTTCTTGACATTCATTAGGTTTTCCTCCAGCGTTTGATTATAATCGTTATACCTAAAATTATCCTATCCATGGCAGCGATTTCTCTACTTTATTGGTGCGCCTTCCGGTAAGCTAATAAACTATAGGTTCTATCCGATAGTAGGAAGGAAGGGTAGTTTTAGTAATGGTAAGAGGGTCCGGCCACAACCGAAAGTTTAATAAGCTGCATAAAATAAAAATCAAAGGGCTTTAATTTCTTTGGTGGACTTATAAATTCTTGGTTCTAGATTCGAGTCCTATGCTTACGCGATTCAGAAATAAAGATTCTTATTTACAGTCCTGGCCTTAGTGCTTCGTTATTTTCAAATAGGTGTTAACCAGTTTGTCTTCCCATTCCATCCGATGCGCAAGATTTTCGCCTAAGGTGGAAAGATCTTCCGGTAATTCTTGTAAGTTTTTAGGCTCTGTATATTTATCATTAAAATCTAGCGCAATATCTGTTGTCAGTAGGATTTTTTCAAGCAGTTTGTCGTTAATGCCTTGATTGGGACCTTCACTGGTTTGATAAGCTTCTGCCAATGTTTCGTAAATTTTAAAATGCCCTGCAGAAAGATAATCCATTAAATATTGGCAAAAAGTGTTCAAGGTAGAAAGCTTAAAGTTAGAGGTAGAAATCTTGGTTTGACACAGTTGATGATAAGTAATCAAAACCGCTTGTCGTTGTTTTAACCATTGCTCGATCTGTTGATCAGTCTTAAGCCATGGAGACAGTTCTCTGTTCTGTTGAAGTAGCAAATTTGATCCCTCCACAGTAATGTAACGCTCTTATTATCTAGTTAAAGACAGTGTGAGAGGTAAGTCAAGCATCTCGGCTTTTGGCGGGGACCCAGCTAAAGTCATATAGACGATCGCTCTGTAAGCCATGTCTTAAGATTGTGTGCGTAATAGAATTAAGTTGTGTAGGATAATCCAAAAAAAAAATACAGAAAAGAGAGTTAATCATTTGAAAAGTATGAAAAAAATATTTTTTGAAGCCCAACGCTTATCATCGTGATGAGATTAAATTTTATTTTTTTATCACTTGTGTCTCGTTTTTTGTCTGGTATTCTAAGATTGTATCCAGGGAGGATACTCAGGATTGGGCCAAAGGAATTGGCTGACAAGGATTGTCTTTATCAAGGAATGATGCGTGAAAGGCGGATTTATATCCGCCTTTTTATTTGGAGTCCAATAATAACGCCGCTAAAGACTACCAGGCCAATAAAGAATAGTAATGACCAAAATGAAAGAGATTGGCCTAAAATTGTAAAATCAACACGTGCGCAAGATTGGGATTCTGCCAGTATGGTTTGTAACACTTCAAAGATGGGTTTATACGTTAACATTTTTTCAAAACCCGCGGTGCAAGTCGGTATTTCACTGGTCGGCGGTAAATGTTGCAACCATACATGACGACCGGCCAAAATGATTCCTAGAATGCTGAGTGTTCCTGTACTGGTACAATAAATAATTCGGCCAAAGCTTTTACAATTCTGTAAAGCACCTGCGCCAAATAAAAAAACAATACCCCATAATAAATACCGCTGTAAGAGACACAGGGGACAAGGTTCCAATAATAAGTAATATTCTAAGAAGTAGGCACTGCCCAATATTATAAGACTTAAAAGTCCGCCAGTTATAAATAAAAGTCGAAAAGTAAAATAAGATTTCATGATTTATTAGTCCTTTGGTTTACGAGCTCTAGGATGACATTCGTCGTAGACATTCGCAAGGTGTTGAAAATTGAGTTTTGTATAAATTTGTGTAGAGCTTAAATCGGCATGGCCTAATAGTTCTTGTACGCCTCGCAAATCATGACTGGATTCTAACAAATGGCTTGCAAAACTATGCCGCAATCGATGAGGATGCAGCCGAGTCTCTAACCCTTGTTGTATGCCCATGCGAGAGAGCTGATACTGTACCGAACGTACGCTCAGACGTTTTCCATTTTTATTTAAAAACAAGGCTTTTTCATTAGAGTGCGCCAGTTGATTTCGGGCAATAAGCCACGCGTGTAGTGCTTTGGCTGCTAGTCGTCCTATCAATGCAATACGGGTTTTTTTGCCTTTTCCAACAATCGTTGTTTGTTGTTCAGCAAGATCTAAATCTTCTAAATTTAAGGACACTATTTCGGAAACACGCAACCCTGCAGAATAAAGAAGCTCTACCAATGCAGCATCTCGTATAGCAGAGACCGAATCGGTTGGCAATCCATTTAATAAGCGAGACACTTGGTCGACCTCTAAGGCTTTAGGCAAAGGGTAGCTAGTTTTAAGAGCTGTGATATTCATCACTTTGTTTTCTTGTAAGATCCCTTCTCGCATTAAATAACGGTAAAAAGAACGCAGTGTAGACAGCTGTCGATTGATGCTTCTTGGCGATATTTTTTGATTTCTTTTAAAAACCAGCAAATCTCGAAAATTGCTTTCTTCAACGGATTGCCATTGAGTGATATGTTGGCTGTTAAAAAATTGTATGGCATCGGTAAGATCAATTTTATAACTCTGTACAGTTTGTGGAGAAAGTTGTCTCTCATATCGAATAAAATTTAAAAATTGTGTAATGGCTTGTTGCATAAAATCAATAAGTTAATAAATCAATAAACTAAAGGAGAAATCGACCCATAAAGACGCTGATGGCAGGCCCCTGCATATAAACAGGCGCACCTTTCCCTTCCCAAGTAATATTAATATTTCCTTTTAAAAAACTAACTTGAACAGAAGAGTCCAGTAAACCAAGACAAATACCAGCCACAACGGCAGCACAGGCGCCAGAGCCACAGGCCAGTGTTTCCCCGGCGCCCCGTTCGTAAACCCGTAAACGAATATGTTGTCGGTCTATGATTTGCATAAAACCGACATTGGTTTCATTTGGAAAAAAAGAATGTTTACTCAATAAAGGACCTATTTTATCGACAGGCGCTGACTCAATATTAGGGACTAATAGTATTGCGTGAGGGTTACCCATTGAAACGGCATGGATTAAAAATTCAGTATTGTCTATTGTAATTGGATACGATAACGATTCTTTAAATTTTGGAGTGCCCATCTTGGCAGTAATCAGATCGGGGGCATCAATCGTAAACTCTAGTGGTCCTGCAAGACAATCTGCTTGTAGCGTTTGCTGGTTTGTAAATCCCGAGTCATAAAAAAAACGAGCAGCGCATCGAGCACCATTACCGCATTGCTCTACTTCTTGTCCATCGGGATTAAATATTCGGTAATAAAAGTCAGCATCGCTGCGGATAGGCGGTTCAATTAAAAGGACTTGATCGCAGCCAATACCCAGACGACGGTCTGCAATGCGAATAATGTGATTAGCATACAGTTTGGCTGACTGGCTAATCAGATCAATCACAACAAAATCGTTGCCTAATCCGTGCATTTTTGTAAAATTTACTAGCATAATACAAAGCTTAACACCAAATTTAAGATCCTTGTGTTTGCTGGGTTGGTTTTTCAGGGGGAAGGTACAAGGGCCCATCTTGGCCACAGCCAGAAAGCGAAGTCATAAAATAAAAAAATAATAATATTTTCAATAGGTTAAGCATAATTAATCCAAAAGGTTGTTGTAATGGATATTTTACACTGCAAAATCATATTTGTTTAGGGGCATAATCGGCAAAAAGATCGGCAAAATTCTTTATTATTTTCATTTATTATAAGAAGGTTCGTTTAATAAATTCATTAAAATCATAAGGTTATATTTTTGCTCTCCACGGAGAAAAGATCGGCAAATTAATCGTGTTTAGCAAAAATATGTTATATAATTGACAACATTTTATGTTATTAAAGTGATACCCATGTTACAAACCAATCTACCTATACGACCCATTCGAAGCTTTGTTCGCCGCGAAGGCCGAATGACGCAGGCGCAAGTCAACGCCTGGAACAATTTTTGGCCCATTTATGGGTTGGAGACACAAACAGAAGGACCAAGAGATTTGGATGCTGTCTTTGGCCGCGCTTCAGAAAAAGTGTTAGAAATTGGTTTTGGTGATGGGCAATCTTTGTTTAAAATGGCTAAAAATTCTCCTGAAAAAGATTTTATAGGGGTAGAAGTTTACCGTACAGGCGTCGGAAATCTATTAGCACTGATTGCAAAAGAACAATTAACGAATGTGCGAATATTTTGTGCAGATGCACAAGAGATTCTAACACATCAAATTCCAGAGGCTAGTCTAGCCGCTGTACAAATATTTTTTGCAGATCCTTGGCCTAAAACACGCCATCATAAGCGTCGATTGGTGCAATCTGATTTTGTTTCTTTGGTGGCAAAAAAACTAAAACAAGGTGGACACTTGCACTTAGCAACAGATTGGGAAAACTATGCGCATCATATGATGCAAGTTCTTTCTGCGCGCACAGATTTTTTAAATATGGCAGGGGATGGTCAATTTACACCGCGCCCAGATTTTCGCCCGCTTACCAAATATGAGCAACGAGGGTTGAAATTGGGCCATGGCACTTGGGATCTCATTTTTAGTCGCCTGGCTTTGTAGAATAAACCCTCTGTTTCCAGGCTATACTAAAAAAGTATATTTTTAAACTAAACGCAAAGCCATAGGGAGGACAGTGTGCCAGAAGCCATTCCATTGACAGCAGATATGGTGATGGTGCTTGGCATTCTAATCTTCACAATCGTTTTGTCTTTTTCAAATGTGATTCGGTCAGATGTTGTAGCAGTTTTAGTCCTAGTGGTTCTAGGGATCACACGTTTATTACCGCCTGAACAATTATTTTCTGGTTTTTCTAATGAAGCGGTTATGTCGATGATTGCTGTGATGATCATTGGCGCAGGGTTAGAAAAAAGTGGGATAGCGCATCGTATTGCGCGTTGGATATTAAAATTAGGGAGAGAACATCCCAACAGAGTCAGCACGGTGCTCATGCTAACCTCGGGCGTGATTTCTGCTTTTATGCGCAGTTTAGGAACTGTTGCTTTGTTATTGCCTGTGGTGACTAAAATTACGGTTCGTACCGGTATTCCAAAGTCTAGATTATTAATGCCCATTGCATTTTGTTCTATTTTAGGCGGCACATTGACCATGATTGGCTCAAGTCCCCTTATCTTGTTAAACAGTTTGCTTAGAAATTCTAATTATCATGTTCATGACGCCCATGATTATGTTGGCATTCTTAAACCTTTTCATTTTTTTGCAGTTTTTCCCATAGGCTTGGTTTTATTAGCGCTCGGCGTTGTATATTTTGTAGTATTAGGCCGGCGATTTTTACCTAAAGAACCCGCACAATTTTTTAGCAGCAGTACAACAAAAGCACATTTTTTGAAAACCTATGGAAAAGGCGGAGATATTTTTGAATTAAAAGTACCCAAAAATAGCCCATTGATTGGATTAACCTTAAAAGATATCGAAGTGCAATGTGATCCGTCTTCTTCTGTTTTAGCGGTTTTATCTGGTCAGTCACTGCATTTCCCACCACTTAGAAAAATAATAATTGAAGAAGGCGATTGGATAGCCATGATGGGCATTAAAGAAAAAATTTCAGTGTTTGCAGACCAAGTTGGTTTAAAGCTTCAGCCGCGTTTGAATGTTTTTGCAGAGATGCTTCACCCCGTTCGAGCAGGTTTATGCGAGGCCGTTGTGCCGCCAAGCTCGCAGCTTATTGGTAAAGAATTAAGAGAGTTACACATGAAGCGAACGCATCAAGTTCATGTGTTGGCTGTTTATCGCGGACAAACGGTGTATCAAGGCGAAGATCTTAAAAATTTAATATTACGTTCTGGTGATACCTTGGGCATGTATTGTCGTTGGGAAGCACTGGCAGATTTTCATAAAAATCCAGATTTTGTGGTGGTGACGACTTCTTATCCCAGAGAAGAAATAAGACCGAGAAAAGTAAAGTTTGCATTAACATTTTTTGTGTTGGCCATTATGCTCATTGTGCTTGGCGGGTTTCCAGTTTCAATAGGGTTATTGATGGGCGCTGTCGGAATGATCTCAACCGGGGTGCTGACCATTGATGAAGCGTATGAAAGCGTCAGCTGGAAAACAGTCTTTTTAATGGCAGGGTTAATTCCGCTGGGATTGGTGATGCAGTCAACGCATACCACCGATTGGTTGACGCAGCACACCCCTTTGTTAAAGCAAGATCTTCCAGGTTGGGCTATTCAGGGTGGATTGGCTTTATTGTCGACAGCCTTTGCCTTCTTTATTTCCAGTGTCGGCGCCACCATTGTTTTAGTGCCAGTTGCATTAGATATTGCGGTACATATGGGCGCCGATCCCAGAGTGTATGCCTTAATTGTTGCCATTGCTTCTAGCAATTCTTTCTTAATACCAAATCAACAAGTGAATGCATTGATTGCAGGGCCTGGTAAATATAGTACAAAAGATTTTTTTAAGGTTGGCAGTGGTATTACGATTATGTATTGGGTCGTCTCGTTGATTGCAATCAATATATTGTTTTAAGGAAGCCCATGCGAATATTAGTGACAGGGTTCTACGGGTTTATAGGATCACAAGTCAGCACTTCAGACAGGAATTTCTTTGTATGAAAATAAATTATATGTGCGATTTATGAAAATATGGTTTTTATTGGGTTGGCCTGCGTTTATAGCGGTGATGATTATTTTCTATTTAATGGTTTTTAAGCCAAATCTTGGGTTTTGATTGATTTTTGGAGGTGGTCGCAAGTTGCGATCACCTTTTCTATCGATTAATTTCTTTTCTCTGGAACAAAATGATTCCACATTAACATAAATTGAAATTTGTTTAGGTTAAAAAATAACTGGACAAATACATAGTTTATTTTCAGAAAAAAGCCAATAACCGATTTTTTTATCCTTATTGGCTCTAATTATACTTTTATAAAAAGCCAATGAGTGTAATAATAAGGTTTATTGGCTTTTTATGGAGAAATTGATCGTGCATTTACATCCTCTACAAATCAAAATTAATCCTCAATTTGTTGATCGCAGAATAGAAGTCGATAAATTAAAAAAAGCAGCGACTACTGGAGAAGCCAGCATCATTATTATGTCTGGACGCAGGCGCGTGGGTAAAACGGAGTTATTGGAGCAAACTTTTCGGGATCGCAATATCTTAAAATTTGAAGGGATAGAAGGTTTAGGGCAGAAAGAACAATTTTTGAGTGTCATGCGACAGCTTTCAGAATATGCAGATGAGAAATTAATTGCTAAAACACAAATTGACTCTTGGACAGAATTTTTTAAAATATTGGCACAACACACTAAAACAGGAAAATGGACAATTTACTTAGAAGAATTGCAATGGTTAGCGAATTATGAAAGCACACTTGTGTCTGAATTGAAATATGTTTGGGACAATTATTTTCGACACAATCCTGAATTAATTATTATATTATGTGGTTCAGCACCTTCTTTCATGTTGGATCAAGTCATTCATTCAAAAGCGCTTTATAATCGTTCGCAATATGAATTTAATTTAAGAGAATTTAATCTTTTAGAAGCAAGAACATTTTTAAATAAACGCAATCCCGTAGAAATTTTAGATGCTTATTTAACTGTTGGCGGAATTCCTGAATATTTAAAATGGGTACACAAAGAATCGTCCGTTTACTTAAGTCTTTGTAATCATGCCTTTTCGGCAGGGAGTTTTTTTTCAAGAGAGTATGAAAAAATATTTACAAGCAATCTGGCAAAAAATATACACTACTTTCATATTATTGAATTGTTAACAGAACGAAAATTTGCAACCAGAAGCGAACTGGTGAAAATATTAAAAATTAAATCCGGAGGTACTATTACCAAAGTGCTATTGGATTTAGAAAAATCGGGTTTTATTGAAAAATATTCTCCTTTTAACCTGGCAGATGATTCTAAACTAGCAAGATATGCAATTTCAGATAATTATTTACATTTTTATAATAAATTCATAAGACCCATTTATAAAAAAATTGAAAATGGAGATTACGATAGCAATCCAATTTCAGCCCTTAATAGGGATAGCTATGTTAAATGGTTGGGCCTAGCCTTTGAACGATTTTGTCGTAAATATCATACGGTGATTGCAAAAATACTAGGGTTTTCTGGAGTGCAGTATAAATCTGGTGTTTTTTTTAGCCGCTCTACCGACAAAATGAACCCTGGATATCAAATTGATTTAATTTTTGATAGAGCAGACAAAGTATATACAATCTGTGAAATAAAATATACACAAGACAAAGTGAGCTCGGAGATCATTCATGAATTTGAAAAAAAATTAAATTTATTCCCAAATAAGGGAAATAAAACATTGCATAAAGTTTTGATTTGCAATGAAGGCCCTGATGCAGCATTACAAAATCGCTTCTATTTTGATCAAATCATTACTCGTGCGGATTTATTTAATCCTGTATATTGGTAGATAGATGAAGCCAACCTGCCGCTTCTTTTGCAAAATACGTAATAATGAAATCTGCACCCGCGCGGCGAATAGACGTTAAAATTTCTAAGGCGGTTTTTCGTTCCTCTATCCATCCTTTTTCAGCAGCGGCTTTTATCATCGCAAACTCGCCGCTGGTATGATATGCCCCTAAAGGCAAGGAAGGATAGGTTTGTTTGATACGAAAAATAATATCTAAATAAGTATGTGCAGGTTTTACCATGAGCATATCCGCACCTTCTGCGATATCTAACGCACATTCGCGAATGGATTCGTGGGTATTTGCATAATCGGTTTGATGCGAACGCCTATCACCAAATTTAGGCGCGCCTTCTGCCGCTTCTCGAAAAGGCCCATATAGCGAAGAAGCATATTTAACGGAGTAGCTAAGGATAGGGATATGCGATAATCCTTCGCCATCAAGACCTTTGCGTATGGCTTGTACCATACCATCTATCATGCCGCTGGGCGCAATAATATCTGCGCCGCTTTTTGCATGACTAATAGCCTGTTTAGCCAGTATTTCCAGCGTTTTATCGTTATCTACGTCGTGGTGTTCTGTGGTGATACCGCAGTGGCCATGGTCGGTGTATTCACAAAAACAAACATCTGACATAATTAATAAATCAGGTGCAATTTTTTTAATAACGGGAATTGCTTTTTGAATAACGCCATTATCGGCATAGGCCTCTGTGCCTAAGGCATTTTTAGTTGTCGGGATACCAAATAGAATAATGCTTTTAATACCGCACTCTACAATGGTATTGATTTCTTCTTCAAGGTTATCAACACTGAATTGAAAATGCCCAGGCATAGAAGCGATTGGATTTTTTATTTTAGTGCCCTGTTTAATGAATAACGGTAAAACAAGATCTTCAATATGGAGATTCGTTTCCTTTATTAAATTTCTTATGTTAGGGTTATGCCTTAATCGTCGCAATCGAGTCGCAGGAAAAAGTCCATGATGATGCATGACAGGCTCCTATATTTATTTGGGCTATATCTTTACTTTGGTAAGAACATTGATAATAAATCATTTAAAAACTGTTTGCCAAGGTTTGTTGGAAGAATCATTTGGTTGTGGTTTTCTATCAATAATAAGCCTTTTTCAACAGCCGCTTGCAATATTGGATGAATGGTTGCAATAGAAAGACCTGTACGTTGTTCAAATAATGGTATTGAAACACCCTTGGCAAGCCTTAAACCATTTAACATAAACTCTAAAGGCAGTTCTGTGGCAGGCACTATTTTGCTACCCGCTAAAAAATTAGGATTTGCGGTTAAATAGCTTTTAGGGTAACGGGTTTTCCAAAAGCGAGTGACTGTTTTTTCTTGTGGATGCGTTATTTTGCTATGGGCGCCAGCGCCAATGCCTAGATAATCCCCAAATTCCCAATAATTTATATTATGTTGGCACTGGTGTTGGTGATCAATATTCTGAGGAGATATCGTTGAATAAGCAGACACTTCATATTGGACTAGGTTATTCGCTGCTAAAAAATTTTGTCCAGAGTCTTGTATCTCCCAAAGCGCTTCTTCAATAGGTAGTATCGGTGGTTTTTGGTGAAAAATAGTATTAGGCTCTATGGTAAGGTTGTACCAAGAAAGATGAGGGGGAGAAAAACTAAGCGCTGTTTTTAAATCAAACAGAGCATCTTCTTTGGTTTGATTCGGAAGCCCATACATTAAATCAATATTAAAGCTATGCAGATCTGCTTTTAAGAGGGATCCTATTGCGCGCTTAGTTTCTTCTGTACTGTGAATTCTACCCAATGCTTTTAATTTTTCTTCTTGAAAACTTTGGACACCTAAAGAGATGCGGTTAACGCCTGCCTGCTGATACTCTTTAAAAGATTTATGCTCTAAGGTGCCAGGGTTAGCTTCTAGGGTAATTTCTATATTGGGTGAAAAAACTAGTAAGGAGGCCGCCAAATCAAGAATTTTGCCAATGCCAGCGGGAGAAAATAGGCTAGGGGTTCCGCCGCCAAAAAAAATGCTTTTAAGTGATCTGCCTTGTACAAAGCAAAGATCATTTTTTAAATCTTGAATTAACGCTTCGATATAAGCGTCTTCTGGAATGATACCCTGCGCAGCATAAGAATTAAAATCACAATAAGGACATTTTTTAACACACCAGGGAATATGGATATAAAGCGACAGTGGTGGAAGTTCAAACATCGCTAAACATTCTTTTTTAAATATTTAGCCATGAGTTCTTGAAAAGCCTTTCCCCGATGACTGACGCGGGTGCGTTCTTGAATGCTGAGTTCTGCAGCACAACATTGGTGCTGGGTGGAGAAAAAAATAGGTAGATAGCCAAAACCATTTTGTCCTTTATTGCTCGGTTCTTTTAAAATCTCGCCTTCCCATGTGCCCTCGCAAATTAAAGGGGCTGGATCGTGCGGGTATCTTAACAAAGCGATAACACTATAAAATCGGGCTTTTCGATTTGCATTAGGCTTTTTAGCGAGTTCTTCCAATAATTTTTGAATATTTTCTTCTGCAATAGCCTTAGGCCCGGCATAGCGGGCCGAGTAGAGCCCGGGGGCACCGTCGAGTTCATCCACCACCAAGCCAGAATCGTCGCTAAGGGCTGGTAGTCCTGTAATAAAAGCCGCATGGCGCGCTTTAATGAGTGCATTTTCAACAAAAGTAAGGCCAGTTTCTGGTACTTCTGGTACGGCAAGTTCAGATTGAGGGATTAATTTAAGAGGATAGGCTGCAAATAGCTCCTGAAAATCTTTTATTTTTCCGGGATTTGTACTGGCAAGAACGAGGGTTTGCATATTTTAACTCTTAATTCCAAGCAACTTCAGATTTTGGTTGATGATTACCTAAATAATCCTGAATGTCAATCTCTAATAAAGTACCCGATTGCACTTTTAGTAGTCGATCAACATGGCAAAGCGTAGAATGTTTGTGAGAAACAATAATGACGGTGGGAATGGTTAAAAAAACATTCTGTAGAACATTTTTTTCACATTCAACATCCAGAGAGTGCGTGGTTTCGTCTAATAGCAAAATTTCTGGTTTAATTAGCAAGGCTCTGGCTAAAGCCACTTTTTGTTTTTCGCCGCCAGAAAGATTGGCGCCCATTTCACCCACGAGAGTATCAAAACCGTTGGGTAATTTGTTCAAAAGGTTCATTAGGCCTACTTGCTCGGCAATTTTTAATAAAGTATTATCAGAAACAGTAGAAGTGCCGTAGGTGATATTGTCGCGTAATGTCATGTTAAACAGGCGAAGATCCTGTGGGATAAAATGCAACGTTTTGTGCACAAAGATATTGCCAGAATCAGGCTTGTAAAGTCCGGCTATTAAACCGACCAGAGAAGATTTTCCACTGCCGCTTTCTCCAACAATTCCAAGACGAGTATCCTGAGCGATTTGCAAGGAGAGATTGTTAAAGATAGGGTTGTCGGGGGTATAAGAAAAAATTACGTTTTTTAAGACAATTTCTTTTGTTTTTAAATTAGCCGTATCAGGAGAAGTAGACGTATTGAAAGCGTCCCTTTTTTCGATTGGGATCTCGAAAATACTCACAATTTTTTTAATATCAATAGTGGATTCAATTAATTGCCTAAATTCAACAGATAGGGTTTTTAATGGCAAAAATGCAGATAAAAGCTGCCCTTTTATTAAAATAAAATCACCAATAGTAAGTGTTTGGTTTTGAATGGCCAATACCCCGCCGATGAGTATACCGGTTGTTGCAAGGCCTAAAACAGCGCCAATCATAATATGAATACTATTTAACCGCGTATTGGCTTTGTGCCACAAGGTTGCTTCGGTGCTTAACATATCGCTGACTTGCCCAATTTCTATTGGGTAAAAGAATCGAGTGATTTTAGTATTAAGAATACTGTCGTTAACGCGCGCAATTACCTTATCACTCATATGCCAGGCGGATTCTCTGGCAGCAACGTACCATTGTGTGCCTTTGTATAGGATAACACCAGAAAATATAATAGCAGGCAGCAGTCCAATACCGAAAAGTCCCAGTTTAATCATCACGATGGTTGTAATAATGAGTTTAATAGTGGTTGGTATTATTAATAAAAAGAAAATTTTTATAAAAGCGCGTGCGCTTATGCTAATGCGTCGTGTACAGTTGATTATTTCTGGGATTGAAAGTTTTTGATAATCCGACATAGAAAGGCGATGGATGTGTTTTACCACATCTCGGGTGAGATCTCGTATGGTTGCATTTACGACTGGGAAAAAAATAATATCTTGAATATGGCCAAGTGTTTTTTCTAAAATCCAAAAAAAACCTAGTAATAAAACAAAGATTACAACACTACTGGATAGGGTATTATTTAATGAATTAACAATCAGTTTGGAGAGGT
>Ga0207035_1150_pt2 | contig 16113 bp, 10 predicted proteins | sample Alteio_BWMinCont_77_FD_153272 | JGI IMG/M metagenome (GOLD analysis project Ga0207035, IMG submission 153272) | Enriched cells from forest soil in Barre Woods Harvard Forest LTER site, Petersham, Massachusetts, United States -... | ecosystem: Environmental > Terrestrial > Soil > Temperate forest >... | reverse complement strand
ACTGGCCTACGAACTGAACACGCCAGCCCAGCAGGCGGACCTTTGAGGTATTGACGAGCACAAACGCTGGAATCTGTACGTTATCTACCTTGAAGAGGCCGGCTCCGGTGAATTGCACCGTCGTTCCGTCCTCGAAATAGATGGGCCGGCGCACGTCCGTGCCCACATGGATGAAGACGGGGCAGTCCACGACCAGAGTGAAGGCGTTATTTTTTGCCTCCGCAAGGGCGGACACGACTCCGGCATTATCGTCCGTTTTGCCGTCGCAGTGGGTCCAACCGCGTATGGAGCGAGTTGGAGAAGCCGCCTGACCTGCACCACTGTTCTTCGCAGCCTGGGCCGAAAGGGGAAAAATGAAGGCCAGCGTAGATACGGAGAGAAGCAGCCATTTCGTTCGAAGACTGTTCAATGAATCGTCCTCCTTGCAGTGCGATGCGCAAACAGATGGAAATGCAGCTTCAACGTTCGTGGCCTTAGCTCCATGTCTCAGAAGCGAGACATGGAGCGTCCGGCGATTTACAGAGCATGGTTCTCAGAGTCAAGTTTACCGGATGGATGAGTCTGGGGTATGTGCACGATGGAAGGAGTTTGCCGGGTTGAGAGGTGAACCCATGTCTCAGAAGCGAGACATGGGGCACCCAGGCACGACAATGGGTTGAGATTGATTGGCATTGCTAACTACAGGCCTTGCTTTCGCAAGGCTTCGCACCTGCGGTGCGGGTCCTTCGACTGCGCTGCGCTTCGCTCAGGATGACGGCAGTGGTTGTGGGAGGAAACGAAAAAGCCCCAGTAAAACTGGGGCTTTTTCGTTTGCCCCGGACGGCTAGTCCGCCGCCGGAGGCTTGTGTTTGTTTTTCGCTTACTCGGCGGCCATTTCTTCGGCTTCGCCTTCCTGGCGCATCATTTCCAGTTCGCGCTCGGCTTCTTCGAAGGCGGACTGCACTTCCTGCTGGACCTTGGCTGCCGCTTCTTCGAGCTCCGGTGAGAGCTGGATGTTGCGGTAGTATTCCATGCCGGTTCCGGCAGGGATGAGTCGGCCGACGATGACGTTTTCCTTGAGGCCGCGCAGGTTGTCGACGGCGCCGTTGATGGACGCCTCGGTCAGTACGCGCGTGGTCTCCTGGAAGCTGGCTGCCGAGATGAAGCTCTCGGTCGACAGCGACGCCTTGGTGATACCGAGCAGCAGCGGACGGCCAATGGCCGGACGACCGCCGTTCGAGATCACTCGCTCGTTCTCCAGGCGGAAGCGGAACTTATCCACCTGCTGTTCGAGCAGGAAGTTGGTGTCGCCGACTTCCTCGATCTTCACCCAGCGGAGCATCTGACGGACGATGGTCTCGATGTGCTTATCCGAGATGGCCACGCCCTGGAGACGGTAGACTTCCTGGATTTCGTTGACCAGGTAGGCCTGCAGCTCCTTTTCACCGAGTACGGCAAGAATGTCGTGCGGGTTGAGCGGTCCATCCATCAGCGGCTCGCCGGCGCGCAGGCGTTCACCTTCCTGCACGTTGACGTGGATACCGCGTGGCACCGAGTATTCCTTCTCCTCGCCGTTGTCAGCGGTGACGTAGATCTTACGCTGACCCTTCGCGACTTCACCGAACTTCACCACACCATCGATTTCGCTGATGATGGCGGTTTCGCGCGGCTTGCGGGCTTCGAAGAGCTCGACGACGCGGGGCAGACCGCCGGTGATGTCCTTGGTGCGCGTGGTTTCGCGCGGGATCTTGGCAAGGATATCGCCGGGGAAGACCTCGTCGCCGTCCTGGATCATAAGGTGAGCGCGTGAAGGCATCAGATAACGCTTGTTGCCCTTCGCTCCCTTGATGATGATCGCAGGCTGACGCTTCTCATCGGGCGAATCGCCGACGACGAGACGCGAGAGGCCGGTGACTTCATCCACTTCTTCGTGCAGGGTGATGCCTTCCTGCAGATCCTTGAACTGGATGGTGCCGCCGATCTCCGTCAGGATGGCGAAGGTGTACGGATCCCACTCGGCCAGCGACTGGCCCAGCTGAACCTTTGCACCGTCTTCCACCTTGAGCTTGGCGCCGTAGACGATCTGGTAGCGTTCTTTTTCGCGGCCACGGTCGTCAACAACTGCAATCGATCCAGACCGGTTCATGGAAACCAGATCGCCACCCTTCGAACGGACAGTGACCATATTGATGAACCGCACCGCGCCGTTGTTCTTGGCATCGAGCTTCGACTGTTCCGAGACTCGCGATGCCGTACCACCGATGTGGAAGGTACGCATGGTGAGCTGCGTTCCCGGCTCACCGATGGACTGCGCGGCGATGACGCCGACAGCTTCACCGAGCTCAACCATCTTGCCGGAGCCGAGGTTGCGGCCATAGCAGAGGATGCAGACGCCGCGTTTGGATTCGCAGGTAAGCACGGAGCGGATCTTGACGCGCTCGATGCCGGCTGCCTGAATCTGCGAAGCGAGGTCTTCGCTGATCTCCTGGTTGATGTCGACGATGATGTTGCCTTCGAAGTCCTTGAGCTTCTCGAGCGAGACGCGACCGATGATGCGGTCACGCAGAGGCTCGATGATCTCACCGGATTCGACGATCGGAGTCACATAGATGCCTTCGACGGTTCCGCAGGTGAACTCGCTGACGATGACGTCCTGTGCCACGTCGACGAGACGACGGGTCAGGTAGCCGGAGTCAGCGGTCTTGAGTGCAGTGTCAGCCAGACCCTTACGCGCGCCGTGGGTCGAGATGAAGTACTCGAGCACGGTGAGGCCTTCACGGAAGTTCGCCGTGATCGGCGTTTCGATGATTTCGCCTGACGGCTTGGCCATCAATCCACGCATACCGGAGAGCTGACGAATCTGTTGCTTCGAACCACGAGCGCCGGAATCGGCCATGATGTAGATCGGGTTCATGGCTCCTTCCTTGTCGGCGTTCTTCATGTTGTTGAACATCTCGTCGGCGACGCGTTCGGTGACCGTCGACCAGAGCTGAATGACCTTGTTGTTGCGCTCACCGTTGGTGATGGCACCGTCAAGGTACTGCTGCTGCACGGCAAAGCGCTGCTTTTCCGCTTCGCGCACGACAGCGTACTTCGTCTCCGGGATGACCATGTCATCGAGGCCGACGGAGAGGCCGGAGCGTGTCGCGTAGTTGAAGCCAAGTTCCTTGATACGGTCGAGCATCTTGACCGTGACTTCAAGGCCGAGGTTCAGGTAGCAGTAGTTCACCAGCTGACCGATGCCCTTCTTCTTGAGCAGGCCGTTGACGAACGGCATGCCGTCAGCAAGAGCGTCGTTCAGGATGGCGCGACCGACCGTGGTGGTGATGTACTGCTTGTCGTACTGCACCGGTTCGGTGTGCGTCAGATCCTGATCGTCGTACGCGGTGGTCATGTCGAGGACAGGGCCGGTGTAGCGCAGACGGATCGGCGAGAGCGTTTCGATCTCCTTGGCTTCGAGGGCCATGAGCACTTCTTCGGTGTTGGCGAAGACGCGGCCTTCACCCTTGGCACCCTTCTTGGCCTTGGTCAGGTAGTAGAGTCCGAGCACCATGTCCTGCGTAGGAACAGTGATGGGCTGACCTGACGCGGGCGACAGGATGTTGTGCGAAGCGAGCATGAGCACGCTGGCTTCAACCTGCGCTTCGGGCGACAGAGGAATGTGCACGGCCATCTGGTCACCGTCGAAGTCCGCGTTGAAGGCGGTGCAGACGAGCGGGTGAATCTTAATGGCCTTGCCCTCGACGAGCACGGGCTCGAAGGCCTGGATGCCGAGGCGGTGCAGGGTTGGGGCGCGGTTCAAGAGCACCGGATGGTCCTTGATGACTTCTTCAAGGATGTCCCACACGATCGGCTCCTGCAGTTCGACCATTTCTTTCGCCTGCTTGATGGTCGTGCAATGGCCTGTCTGCTCAAGGCGGTGATAGATGAAGGGCTTGAAGAGTTCAAGCGCCATCTTCTTCGGCAGACCGCACTGGTGCAGTTTCAGCTCCGGACCGACGACGATGACCGAACGGCCGGAGTAATCGACGCGCTTGCCGAGCAGGTTCTGACGGAAGCGGCCCTGCTTGCCCTTGAGGGTGTCAGAGAGCGACTTCAGCGGACGGTTGTTGGCACCGCGCAGAACGCGGCCACGGCGACCGTTGTCGAATAGAGCGTCGACAGCTTCCTGCAGCATGCGCTTTTCGTTGCGCACAATCACCTCAGGCGCATGGAGGTCCATGAGCTTCTTGAGGCGGTTGTTGCGGTTGATGACGCGGCGATAGAGATCGTTCAGATCAGACGTAGCGAAGCGGCCGCCGTCCAGAGGAACGAGTGGGCGCAACTCCGGCGGAATGACCGGGATCACGTCGAGGATCATCCACTGCGGCTTGTTGCCGGACTTGCGGAAGGCTTCGACGACCTTGAGGCGCTTGGAATACTTGAGGCGCTTCTGGAGCGAGGTTTCGACCTTCATGCGCTCGCGGAGCTCGACTCCCAGCTCGTCGACGACGACACGCTTGAGCAGCTCCTTGATCGCTTCGGCGCCCATCATGCCTTTGAAGCCAGTGGGGCGATACTGCTGGTCGAGTTCACGGAAGCGGTTCTCGTCCTTGATGATCTCGCGCTCGCGGGTGGGCGAGTCGCCTGGATCGACGACAACGTAGCTCTCAAAATAGAGCACGCTTTCAAGATCGCGCAGCGAGATGTCGAGCAGGTGGCCGATGCGCGACGGCAGGCCCTTGAAGAACCAGACGTGCGAGCAGGGCGAGGCCAGCTCGATGTGGCCGAGGCGCTCACGGCGAACCTTCGACAGCGTGACTTCAACGCCGCACTTGTCGCAGATGACGCCGCGGTGCTTCATGCGCTTGTACTTGCCGCAGAGGCATTCCCAGTCAGTGACCGGGCCGAAGATGCGGGCGCAGAACAAGCCATCGCGCTCCGGCTTGAAGGTGCGGTAGTTGATGGTTTCCGGTTTGGTGACTTCGCCATGGGACCAGCTGCGAATCTTCTCGGGCGAAGCGAGCGAGATGCGAATAGCGTCGAAATCGGTGATCGGGCTGGTTAATTCAAATGGGCTGGAACGGTACAAGGTGACCCTCCTTGACAGCTAGCTATTAGCTTTTAGCCGTTAGCTCTTAGCTGCGTTTACTTCTGTTCGTTACATGCAACGCTATCGAAACTGCGCTGCTGAATCTCTGCTTCACCCTCAACCGCAGCTCTTAACGCTCATGGCTAAGAGCTGGCGGCTGATGGCTGTCTTAATCCGCGGCTGCGAATGTTGGCAGCGGCTGCTTCTTTGCTTCGTCGCCGATCTGCTTGATGAGTTCGACATCAAGGCAGAGGGCCTGCAGCTCGCGGATCAACACGTTGAACGATTCCGGCACGCCGGGCTCGATGGCTGCCTCGCCCTTGACGATGGCCTCGTAAATCTTGGTACGGCCATAGACGTCGTCGGACTTGGCGGTGAGCAGCTCCTGAAGGATGTATGCGGCACCGTATGCTTCGAGCGCCCACACTTCCATTTCTCCGAAGCGCTGGCCACCGAACTGCGCCTTACCACCCAGCGGCTGCTGCGTGATGAGCGAGTACGGCCCGATCGAGCGCGCGTGGATCTTGTCGTCAACCAGGTGCGAGAGCTTGAGCATGTAGATGTAGCCCACGGTCGCTGGCTGTTCGAACTCTTCACCGGTCATGCCGTCGAAGAGCGGCGTCTTGCCTGAGCTGGGAAGCCCGGCTGCGGCAAGCAGCGCCTTGATCTCGGTTTCGCGCGCGCCGTCAAAGACCGCGGTGCCAAACCAGATGCCCTTCTCCATGCCGAGGCCGACGCGCCTTACCTGCTCATCGTCGAGCTCAAGCAACTGGCGCAGAGCAGCGGTGCCGCCGAAACGCTCCTTGAAGACTTCGCGAATCACATTGGCATCCTGGTTCTGCTTCACGATTGCGGCAACCTGCTCGCCGAGTTCGTGCGCAGCCCAGCCAAGGTGCGTTTCGAGAATCTGACCGACGTTCATACGCGAAGGCACGCCCAGCGGGTTGAGAACAATTTCAACCGGCTTGCCATCGGGTAGATATGGCATGTCTTCTTCAGGCAGGATGCGCGCGATGACGCCCTTGTTACCGTGGCGTCCGGCCATCTTGTCGCCGACCGAGAGCTTGCGCTTCATGGCGATGTAGACCTTGACCAGCTTGATGACGCCGGGAGCCAACTCGTCGCCCTTCTGCAGCTTGCCGATCTTCTCGTTCGTGATCTTGCGCAGCACATCGATCTGACGCGAGGTCATTTCCTCGATCTCGTCGATCTGCTCATTCACGCGCGGGTCCTTGTCGTTATAACGGATGCGCTTGAGGTTCTTGGTCGAGATCAGCTCGATGGTGTCGCGGTCGAGGATCGCTCCCTTTACGAGGAGGCGCTTGTTGGTGCGCTCGTCGTGCAGGTCGGCCAGCACTTCCTTGCCGCCAAGGATTCCTTCAAGACGCTTGAGGCGCTCGTCGGTGAGAATACGAATCTCATCGGCCAGGTTCTTCTCAAGCTTTGCAATCTGCTCGGCTTCGATCAGCTTGGCGCGCTCGTCCTTCTCCTGACCCTTGCGGGAGAAGATGCGAACATCGACCACTGTGCCTTCAATACCCGGAGGGCAGGTGAGCGATGCATCGCGGACGTCGCCGGCCTTTTCGCCGAAGATGGCGCGCAGCAACTTCTCTTCCGGCGTCAACTGGGTTTCGCCCTTGGGCGTTACCTTGCCGACGAGAATGTCGTTGTGCTTAATCTTGGCGCCGATGCGGATGACACCACTCTCGTCCAGATCGCGCAGCGCGCTCTCTGAGACGTTGGGGATGTCACGCGTGATCTCTTCCGGCCCAAGCTTCGTGTCGCGCGCTTCGATCTCGAACTCTTCAATGTGGACTGACGTGTAGTAGTCCTCACGTACGAGCTTTTCCGAGATGAGGATCGCGTCCTCGAAGTTGTAACCGCGCCACGGCATGAAGGCCACAAGCACGTTGCGTCCGAGTCCAAGCTCGCCCTGCTCCGTGCAAGGACCGTCAGCGATGACCTGACCCTTGGCCACGCGATCACCCTGACGGACGATCGGCTTCTGGTTGATGCAGGTGTTCTGGTTCGAGCGCTTGAACTTCGTCAGCTGGTAGATGTCCGAACCAACCTCACGCGACAGCTGCGTGGGGTGATGCTCGCCTTCTACGCGGATGATGATGCGCTCGGAGTCAACCGAATCGACCACGCCGTTACGACGAGCCAGGATGACAGCTCCTGAGTCGCGCGCGGTCACGCCTTCCATGCCGGTTCCGACGAGCGGAGCCTCGGACACGAGCAGCGGAACCGACTGGCGTTGCATGTTGGCGCCCATCAGAGCGCGGTTCGCGTCGTCGTGCTCAAGGAACGGCACAAGCGATGCGGCCACCGAGACGAGCTGCTTCGGGCTTACGTCAACGTAGTCGACTTCCGACCGGCTGACGAGAACGAAGTTGCCTTGACGGCGGGCATTCACCAGCTCTTCGGTGATGTTGCCTTCCGCGTCGAGCTCGATGTTCGCCTGCGCGATGGTGTGACGATCTTCTTCCCACGCCGACAGATAGAACGAGAATGGATCGAATTCGATTGCCCGCTTCTTGTCCTTCTTGAGCTGGTTGTTCAGCTTCAGCGCTTCGGACTTCTCGAGGTGATCGCCGACACGCAGACCGCTCTCACCGGCGTTGTTGACCTGAACATAGTCCAGCACGCGGTGATCTTTCACGCGACGATACGGCGACTCGATGAAGCCGTATTCGTTGATGCGCGCAAAGCACGAGAGCGAGCTGATGAGTCCGATGTTCGGACCTTCCGGCGTCTCAATCGGGCAGATACGGCCATAGTGCGTCGGGTGCACGTCGCGGACTTCGAATCCAGCGCGCTCACGAGAGAGACCGCCAGGCCCAAGGGCGGAGAGACGGCGCTTGTGCGTGATCTCCGACAGAGGGTTGGTCTGGTCCATGAACTGCGAGAGCTGCGAGGAGCCGAAGAACTCGCGGATGGCAGCCATCACTGGCTTTGCGTTGATCAGGTCATGCGGCATTGCTGTCGACATCTCCTGATAGACGCTCATCTTTTCCATAATGGCGCGTTCCATGCGGACCAGGCCGATGCGGAACTGGTTCTCCATGAGCTCACCGACTGCGCGGACGCGGCGGTTGCCGAGGTGATCGATATCGTCCACCACGCCGATGTTCTTGCGCAGCTTGAGCAGGTAGCGGATGGTGCCGTAGAAATCTTCCGGCGTCAGCGTACGCTTGTCGAGCTGGGTGGCGTCCTGGTTCTCATACAGCTTGATGTTGAACTTGAGACGGCCCACGCGCGAGAAGTCATACTTGCGCGGATCGAAGAACATGCCTTCGAAGAGCGCCGTCGCAGTGTCGAGGGTTGGCGGATCGCCTGGACGGAGCTTGCGGTAGATCTCGATCAGAGCCTCTTCCGGCTTGCGCACGGAGTCGCGGCGGAGCGTGTTGGTGATGATGTTGCCCACATCGTCGCGCTCAGGGAAGAAGAGCTCGATCGAGGTGACGCCGCTCTGTGCGATCTTGTGCAGCTTGTCCTGTGTGAGTTCCTGGTTGGCTTCGAGGAAGACTTCGCCTGTAGTCGTATCGATGACGTCGGCTGCGGTGACGGCATTGTCGAGCTCTGCCGTTTCGATTTCAACCTCAGATACTTTGTGCGCGCGCAGCGCCTTCAGGATCGACGGCGTGACCTTGCGGCCAGAGTGCGCAATCTCTTCACCCTTGACGACAACGGCGTGCGCGGGCTTCGCGCCGAGCAGATGCGTCGGCTTCTCTGCGCTCTCATCGAGCATCCAGAAGAGCTTGCCATCCTTCACCGAAATCTTGTCGACGGTATAGAAGGTCTTGAGAATCTCTTCGTCGGACTTGAGGCCGAGGGCGCGCAGGAAGATGGTGCCGAGGAATTTGCGCTTGCGATCGATGCGGACGTAGAGCGTGTTCTTCTGGTCGTACTCGAACTCAACCCACGAGCCGCGGTACGGAATGATCTTGCCCAGAAAGTAAGTGCGGTTGTTCGCCGTCTCAAAGAAGACGCCGGGTGAACGGTGTAACTGAGACACAATGACGCGCTCGGTGCCGTTGACGATGAAGGTGCCGTTCTGCGTCATCAGCGGAATGTCGCCGAAGAAAACTTCCTGCTCCTTGATGTCGCGGATGGTCTTGGCGCCGGTCTCGGCGTCCTTGTCGTAGATCGTGAGGCGCACGGTGACCTTGAGCGGAGCGGAGAAGGTCATGCCGCGCTCTTCGCACTCGGCCTGATCGTACTTGAGCTGCAGGCTGACAGGGTCGCCGCACTTGTTGCAGAAGTCAGGCGTGTTCTTGTTATAGGTGCCGCACTTGTGGCAGAGCACATCGCCGGGATGGAACGGATCGGTGATGACCATGGCGCCGCAATTGACGCAGGCGGTGCGCAGGTGATGCAGACCCTTCAGGTGTCCGCACTTGCACTCCCAGTTGCCGATCGAAAAGTCGACGAAATCGAGCTGCGAGATGTTACGAAAATCGGTGATGGGGAAGACCGAAGTGAAGACGGACTGCAGTCCATTGTCTTCGCGCTCGGAAGGCAGTTTGTCCATCTGCAGAAAACGCTCATAAGAACGCCGCTGCACTTCGATCAGGTTAGGGATCTGGATGGATGTAGGAATCTTTGAAAAATCGAGACGGCTGCGTAGGGCGCGGTTCTCGTTCGCCATGCTTCACTCCTGGGGCTCGTAAACGCGAGGTTGAAAGACATGTTGTCCGAGTCACACAACATGCCGGGGTTGCTGCTTGTCCTGCTGTTCCGTCCTCGCCCGGAAGCAGCATGATTTTTTCTGTTAACCTGCAACGCCAAAACGGAACGTGCCGGTTTTGAAACTCTCGTGCGGAGCTTTCCACATCTCCGGTCTTGCAAATCCAGACAGCCTCGCGGTACAAAGAAACGTCAGAGCGAGTGCTGGGCAAAAGCTGCTAGAGCAGCATGAGGCGGGGTACCGGGAGGAGAGGCAAGCGAAAACGGGGAAAGAAAAGAAACGAGACAAATGCCAAAAGCCCGTAGAGACAAGATGTCCTACGAGCGCCACAACCGGATTGTGCACTTGTTAAAAACAGAATGTTCGTTTCCCGCCGCTTCGCAAACTGCGTGTATGCCGCCCTACAGCCGATTCCTAGTTTCACATCTGCGAGTCCGCCGCATGCCCACAGATATGCCGGCATTGAATGTATGCCGATAATATTTTCTTTGCGCTACTCCACGACCAGAAGGAAGTGCTGCAACCTCTTGATTCGCCGCGATTTATAATCCAATCGCACAAGAAAAACGCAGAAGTCGCGCTTCCAGCTCAGCCTGCCGTGCAAGAGAAAAGCCAAGCGGAACGCGCACTATTTATAATAGCGCGTTCCGCTTTGGCATGCAACTTGCCTTCTTGACAATCGAGCTTACTTGACTTCGACGGTCGCGACGTTCTCAAACTTCTTCTTGATGGCTTCGGCATCTTCCTTGCTGATGTTTTCCTTCAGAGGCTTCGGAGCACCGTCTACCAGGTCCTTGGCTTCCTTCAGACCCAGCGAGGTGACTTCGCGTACGGCCTTGATGGTGTTGATCTTGTTCGCGCCGGCATCCTTGAGGATAACGGTGAACTCGGTCTGCTCGACTGCCGCAGGCGCTGCCGCGCCGGCTGCACCACCGGCAACGACAACCGGGGCTGCCGCTGCTGCCGAAACGCCAAGACGCTCTTCGAGCTTCTTTACCAGGGCCGCTGCGTCCAGCAGGCTAAGCCCGACAATCTGATCTTCCAACTGCTGCAAATCCGCCATGATGTTCTCCATGTGAAACTAAATTTTGTTTTACTCGCCGAAACGCCGCCGCTCCGGTTGCCGCTTGCCCGCTTTGAGGTTTCCGTTGTGCCCAGACCCAGCACCCCTCAAGCCTGCTTACGGCGAATCCTTCTCAACTCTTCGCCGAGTAGCCTTCAGCTACTCGGCTGCGGGGGCTTCTGCTTCCCCGCCTGAAACTTCGGGTGCTCCCGCTGCAGCAGGCTCGGCAACTGCTGCCGGAGTCTCTGCTATCTGCGCCTGCTCGACCACTGGAACTTCCGGTTCTGCCGGCTCGGCCGCTGCGACAGGCTCGGCAACTACTGCCGGAGTCTCCGCTGCCTGCGCCTGCTCGGCCACAGGAGCTTGTTCCGCCGCCGCAGGAGCCTGCGCCCCGGCAAACTTGTTCTTCTCGACCGCCTGGTTGATCACGACAGCCAGATCGCGGCCCGTCGCGTTGATGACGGTGGCCAGACGCTGCGCCGGAGAATTGATGAGGAAGAGGAGCTTCGCGAAGATCTCTTCCTTGCCCGGCATGGTTGCCAGCTGCTTGACTTCATCGACCGTGATGACCTTGCCGTCGATGATGCCGAGCTTAAAGGTGAATTCCGCGTTGTCGCTTACCCAGGTAGAAAGCGCCTTGGCCAGCGCGACCGGGTCGCCGCTGGTGTAGGCGACGGACGAAACGCCCTTCAGGCCCTGGAGAGCTGCTTCAATCTTCGATCCCTGAGCGGCGCGGGCTGCGAGCTTGTTCTTGAGCACGCGGTAACGGCCGCCTGCGGCGCGAACGGTCCTGCGCAGTTCAAAATCCTGCGCGACGGTGAGCTTGGCAAAGGTTCCGACAATCGCGCTGGTCGAGCCTTCAAGCTCATGCGCCAGCTGCGTGACTTTCTCTGCCTTCTTTGCTCTGGTAAATGGCATTGTTTTAAATCCTTACTGGCCACCACCTGCAGCGCATTGCGCTTAAACAGGCTGGCCGGAAAACCTGTAACGTGTCGGCCTACGCCTTGGCTGCCTGATCGGCAACAGACTGATCGAGCGAAATTCCGGGACCCATCGTCGAGCTGAGCGTAATGCCCTTGACGTATTTGCCCTTGGCCGCGGAAGGCTTGGCGCGCATGATGCTCGTGATAACGGTGAGCGCATTGTCGACCAGCTTCTCCGGCGGAAACGAAAGCTTGCCCACGGGAACGTGGACCAGGGCTGTCTTATCCGTGCGGAACTCGACCTTACCGGCCTTGATTTCCTTGACGGCTGCGGCGACATCGTTGGTCACCGTGCCCGTCTTCGGGTTCGGCATCAGGCCGCGTGGTCCGAGCACCTTACCGAGACGTCCCACCGATTTCATCATGTCGGGCGTCGCGATCAGGGCGTCAAAGTCGGTCCAGCTTTCTTTCTGAATCTTCTCAACCAGCTCATCGCCGCCGACGATGTCCGCGCCTGCCGCTTCGGCGTCGCGCTGACGGTCGCCGGTCGTAATGACGGCTACTTTTTTGGTCTTACCCAGGCCGTGCGGCAGAACTACAGTGCCACGCACCATTTGGTCGGCATGCTTCGGATCGACGCCCAGACGCAGCGTCAGATCGACCGTCTCATCAAACTTTGCAAACTTGACTTTCTGCAGGAGCGGAACCGCATCCTGGAGCGAATAGGTGCGGTTTTCTACAGCCGCACGCGCCTTCGCAATATTCTTGCTGACTTTCTTAGCCATGTATCCTCGTCTCCCACCGCACAGTCGCTGCTGCCTGCTGGCCGTGGTGTTGTTGACTGCGTCCCAGCTGGCGCTTGAGACGCATCTTTGATTATGCCACACATTTCCCGTTTTTCCTACGGGGAATGTGTTAGCTGGCTTACGCTGTAACTTCGATTCCCATCGAGCGCGCCGTGCCCTTGATACTCTTGACGGCGGCTTCGACAGAAGCCGCATTCAGGTCGGGCATCTTCTGCTTGGCGATGTCGAGAACCTGGGCCTCGGTCACCTTGCCTACCTTGTTCTTGTTCGGCGTGCCCGAACCCTTGGCCAGGTTAGCTGCCTTCTTAAGCAGAACCGCGGCCGGAGGCGTCTTGGTGATGAAGGTAAAGGTGCGGTCGACATAAACGGTGATGACGACCGGGATGATCAGGCCCGCCATCTCCTTGTTCTGCGTACGCGCGTTGAACTGCTTGCAGAACTCCATGATGTTGACCTGGGCCTGGCCGAGGGCCGGACCAACCGGCGGTGCAGGCGTCGCCTTGCCGGCTTCAATCTGGAGCTTTACCTGCGTCTGTACTTTCTTTGTCGGAGCTGCCATTGCGTAAACCTTTCTTTTCGGCGAGCGATTTAGCTCAGCCCGATTCTTTTCTGCCAAATTCTTTCTATCGAAACCGGTTTACCTCAGGGGCTAAAGCCCCTTTTCACCGGTCTTGATCGCGAGGGCTAAAGCCCTCGCCTACCTACCTAGACGACCTTCTCTACTTTGCCGAATTCCAATTCGACCGGAGTGGAACGGCCGAAAATTGTGACCATCACCTTGAGCGTCTCGCGGTCTTCGTTCACTTCGTCCACAATGCCGTTGAAGTTCGCAAATGGGCCTTCGGTGATCCGTACCGACTCGTTCTTCTCGAACTTGATCTTGAGGCGCGGCTTCTCTTTCGAAACATCGGTGCGGAAGAGAATCGAGCTGACCTCTTCCTCGCTCAACGCCACCGGCTTGTCGCCCGTGCCGAGAAAGCCCGTAACGCGCGGCGTGTTCTTGATGACGTGCCACAGATCATTGTCGAGGTCCATCTCGACCAGCACATAGCCCGGCAGGAAGACCCGCTCGACTGTGCGCTTTTTGCCGTTGACGATCTCGGTAACCGGCTCGGTCGGAATCATCACGCGGCCGATCTTGTTCTGCAGACCGAAGGCCTGCACGCGGCTCTCGAGCGACTCGCGCACCTTGCGCTCGAAACCCGAGTAGGCGTGGATGATGTACCACTTGAAACGCTCGCTGGCTGGGGGTCCTAGCTGCTCAGGCGCGCCGTTTTCGGCTGTCTCGTGTTGAATTTCTTCTGCCATATACCTTCTTTATCCGAGGGGCTTCTGCTCCCGCCCTCCGGCTTTTACATGCTTACTGCGTTCCACCCAGCCAATGCAGTAGCCACTTCAGCGCGTTGCCCAGCACTGAGTCAATCACATAGAAAAACGCCGCGAAGATGAAGACTGCCACAATCACGACCGTCGTGGTCGACTGCACCTCGGAACGCGAGGGCGTGACCACTTTGCGCATCTCACCGCGTACGTCTTTCAGGAAATCGGTGGTGCGCGTCCAGAACGCCGTCACCTGGTTCGTGGTGGTGCTCTTTTGCGGTGAGCCGGAACGCTCTTCGCCAGTCGCCAATGCCGTCTTCGCCATAACGCTACTTCCTTCTTGTACGCTGACAACCTTCTGGCTGTTCCGCGGCAACCCCTCAATGGCAGCGGGCTGCAGACTGCATCACTTTCCTGGCAGGGGCGCTCGGATTCGAACCGAGAAGTTCGGTTTTGGAGACCGACAGTTTAACCGTTGAGCTTACGCCCCTGTATTCGAGGGCTTCGCGGTGAAACTGCTCCCGCCCTCTGACTTTGCTCGCGCTAGCCGGCGCTCGCTCCGTCACTCACCCTGGCTAGCCCAAGTTTTGGCGCCCCAAAGGGCGCGTCTGCCTGGACGGCCAATCCTACTTGGTTTCTTTATGGTCGGTGTGCTTGCGGCAACGGCTGCAGAACTTCGAGAACTCCAGACGGCCAGTGGTCGTCTTCTTGTTCTTCGTCGTCGAGTAGTTCCGTTCCTTACACACAGGACACTGTAACGTCACAATTTCGCGCATCTCTTTATCCTAACCGATTGCCGGAAAGACTGCTCCAGCGATCCTAAATTCCAAAATCCCGGGCCTGAAGGCCCTCCGCATTTGCGGCTTATTCCGGGGGCTAAAGCCCCCGGCTTCTACCGTTCTATCTTTCCTATATGAGCCTGCGGAGAAAAACTCCGCTGGCCCCACCGAACTTCGTTGCCGCTCAGACCTGGCGCGCAAAGCGCGCATGTGCCCGACGCGGCCAACGTCTAGTTCAAGATCTCAGTAATGGTGCCGGCGCCTACCGTGCGTCCGCCTTCGCGGATGGCAAAGCGCAAGCCCTTTTCCATCGCCACCGGTGTATGCAGTTCGATCTCGAGCGCGATGTTGTCGCCCGGCATCACCATCTCCGTGCCTTCGGGCAGCTTCGCCGTTCCCGTCACGTCCGTCGTGCGGAAGTAGAACTGCGGACGGTAGCCGTTGAAGAACGGAGTGTGACGTCCACCCTCTTCCTTCGACAACACGTAGATCTCGCCCTTGAACTTCGTGTGCGGCGTAATCGATCCCGGCTTCGCCAACACCATTCCGCGCTCCACGTCTTCCTTCGCGATACCGCGCAGCAGAAGTCCTGCGTTGTCGCCAGCCAGGCCTTCGTCCAGCTGCTTCTTGAACATCTCAACGCCCGTCACAACCGTCTTGCGCGTCTCGCGGAAGCCCACAATTTCTGCTTCCTCGCCCACCTTGACCTTGCCGCGCTCGATACGACCGGTGACAACAGTGCCACGGCCCGAGATCGAGAAGATGTCTTCCATCGGCATCAAGAAAGGCTGATCAATCGCACGCGCCGGCAGAGGAACGTTCTGGTCGACTGCTTCCATCAGCTCGTCGATCTTCGCTTCCCACTGCGCTTCGCCATTCAGAGCGCCCAGAGCCGAACCGCGAACCACCGGCACATCGTCGCCGGGGAAGTTGTACTTACTCAACAGCTCGCGCACTTCCATCTCGACCAGGTCGATCAGCTCAGGATCTTCAACCGCATCGCACTTGTTCAGGAACACAACGATGTACGGCACACCTACCTGGCGAGCCAGGAGCACGTGCTCCTTCGTCTGCGGCATCGGACCATCGGTCGCTGCCACCACAAGAATCGCGCCGTCCATCTGCGCTGCGCCCGTGATCATGTTCTTGATGTAGTCCGCGTGGCCGGGGCAGTCGACGTGCGCGTAGTGACGCTTCCCCGTCTCATACTCGACGTGCGCCGTCGCGATCGTGATACCGCGCTCGCGCTCCTCAGGAGCGTTGTCAATCGTGTCAAACGAGCGGAACTTGTTGTTCGGGTTATGCTTCGACAACACCTTCGTAATCGCCGCCGTCAACGTCGTCTTCCCGTGATCGATATGCCCAATCGTCCCCACGTTCACGTGCGGCTTCGACCGGTCAAATTTCTCCTTCGCCATTTCGAGTCTCCTAATTTACTCGGAAGGAAATGCGCCGATCCGGCGCTCCCATTCCGTTAATCCT
>Ga0207035_1129_pt2 | contig 16181 bp, 11 predicted proteins | sample Alteio_BWMinCont_77_FD_153272 | JGI IMG/M metagenome (GOLD analysis project Ga0207035, IMG submission 153272) | Enriched cells from forest soil in Barre Woods Harvard Forest LTER site, Petersham, Massachusetts, United States -... | ecosystem: Environmental > Terrestrial > Soil > Temperate forest >... | reverse complement strand
AATCAATCATCGCCTGGACAGTCTCCCGATTGCCACTTTTAAGAACATCTTGCAACACAGTAAATCCGTCTTTAGTGACATTCATTAGCAGGGTGGTTTGTTGGTCGCGCGTTAATCTTTCCTTAATCCAGGTAATTATTTCCTGGATAGTCTCCCGATTGGCATTTTTAAGAGCCTGTTGCAACACGGTAAATCCGTCTTTAGTGACATTTGTTAGCAGGGTGGTTTGTTGGTCAGGTTTCGTTTTTAAGTTTTCCTTAATCCAGACAATCATTTCCTGGACAGTCTCCCGATTGCCACTTGCAAGCGCCTGTTGCAATGGAGTAAATCCGTCTTTAGTGACATTCATCAGGAGTGCGATTTGTAGCTCAGGTTTAGTATTTAAGTTTTCTTTAATCCAGGCAATTATCTCCTGGACAGTCTCCCGGTTGCCACTTTTAAGAACATCTTGCAACGCAGTAAATCCTTCTTTAGTGACATTTATTAGCAGGGTAGTTTGTTGTTCGCGCGTTAATCTTTCCTTAATCCAGGCAATCATCTCCTGCACAGTCTCGCGATTGCCACTTTTAAGAACATCTTGCAACACAGTAAATCCGTCTTTAGTAACATTCATCAGCAGGATGGTTTGTTGCTCGGGGCTTAGCCATTCCTTACACAAGGTGATGACTCCCTCCGTCCTCAAAGGAGTACCATTCGCACAGATACGATAAGGCGTACCATCTCCATTGTATATTATGACACCCTGTATAATTTTTTCATTGCCATATTTAAGAGCGGTTTGCAATACTGTAAAGCCTTCATCTGTTCTGGCAGTCAATAAGGTTGCCATGTATTCAGGAGAAGCCATTCGTCCATCAACGGGTAGATTTTTAATATAATGAATTAATTCCTGGAATAATGCGTAGGCAACAATGCCTGCCTGTGTTTTATCTTGGATATGCTCAAAAGGCAGATGTAACACATCGTGTAGATGGGTATGGCCATGGATACTAACTTCTAACAGTGCATTACGCACTTCTGTTTCATTTCCACGCAAGAGTCCTTTTAATTCTGTTAAGGCTTTGGCAAGAATCGCGCTATTGCCACCTTTTTTTGAGGCTCGTAAAATCACTGTATGAATTTGTTGAGCCAACCCTCCTCGATACGGCATATCTTCTGACAAGTCTGCTGCGGCAGCAGCGGCACCACCACCGGCAGCACCAACCGCTGAAGCAGCCGCAGCTCTGGAGGGCAGTACATCTTCCATAGCAGCTGAGCCGACTGGGATAGGTAGTAAGGTGTTTAGTGTAGTTGCCACAATTGCTAGTTGTTCAGCAATCTGTTTTAAATCAGTCGCCATTTGTTTCTCCAAAACCAAAATATTAGTGTAATTAATAAGAACACTAGCTTATCAAAATACGATCTATTAGTCAAAAGCGCCGACACAAACATTAGCAAAAAACATAGTATTTTGATTAGAGATTGGCTTTTCCTAAGGCATGCGATTAAAAAACAAGCAGAAAGGTGATGTGATGACTAATATTAAGTTAGAATTCAAAATATAAAGGCGAGGATTTCGACCAAATGAGGGCGCTGCACAGGGTGGTGAAATGGTTACGTTTTATTTTGTACTATTCCCAGTGCTTTTAATCTTTTTTCTAAAGATGGGTGTGTAGAAAAAAGACTATTAAGTGATCCTAGAAAGGTAATGCCCGCTTCTTGCGGACTATAAAAATATGAGGGACGTCTTACGTTTTCATGCGGTGTCTTAGAGTATTGTTGATTATAAGCTTCTTGATTTTCAGTGTGATCAGAATGAATTTTAAGTAATGCGCTGGCTAAAGGCTCATTACTACGCATTAATTCCACACTGCCTGCATCGGCCATAAATTCACGCGTTCGGCTTAAATACAACATTAATAATAATGTAATAACAGGCAATATAAAACGAATCAAAATAATGATAAATACTAACCCATTGTCTCTGGTTCTGCGTCCGTATAATACGCTTCTAAAGATTATATCAAAAGCGATTAGTATTAAATTACTTAACACAACGGCTGTTAAAATTAAGCGAATGTCGTTATGCCGAATATGAGAGAGTTCATGAGCAATCACTGCTTCTAATTCATTTCTATCTAGTCTATTTAAAAGACCACGAGTAATTGCTATTAATGCAGATTTTTCGCTATAACCACTGGCAAAAGCATTCATATAACTTGCGTCAATAATATATATTTTAGGCATAAAACCAAGCCCGCTCGCAATTTTCATTTCTTCAACCACATTGTAGAGTTGTTTTTCTTCTAAAGATTTTGCATTATCGGCGGTAATTTCTTGATAATCAGTGCCTAACATCATAAGCCCTCGATGAAAAGCGTACGTGATCCATAAAGAAAAAAGGGCGATAACCAACATAACGCAAGTGGCTATCGGAAAAATTTTAAACGTTACTAAATAAAGCGCCACCGTACTAAGGGGTAGAATAGGGGCATTGGCGCGCACAACAGAATAATGTATCAAATCAGAATAATTTACAGGTTGATGCATGCTGTCATATAAATAGAGATCAAAAATAAACCCTATGGCCGTGTAAATAAGAAAAAAAAGTATTATGACTTTAATGGTATTTTTTTGATTTTTTTGTAAAGATAACCGCCAATCGGGTGCGGAGCTGCTGTAATTATCAAGTTTGCTCATGGCTGAAGCTTAACCTAAAGTTTAATAACCTAAAGCTTAACAGTATACTTTTCTTGATCGGCGACCGTTTGTTCTGATAATTGCCAGTAGACAAAATTTTGATCTAACTTGGAAGGTACCAGCGCAACAACAAACGATTCAAATAAAGATTTTTTGGTTGCATTGTATCTTTCAATACTATCATTCAGCGCTTGCTTGGCAAAGGCCAATTTGTTTTCTGTATTGACTATTTCTTCTTGAAGTTGCAGGGCATTTTGATTGGCTTTTAGATCGGGATATTGTTCAAAAACAATATTAAGTCCAGACGCTATTTTAGAAATGCCATTTTCAGCTTCAATACGCGTTTTTTCGTCTCCGGCATTTGAGGCTGCTACTGCTTTACTGCGCAATGCGACAACTTTAGATAAAGTAGATTGCTCGTAATCCATATACTTTTTAACGACTTCGATTAAAGATTCAAATACTTTAAACCGCCGATCTAATTGTATATCAATTTGTTTTTGATTGTTTCGGACTGCTTCTATCATATGAATAAGATTGTTATAAATGCTAACAAACCACACAAACAGTGCAGCCACGATAATTAAGATAACGACTAAAGTTGTGTTCATATACACCTTTATTGATTAAATTTACTTTACCTTATTGTAGTATAGGCTAAGCTTAAGTTTTTGGCGCAGAAGCATTTAATTCTTTTAAAGTATTTAAAATGGTTAACGCTGTTTTTGGAGGGAAAGGTTCAGGATTAGAGGCTCTTAAAGAAAAATGGTGAATGATTTGAGGGTGTTTTTTAAATCTAACTTTTTTAATGGGTTTTATCATAGGTTTCATGGGTTTCATGGGTTCGGGTAATTCGAGGGGTTCGTTATATAAGCTGTCGAATAATTCATCTTTTTCTTTTTGTTGGATTGCACGTATTCTTTCTGCTTCTATTCTTTTAAGCGCTAATAGTTTTTCATTTGCATTCCTATCGCCTTCTTCAGCGAGTTGTTTTAATAATGCCATGCCTTCTTGAGGATCTTTTCCGAGCTCTTCGGCATGTTCTAACAATAATAAAGCATATTCGCAGTATTTTCTGCCCGCCCTTTCATACCATTCAGCCGCTTTAATAATGTTACGATTTAAACCATATTTTCCTTCTTGATAGGCTTCTGCTAATTCTATTTTGGCAAAATTATATCCATTAAGCGCAGATTTTTTTAGCCAGAAAACGGCAAGGGGTTCGGATTGATACTGTCTAAATCCTTCTTTCCAAAGCCCAGATTGATATAAAAGATGTAATAAATATTGTGCTTGCGCTTGTAGAGCGTGTTCAGTAACCGCAACAGCGGATAAATAATTAAAGGCTCTTAGTTGATCTGTGTGACTATTTTGAAAGTATGGATTGTATAATATTACTTTTCCATAACGTATACAAGCGTCTATATTGCCCGATTCGGCGTTTTTTATTAAAGCTTGAATATCGATGTTTAAAATATCTTCTGTAACGACTTGAGTGATAACAGCGGATTGCTCGGCTTTCTCTTTTTGTTCTTTAACTTCTTCTTTACTTTCTTTAGCGGTGTTCATTAAATCGATATGTTGCAAAGTATAAATAATGCGTTGGGAGTCGAGATCTCCTTGGCTCGCTGCTTTTTGATACCACTCTCGCGCTGTTTTAACACATTTTTTTAAGCCATATTTCTCTGTTAGGTATGCATTTCCCAGCGCACGTAGTGCGAGTAAATATTTTTGGTTTGCAGCGTTTGTTAAATTATTTAACGCCTCTGTAGAGTCACTTTTGATTAAGCCGCTAATGCCAACTTTAAAGAGTGCCAAGTAATATTGGGCTTCTGGTTTTGGGTTTTCTTTTAGTGTAACGATCTTTAATATATCTAGGGCACTTATTAGCTTGGCTATTTGGATTTCTTCGTTTTTATTGTAGTGGCTTCTCGGATTATTTTCGAGTATTCTTTTGATTCGCGTATAATATCGCTTGTAAATTATCCTAACATAGTTTAGGCATGTCAATTCAAAATCTTTCTCGAGCGCTTCGGTATAATAGTCTTCTGCCTTGTTAAAATCGATTTCTTCAGAAAATAAACCGTGTTCATAAATTTCACCTAATTTATTTAAAGAAAAAGCTCTGGTATAAAAATGATCATTAGACAGTAAATAATATTTTAAAGCGGCTTGCTCATTTTTTTTAACATCGATTCCTTTATGATAGTTTTCTTCGTATCGTTTAGCTAATTCAAGTTGAGCATCGTAATCGGGGAATAGCCATCGTTCGGCAATTAATTTTAATTGAGTTATTTCATCGCTTTCCTGTTCTTGTAAAGCTTTCATACTTCCTCTCCATTCTTCAGCTAATATTTTTTAACACACTATACTCTTGATTTCAAGAGAGCGGGAGGGGGTAGGTGGGGTTAGGGTTAATCAAGCTTGATGGGAACGGGTAGCAAAAAGAAATGCATCGATGGCTTTTTTATAGCCCGTATAAGCAGCATGCAGCGTTTGTTTTTCTTCTTCTGGTTCTAATTGTAGTTTGTATAATTTTGTTCTTAGTTTGTCGGCTCTTTCTTTTAATAAACGTAGTTCATAAGGTCTATCATGATTAAAATAGTATAGATTTAATTCTATATGCGCCAATGCAAGGTGTGCAATTTTTCTTTGTGTCTCGAGGGTGCGTATTTTTTTGGAAATTGTAATATATTTATTTCTATTGTTAAATCCAAAAAAGCGTTTTTTGATTTTAAATTTTTCTTCGTTCAATGTCCTTATTTGGGTCTCGAGCACTAATGTCTTTTTTGCTTTTTCTGACAATGCCTGCGTTGCGATGGATATATAATCATTTTCAAGCTTGGCCATAATATTTAACAACGGAATGAGATAGTTTGTATAATGGTGTTGTATCTGATCTAAAATTGAAAAAATATTTTTCCCTTTCGTGACATCCAAAAAAGTCTTTTGATTTTTTAATAATCTATCCAAATCATCAAAGCCCTCGCTGACGGTTCGAAGATATTCTCCTTTTAAGGGATAGTCATTAAAATCGGTCTCTAATAGTCTTACTTTTTCTTGAATAACCTTCTCGATATTTTCACTCCACCGGTGTATTTCGAATAAAATATGTGATTCTGCATTTTTTTTCTGAGCCTCATCCCCCCATTGCTTAATATGGGTTTTAAATTCGTCCCTTATATTTTGCGTTGATAAGCTCATGTTATATTAGATAGGTTTTTTGGCAGAATATCCCATATTGCAGAAAGATAAAAAATGACAAGCAGCATCACAAGTAGCATCTACACGTATTGACCAGTAGTGTCATGTCATACCAACACTTGGGACCCGGTACCAAATGTTTATACTTACTGTATGAGCCATAAAGACCGTGAGACTGAATATCAATATTTAATAGCGCGCAAACGTCTTGTTGAACATTTGCGGCAAGTGGGGATATTGGATGAATTAGTCTTAGCGGCAATAGAAAAAGTTCCAAGGCATTTATTTATGGAAGCCGGGGCTCGCTATCGTGCTTATGAGGATACTGCCTTGGCAATTGAATGTGGGCAAACCATTTCTCAACCCTATATTGTTGCCCAAATGACCAGTGTACTTTGTAGAGGTAGCCGCCTAAGTTCGGTACTAGAAATAGGTACAGGTTCTGGGTATCAGGCGGCTATTTTATCCTTGGTGGCTGACACCGTCTATACTATCGAGCGGATAGAGGTACTTGCCAGGCAAGCAAAACATCGATTTGAGGCTTTAGGATTTAATAATATCCAGGTAAGATATGGAGATGGGTATCAAGGGTGGCCAGAATCTGCGCCTTACCCTGCAATGATTGTAACGGCTGCGCCAACGGAAGTACCGCAAACATTGCTCGATCAGCTAGCGGAAGGTGGGCGGATGATTATCCCGGTGGGGGCATTAGGTTTTCAAGAACTGATGTTGATTACACGCCACCAGGATCGTTTTGATCGCAAGCTGCTAGAAGAGGTGCGTTTTGTTCCATTATTACCTGGTATTAGGTAGTTATCTTATTTGGGGGTTTCAGCGTGCGTTTTCAATTTATGTTATCTTGGTACGATAAGGTACTGGCTTGGTCACGACATCCTAATGCAACACGCTATTTGGCTTTTTTAAGTTTTATTGATGCTTCTTTATTTCCAATCTCCCCGTTATTTATGTTTTTACCGATGAGCTTCGCAGAGCCAAAACGGGCTTTTTCTTTTGCTGGCATTACAACGGTTGCCTCTCTGATTGGGGGTGCGATAGGGTATGGCCTTGGATTTTTTGCATACGAAACGCTAGTGGGTCCTTTTATTAATATGATGGGTTATGCACACTACTATCAAATGGCATTACAGTGGTTTCAAACGTGGGGGTTTCTAGCTATTATTATTGGATGTTTATCACCCATTATCCCTTATAAAATTTTTACCATTGGCGCAGGCGTTATGCAATTAAACTTTGCATTATTTATGCTGGCGTCTATGGTAGGTAGAACATTAAGATTTTTTATTATCGCTGCCTTTATTCGTTGGGGTGGCCCTAAAGTAGAGCCTTATTTACGTAAAACCTTAATTAGAATTTCCGAGTATCAACATGGCTAAGATTTTAGTAAAAATATTGCCCAGTGTTATTGTTATATTATCTTTGGGATTAGCTGCTTGTGATTCTGTTCCTTTGTCAAAAACACAGGGCAATAAACAACCACGAAAAACGGTAAAAACGGTTAAAGCGAAACCTTCTAAAAGTTTACGAGATCCTTCACGGATTTCATTGCAATGGCCTGCAGATGGGTTAATCTTGCCGCAACATAAGAGTGTTGATATTGCTGGGCGTTCGGGCACGCCTATTAAAGCCGCTGGGGCAGGGACAGTGGTTTACAGCGGCAGTGGTCTAAAACAATACGGTAACCTAGTGATTATTAAACATAATGAAGATTTTTTAACCGTCTACGCACATAATCGAGAACTAGTGGTCAAAGAAGGAGAGCGAGTCACTAAAGGCCAGGTAGTGGCTTTAATGGGCAAAAGCGGGGCAGAAAGGGTGAAGTTACATTTTGAAGTGCGTTTTAAAGGAAAACCTCAAGATCCCTTAAAGTACTTACCAAAAATTTAGTCTCTCGCCAAAAAGCGGAGACCAATATGAGCGATGATTATTCTCGAATAAACGAAGGCGATCTCGATGTTACGCAAATTTATTTGAGTGAAATAGGTTATCAGAGCCTCTTGTCTGCGGAAGATGAAATTAACTTAACCAAAAAAGCACGACTGGGGGACAAACACGCCAGAGAAAAAATGATCGAATCCAATTTGCGTTTGGTTGTTAAAATTGCACGTCGTTATATTCATAGAGGAATACCCTTATCGGATTTAATAGAAGAAGGAAACTTAGGATTAATTCGTGCAGTAGAAAAATTTGATCCCGATCGGGGTTTTCGATTTTCAACCTATGCAACCTGGTGGATCCGGCAAGCCATAGAACGGGCCATTATGAACCAAGCGCGTACGGTTCGTTTACCCATTCATGTATTAAAGGGTATTGGCAGTTGTTTTAGAGCGGCCCGAAAATTAAGCGCAGAAAAAGATCATTACCCAACGTTAGAAGAAATTGCACAGGAAATGGGAAAATCAGTGCAAGAGGTCCAACAAATATTTTTATTATTAGAAGGCAGTACCTCTATTGATTCAAATAATGCTTCTAATTTTAATCAACCTTTGCTGGATACGTTGCCGGATGAATCGGCAAAAGATCCCATTCATATTTTAGAACAAGAAAATTTAAAAAATTCGATTTCGCATTGGTTATCACTGCTTCCGCCTAAATATCGAGAAGTAGTCATACGTCGGTATGGCTTAATGGGACATGAAATTGAAACCTTAGAAGAAGTGGGCGCAGAGGTTGGTTTAACGCGAGAGCGTGTACGACAAATTCAAACAGAGGCGCTTCGACGATTAAAGCGCCTGTTTGTGGGATCGGATCCAGGCAATTACAATACCTAATAAGATAATAAAGAGCGTTTAACTCGTTTTTGGTCTTTTGGGTTTTGAGGGTGAATCCGAAGCAGTGGTAGTAGGATTTGCACCATCTGTTGAATCCTGTGGATTGCCTGCTTCTTCCATCGCACTAAATGTTCGTTTACCTCCCAGTGTTTTCTCGCTCCCACTAGGCGCTGCACCGTCTCGCGAAGCCGCCGCTGCCGAAGCCGCCGCTGCTTTGGTTCTGGCCAACGCTTCCATTTGTGCAAGCCATGCTGCGCGACCTTCTCGCTTTGTTTTTCGCTCAGCTTGCTTTTGGGCAAGTGCATTTCTGCCTTCGCGAAGCTTGGTGTCGACTAAAGCCCTATTTTCTTGTTGTCTCGCATCGACATCGATAGGGGGTAGATCTCTTAATAACAATTGGACTTTAGGCTGATACTCAGCTGAAAATGGATTGCTTCTCTGTAAGACCGACGCACTGTTCAAATCATTAAGGGCTTGCGTCAGGAATCGTCGGTAGTCAGGAGAGGTTGATTCTAGGCCCCTCGCTAAATGATAATAAATCATCCCTCTGTTACCAAAGTAAGACAATTTAGTTTGATCGTGCCTAATTAAAAAATCAAAATCGCCTTGTGCCATTTTTAAGCTTGCCGTGTCGCCCAATTTAATACAGGCGAGGCCTCTTTTATAATGTGCCTCTAGTAGCGCAGATTCTTCTAAGCGAGGTTTTGAATCCAGCAATTCAGTAAAGCTTGCAATAGATTCAGGGAATCTCTCTAAATAAAATAAAGTACTCGCTTTGCCCAACAAGGCTACTGAAGATGCCTCAGGAATGCGAGCACCCAATTCCATCATTTTATTGCAATCCGCTAATTCACATTCAGCATTGATTTGAAGTTCGGCATTGTCAAATTCAGCTGTGCTAAACGCAACGTTAGTGCTGTCAGCGGTATTAGTGTTAACCAGTTCTCTAAGCGTACAGTAGCATTCCATACGAAATTTTAGGAGTGCGAGTTTGAAAAACAACAATGTCGAGGGGCTATCAATGGCCGCGCTGCTCATAACGACTGTGTCATACAAACGGACTTGCGTTCCACCGGGGATGAGTGCGCCTAGAGTAGTTTTATTGAATGTCTCTAGCGCAAGCGTGAGATCAATAATCCAAGTTTTTAGAGAATCGATTTGTTGAGTGATTATTTGAGATTGTGTAGATAAGATTCGATTGCGTTCTACGTTTAATATATCGACTATGCTTTTATAGTTTAAAACTAGTATCTTCGGTTTTGTTGTTGCAAAGCGTGCTTGTACTGTAGCACGATCTTCACCCGTTCGTTGTTCCTCCAATAATGTACTTCTAGAAACTTGGCGTACTGCATAATTTGGATTTTCAGGATCTATCGAATTTCCAGCATTATACGGACGTAGTATATTATCTACTATAAATGCTTGAATATAGGATGATCGGGTTCTATGGGTTTGGGTGGGAAGTAGCGAGATGCGAGACACTCTCATATTACTGGCGGCAGCGCTGCTTCCACCAGCAGCGGCAGAATAAGCGGCAGCCTCACTATTTGAGAGATGCCCGTAACGAGTTCCGGTGCAAAGTCGACCTTTCCCGCGAAACTTTGTTACATTACTCGAGGTGCCGCTAGCGTTAGCAGCAGTACCAGTAGCAGCAGTGCTAGATCCACCGGCAGCAGAACTATCTGCCGCTGCACCATTAGAAGAGGATAGTCTTTCAGGTTGTTTTTCGGATTTGTCTTCTTTAGCCATATCGTAAATCTCCATAAAAATTAAATATAATGTGTATATTGTTAAAGTAAATTACACAGGAACTTTTTTTACCTACTAGTCTTATGCTCCTGATGTTGGCGTACTTGTTCGTAGTCGTTTTCGTAGTCGTGGTATTTCATTGCTTACCTCGTCATCACTGTCTGGCTCTACACTTTGGACTATAGGTTCGTATGTGCTTCTATAGGACAATGCGATTGGAGGCGTTTGTGATTCATTGACTGCTGAAAGTCTTAGATCAGTTCCCGCGGCTCCCGCAAATCTTGTCTCAAATCTTTGTTGGAGTTGTTGATAAAGTAATGGACGAGAAAGATCAGGAGTTCTTGGAGTCACAGCCTGAGATTGTACAACCTGAGCAGTTTCCATTGCGTTTGTAGCGGTAGCGGTAGCCGCAGCGGCTATGGGGCGATTATAGACTATGGGTGGTTTCCCTTTATATTCTATGTGTGATTTTCCATCTTTAATAAGCTTCAAAAGCAAAATTTCAGACATTTCCGCACAATGCCAAACTTTACTGTAAGGCTGAAGAAGGCCAAGTATTAAGGCTTTCAAACCCATTTCATAGTAGTATTCGTCTGTATTTGGTTTGGTTGTCATTTGGATTAAGTGACGAGTACAGGCATTTACAAAGCAGGCAACTGCTTTTGCAGTCATTGTCTTTGCGATTTTTCCTTGCCTGTCATTCCACTTTTTTCCTGTCCATAAAGGGTTATTATCTAAAGATGCTGCTGCTGCAGCTGATGATGCTGCTCTTTTGTGTTCTTCAATTGCGTTTGCAATTTCTTTGCCCAACTCTTTTATGAGAGGTCTTCTAAGGTTAATCAATAATCGGCGTTCATCTCTATCGCACATGTCTTGTTGGCTAGGAATACGCTGATCTAGAAAATTTTGTAATGCTCCCATGCGTTCAAGATCCACAAGGTAATGATAGATTGGTGATACCATGCTCAGATTATATCCCATTTCGTCTAGCAATTCTGCCCAAGAATAAGCAAATTGCCAGGAGAAAATAATAGGGGGGACAGCTGATTCTGAATTATTTGAGTCGATTTGTAATTTCCAACGCTCTTGCATGGCCCAGTCATGCACGAGAGATTTTGTGTCTATGATTGTATCAGATATATGTTTAAAATGTTCCAAACCAGCAAGATAAACGGAAGCCGTTATAATTGAGAAGACTCCTTGTTTTTCTCTCTTGCGGTAATTAGTGGGGTTTTCTACAAAAAGGTTTGCCTCTTTAAGGACCTCGCTTTTTTGCACCACTTGCATATCTATTGAATCGGTTGTTATTTTACAGTAAACAGCATAGGCTCTGTCTGAAAATTCTTGCATTTTTTTAAGCCTTGCTAGGCCTGATAAAACTGATTCCAATGGTACATTAAATAGATTTGCAAAATGCTGAATTTGGGGATTTACTGTCACTGCCTGACCACCACCAGCGGTAGCTCCTGCAAATGCTCTAGTAGCAGGGGGTGGCCCACCTGCTAGCGCCGACAGTCTGTTTTGGGATTGAGTGGAAGCTCTTGTTAAATCGGCAGTGTTTGCAGTGTTTACTGGTACAGAGTCTGCCATCATCTCTCTGAATTCTCTCAAATGATCTTCATTGTCAGGCTTATACCCCATGTCTTCCATTTTTTTATGTTCTTCAGGTGTTGCCTTGTTGATTGGTTGGCTGGTTTGTCGTCCATTTTGTTTCTGTTTAAGTGCGGCCTTTTTTTCTCGTCTTTCTTTAAAAGACATAGCTAAATGATATAAGTTAGAACTTTTATCGACGTTATATCCGAGCTCTATGGCGGCTATATAAATGTTTATATGTTGAACAGATAGGTAGTCATTGTCGCGAGTGGAAGCGTAAGCGATAGGATCAGTTAAAAAAACCTTAATTTCCGCTATTAGCTCCTCTTTTAGCGCATCGAGGTTGATGCCTTTAATGCGTACTTTTGATTCATTAATTCGAATAAGTTCAGGTTTATATGTCGCTTCTACAAGCGCTTCAATTTTTTTATTATCCTCTGCATTTGCCTTTACTTCTGCTGCGGTAGCACTCATTTTGCCATCTCCAATTTTAGTGAATATTAACTTAAGTTAAACTTTTTTTGCATATAAAACTTGCCTTTCCCAGCTCTTCTAATGCTTGAACTAATATATTATAAATAACATTAAAAGGTCCTTCCACTGAATAATTTTTTTTGGCTATTTCAATTAAATTACTTGCATTGTCTATGCAATCATTAAATCTATCGAAAGCGAATTTTTTGTCCACAAGAACACTCCAATTGATTCAATGAATCTATGCACGGCTTACTTTAGTTAATTTTGATCAATCCAATCCTTGTTCATACCATTTTCTTCATCTACACCCAATTCAGCTTCTTTTGAAAATTCATTCAATTCTGCTTCGATTTCAGCTGTTGTAGGTAAAATAGACTCTAATCTTTCAGGTAATGTCTTCGATAATTGGTATTCCGATATGCCCATAGGACTATCAACATTTCTTAAAGCATATTCAGCGATCACTCGATCTTTTCTTTCACATAATAATAATCCAATAGTCTGACCATCTTCAGGCATTTTTAATTGTTCATCGATTGCAGATAAATAAAAATTTAATTGTCCTGCATCTCTGGGATGAAAGTCACCCCGCTTGAGCTCCACGACCACGTAACTATGAAGCTTTGTATTATACATCAATAAATCAATTTCAAATCTTTTGTCTGAAACTTGAATAGGATATTTACTTCCATATAGAGCGAACCCCTGGCCCAACTCCATTAAAAATTGCCTAACATGTTCAAGTAAACCATTGTGCACATCTTTTTCATGCGCCTCTTCACCTACCGTTAGAAAATGAAATTTATAGGGATCCTTAATCATCTCCAAGGCTAATTGAGAAGTTGGCGAAGGGAGTCTATCATTAAAGTTAGTTGTCTTTACATCTATATTGCCTTGCCGGCTATAGATATCATCTTTTATTTGTATATTCAATTCTCGATATGGCCAACCAGTTTCTAAAGTCTTATTCGCATACCATTGTTTTATATGGGGTTTTTTAGAATCAATTTGAAGTAAAACAACATGGTGGGTCCATGTCAATTGCGCAGGCAGCGCCTGTGCGAATTCGCCATTTGGATAATGCTCAGCAAAACGGCGCATATTTCTAAGGTTTGTTACTGAAAATCCTTCTGTGTTTGGAAAACTGTGGTATAGATCTCTAGACAATACACCGTATAATTTATCACCCCATTTAGCACTTGCTTGCCGTTCTAAAATTAAGGTCCCTACCTCCCAATAAAACTGAATAAGTTCATGATTAACAACGATAGACGCACGTAATTGAGCCTTTTTTAGGCGTAATTTCTTCAAGTAAATTTTGATATCGTTCATCCAAACGCAAATTCAGTTGAAGCGAGTTAGTGGTATCGGTATTAACGGTACGAGTTGTTTTCTTGACCATCTACAATCCTCAAACATAAAAAACACACACAGAAGTCAGCTAAACATCTATATTTATTCCGATCAGCCAATAATCAATAGCATATTATAAATAGCAACGGTCTTTAATAGATAGTCAGAGGCAATCTTCCCACTAATAGAGACAAGCTCAAAATGAGGGGGTCAGACCGCAACATACAACATTGCAAGTATATGTTGTATGTTGCGGTCTGACCCCAAAATATTTTAAAGAAGCCCAACTGTCTGTAACTTAGGGTTTCCTTTTTTAGAGAGCGTTTTATAAAGGCTCTCTCTATTTAAGTGGGTTCTGCGAGCAAGTCGACCTAAGCTGTCCTGTGCTCTGCTACGTAACGTAAAGAAAGAAGTAATGCTTCGATATCTTCATCTTTTTGAAATTCTGATCTATATCCGTTTTTCCGGACTTCTCTCTATGCTGCAAGAGCCATCTTAATTCTTTTGCCTCCTAAGTGACAGGTCGACGGTTCAAATCCGCCCCAGGGCCTCCAAATTAAATGTTACAACTTTCACTCACTTCCCTTCAGGGCTTATGGATTAATGGCCGCAAACATGCTGAGACACTGCACAAGATTGACTCTTTAACCCTGTTAAGTTTAAGATGAGTCTTTTACACTACCTATGTTAGTCAACAAATTTGCAATCGCGCCTATTATTTTAAGTCATTAAGGAAAAAATTATGTCTGAAGCATTAGATGCCTTTTTACGGGAAAATCAATTACGCACAGTAAAAGACAAGAATGCTGTGGGCGATAGTGCATTACATCTTGCTGTATTGCAGAATGCACCCACTGAACTGTGCGATGAATTAATTGCTGAGCTTGGCGTAGATCCTATTAACAATGCCCATGAGACACCTTTGTTCGCAGCTATTCGTCATAATCAAACAGGCATGGTGCGCATGCTGATTCGTCATCGCACTCATGTTAATCATCGTAATAAAGCAGGACAAACGCCATTGGGATTGGCTGTAACTTCTACAGAGGGTGCATACAAAGAATCTATTCTGCAATTGCTTCTTGATCAGGGTGCTAAAATCCTAATTACTCAAGATACCTTTCAATCCACTGTTAAAATTTTAACTGCATTTAAAGGGGCCGAGCGCTTGGCAATCAGTACTGCAACTGTAAAGAATCACTTTACTTCAATTAAGCAAAAATTAGATCACGAAACAGAAAAACATCGCTCAAACATCAGACAGGCTACACTAGCATTTCACACATTATGCCAAGCGTATACGAGTGATGAACAAAAACAAATCAGAAGAGATCGCCGTGTGGTAAACGATATTACTGGAGAGTTAACGACTAAATTGGGAAGAGAAGGCTACGCTAACCCAACAGATGCAGCCGCACTTATCTCATTAGTTAGTAAAGCATTTGAAAATAATTTTATGTTTTCGGAAGATCGCATTGCTGAAGGACTTTCAGTAATCAGCGCTCAATATGAATCAGAAAGATCTAATTCGGAATTATCTGAATTTATGGAGCAGGCACATCATTATTTGCTTTTCATTGCTTTTTACTGTGCCCAATACGAGAAAAACGACTATTTGAATAAGGCGGAGCTGTTTATAGCAACAAACCCGCAATACAACTGTGATAGTTTAAAAAGGCTCAACAGTCAATGTGCCGATAGATTTCAAAAACATTTAAAAAAATTAATTGATGCATTAAAACCTGTGCTAGATGATACATTGAAAGATTTTAGGCAATACTTTATGACAAAAGAAGAAAAACTATTTAAACCCAACATGACTTCAGAAACTGTCTCGCGGTATGGACAAACAGTACTCCGATATTACGATGCTGAATTGCAACGACTGTTTTCAATAGATTCGCCTGCATTGGTTGCAATTGAAGATCTCGACTTCAGACGCTTTGTTTGTGAAAAATTGAATGCTCCATTGAAAGGCGTTGGGAGAGCAAAAGTAGAACGCGTTGTTCAATCTCCCTATCAACCCCAAAAAAATCGAGCCACTGTTGCCACGTTATTTTTCTTAAAGAATGGGATTGACAGAGGGTTTCATACTTTACATACAATATTAACAGGCATGGCAGAATTAATGAATACCCAAAAAGAAGCTGCTCGACAGTTTTTTCTTAATGATTTTTTCACCGAATCCTTTAATGCTGATCCGCTGGGGAAAAGTCATGAAAATGTCAAACGTGAAGAAAGAAAAATAGCAAAAGAACTTGAAGGTGAACGCAGAGAAGTTGCAAAACGAACGGCAGCAGCTGCAGCTTCTGCTGCTTCAGAGAAAGGTATCCTTGA
>Ga0207035_1158_pt1 | contig 16241 bp, 13 predicted proteins | sample Alteio_BWMinCont_77_FD_153272 | JGI IMG/M metagenome (GOLD analysis project Ga0207035, IMG submission 153272) | Enriched cells from forest soil in Barre Woods Harvard Forest LTER site, Petersham, Massachusetts, United States -... | ecosystem: Environmental > Terrestrial > Soil > Temperate forest >... | reverse complement strand
ATTAGCCATGCCGCAAATGCAGCCGCAGTCGTCGGAACATCCGGCTGGAGCGAAGCGGTAGCTTTTTTATTCTGACCGCGTCACAAAAGCCGAGACGTGGTACAACCGGCGTTTCCGGCAGACTACCCCTCCCTCCCTGGTGGGTAGCCTCTTTCTTTTGTTTTCAGTGAGATAGCGGGGGATCATCCCCTGCTATCTCACTGATTCTTCAATTGGTTAAGCCGCTTCCAGCGTTTTCAATACTTTACGAGGTAATCGGCTGCGGCCGTTACCTTCATCCCTCAAAAATTCTGATCTCTCTATTCAGGATAGCAATTTGGGGCATAATGCTATGCCAACTTCCTTCGACTTTATTTCGTTTGGAATGTGATGGTTGCGGGATTTCCGTAGGATTTCGGGGCTTGACAAGGTTTTGGACCGCGGAACGCAGCTCCCGCGTGATTGATCCTACATTTCTTGCCGGGACTAGTAACCCGCTTATCTCTACATACACCCCATCTGCCCACTGTGTCCTACCGGCTGTCGAAGAGGCGAAAAATTGAAGTGGGCGTTCGCATCTCAGCGATTTGGGAGATTTTGTGCATGCAGGGACGGAAATTCGTCACGATTGAACCCAAGATTCTGTATTTCGGAACGCCTGTGGCGCTCATCAGCTCGCTGAACGAAGATGGCAGCACCAATCTTGCGCCGATGTCTTCGTTCTGGGCGTTGGGGTGGACGCTGATGCTCGGGCTGCTGGAGGAGACGAAGACTGCGGAGAACTTTGCCCGGCATGCTGAGTGTGTGATCAATCTGCCGACGCCGGAGATGTGGCCGCAGGTGGAGAAGCTGGCTCCGTTGACCGGGAAAAGCCCTGTGCCCGAGATCAAGACGAAGCAGTTTCGTTATGAGCATCAGAAATTTGAGGTGGCGGGGCTTACTCAGATGCCGAGCGAGATGGTTGCGCCGATGCGCGCCGCTGAGTGTCCGGTGCAGATGGAGGCGCGTGTAGAGAAGCTGCACCCGATGAGCGGTGGGAAGCTGAAGGAGCTGGGCGGCGGCCTGGCGGCTGAGGTTGAGATCGTGCGCGTGCATGTGGACGAGGAGTTTGTGCTGGGCGGGCATTATGTCAATCCGGAGAAGTGGTCGCCGCTGATTTATAACTTCCGGCATTATTTCCGGCTGGCGGAGAAGGAGCTGGGAAAGACCTTTCGGGCGGAGAAATAAGGCGCGGAATAAGGTGGCGCTTCGCGCGTCGAGAGTGATCCGCTGCGGTCTTCGACCTTGAGCGGATGGGCCTACGGCAGTAAGGTGCGCCGTCTCTCGACGGCGGCTTTTTCCGGGGGCTAAAAGCCCCCGGCTTCTACCTGGAGGTGCTTTGCACCTCCTTTTGTTTCATTACATGCCGAGAGTTGTGGTCTCCCACCCTTTCGCAAAGTACGGGACAAGGGTGGTCACCTGGGTAATATTCTGCTGAAATACGCAACGTCAATTGCCCGCTGAACACCATACCGACAGCAAGACGAACGGAGGTAGTTTTATGGCAATTCTGTGGGGTGGACAATCCTTCACAGTAGATGTTCCGCTTTACTCCGATGATGGAGTATTCCGGTGCGTTCTTCAGAACGATGGCAACCTGGTTGTTTATGACAATCAGAATCGCGCTCTCTGGGCTTCGGGCACCAATGGCCAAGCGGTCAGCCAGTGCATCATGCAGACTGACGGCAATCTGGTCATCTATGGCTACTACAACGCAATCTGGGCATCGGGAACAGCGGGCGACTCTGGTTCCTATCTGGACATGCAGAACGATGGCAATCTGGTCATCTATCTTCCTGTTAACTACACAACAGCAGTATGGGCAACCGGCACGAATGTTCTCTAACCGCGATACGAGAAAGGAAAAGGTATGCCTTCTATACGTCGCGCAAAAGCGGCTGGCAGCCCGCCTGGCGGCAAGAAACCAAGCGGTGTGCCTGTCTTAAAGCAACCCTCAAACACCGAAGGATCCGCAAGTCTTGTTGCACCCGGCCGTGGATCAAGAATTGTAGGACCTGTTCATCCCGTTTCAGGAGCGGCCAGCATGCGGACAAGCAGGCCGGTAGTTTCTGTTGCTCCTGGCCGCGGATCGAAGATCAATGTGCCTCCCGGGTTTTTCCCGTCGGGCATGGGCCCCAGGATGGCAGTTCCCGCAATCTCCGGGTCTGCGGGGCATCAGTCTAAAGTGCCCGCATCCGGTAGCGTTCCACAGCAGAACGCCGGTAAGAAAGCGGCTTCCGCTGTTCCCGCTGGGCGTGGTTCCGTTCAATCAGTTCCTGGTAGCAGGACTTCAAACCCTTTTTTTAAGAGGGCCGTATGGTCGAGTGCGGGAGCGGCCAAGGGCCAAAACGCGGAACCATCCGGCTCAAACCAACCGGACAAGGGAGGAAGCTCGCCGTCGGCAGCTACTGCCAGCTCTGCGGAAGCCCCACAGATGAATCAAGAGGCTTCGTCGAGCGTCCTGCATGACAAAGCTGCGGAGAAAACCGTTGCTAAGAAACTTCACAAACGACGATAAATCTATTTGTTCGTACGAAGTTTCCGCTGAGAGAATCCGGATAAATTTCAAGGGCCCGTAACAGGCTGACTACGCCCTTTCCGATTCTGGCGGGGCGTGGTCTCCTATCCTTCCATCACTCATGGTTTCCTACCGGCTTCGTCCCAAGCTGAGAGCTTTGTGGTCTCCCATCCTTTCGCAAAGTGTGCGAAAGGATGGGGCACCCGTTTTCTTGCTTGCGTTGAGAGCTCAGAAGCCCGATATCAATTTAGTGCATTGCGGCTACGGTTTCGCCTTCAGGGGCTTCGATGAGTGCGGGGATGCGGGTGCGGCCGATTAGGAGGACGAGCAGCGCGATGAACGATGTGCTGGATAGCAGCGACACGATCGCTGTTGCGCCGAGGACGCCGATTCCCATGGAGATGGCGGAGCCTACTCCGGCTTGCAGGAAACCTAGTAGGGCTGACGCGCTGCCTGCGTCCTTGGAAAAGGGCGCCATGCCGATGGCGGCGGCGTTGGGATAGGTCAGTCCGATAGCCAGCAGGAAAAAGAAGAAGAGGACGAGCGTGGCGGGCAGATCGAGGACGTGGGCGTGTGCGCTGGCGAAGAAGATGAGTCCGATGAAGACCTGAAAGGCGAGGGCGTAGAAGAAGATCTTCTGGCTCGTGAAGCGGCGCAGCAGGAAGACGTTGACCTGGTTGCCTCCGATGAAGCCCATGACTAAGACGGCGAAGATGAGTCCGAAGGCTTTGGCGCCTAGGTGGTAGCCGTCCATGAAGATGATGGGCGAGCCGGCGACGAAGGCGAAGAGGCCGGCGAAGGAGAAGGCTCCGGCGAGCGCGTAGGTGATGAACTGCGGCTGGCGGAGGATCGCCCAGAAACCTTGCAGGATGGGCTGCGGGCGGAGCGAGATGGAGCGGTCGGGTGTGTGGCCTTCGGGCAGCAGGGTGAAGGTCAGCGTCAAAATCAACGTCGCGTTCGCTGCGAGAAGAAGAAATATCCATCGCCAGCTCAGAGTCGATACGAGCAGGCTACCGACGGTGGGAGCGAGCAGCGGCGAGGTTCCGATGATGAGAAAGAGCAGGGAAAAGACTTTGGCGCTTTCGCTCGCGTGGAAGAAGTCGCGCACCATGGCGATGGCGGCAACCTGCGCGGCGCAGCCTCCGATGGCCTGGATGAAGCGGAGCGCGATGAAGGCGTGGATGCTGTGTGCCTGGGCTAATCCGATGGACGCGATGATGTAGACGATGAGGCCGAAGTAGAGCGGGCGCTTGCGTCCGAAGCGGTCGAGGAGCGGGCCGTAGAGGATTTGCCCGAGGGCGAAGCCGATGAAGTACGTCGAGAGCGAGATCGAGATGAGGGAAGTGGTCGTCCCGAAATCGGCGGCGATGCGGGAGAAGGCCGGGAGGTACATGTCGATAGCAAAGGGCGTAACGACACTGAGCAGGCCCAGCAGGACGATGATCCACGCATGTTTGTAACGTAACGATGTCATTTGTTCGGTGGCGATGTATGGCGAAATCTGGTGATGCGTTGGTTGGGCCGGATCTTTGTCTGGCTCTAGTTAGAGATTCAGATTGGCGGGCTGAAGATTCAGGGGATGACGAGATCGCCGATTTCACCCAGCGAATACGTTTCTGCCGCGAAGGTGAAGGTTCCTTTTTCCATGATCTCGCGGGAGGCGCGGATGAAGGCGCTCATGGCGGCTCGGCTGAGGGCTGATCCCAGGCTGATGCGGCGCACGCCTAAGGCTGCCAGTTCAGAGACGCTGAGGTGCGGCGCTCCTTTGAGTGCTGCCAGGACGTTGACTGGCTTCTTGACCGAGGCGCAGACGGCTTTGATGTCTTCAGAGCGGGTGATGCCGGGGGCGTAGAGGACTTCGGCTCCCGCTTTCTCGAAGGCTTGCAGGCGGCGGATGGTGTCGTCGAGATCGGGCTTGCCGTGGAGGTAGTTTTCGGCACGGGCCACGAACATGAAGGGGAAAGGCAGGGAGCGGGCGGTTTCGGCTGCTGCGGAGACACGCTCGACGGCGTGATCGAAGTCGTAGAGGGGGTGTGCAGGGTCGTTGGTGGCATCTTCGATCGAGCCTCCGACGAGGCCTGCTTCTGCAGCGAGGCGGATGGTTTCGGCGGCTGCCTGGGGTGAGTCGCCATATCCGTTTTCGAGATCGGCGGCGACTGGAACGTGGGTGGCTTCGACGATAGCTTTCGCGTTGGCCAGGGCTTCATCACGGGTGATGCTGGCGGTTCCATCGCGACGGCCGAGGGTGATGGCCAGGCCTCCGCTGGTAGTTGAAAAGGCTTCAAAACCAAGCGCGGCGAGGATGCGCGCTGTGCCTGCGTCCCATGGGTTGGCGACGATCAGTGGCTTGGGAAGATTGTGAAGGAACTGGAAGATCACGGCTTTTTCGGCTTGCGTGGGCATGTTGGGAGTTTACTGCTTCGCTAAGGAGCGCGCTTATGCGCGGACTGTGACGCAGCTTCCGCTGCGGGTCCCTTCGGCAAGCTCAGGGCAGGCTCTTCGACTTCGCTACGCTCCGCTCAGGATGACGGCGGTTGGTTCAGATTCTGCGCTCCCACCCTTTCGCAAAGTGCGCGAAAGGATGGGGCACCCCTTTTCGTGCTTATGTTGAGAAAAAACAGATCCTTCGCTGCGCTCAGGATGACATCTGTTTATTGCTACCGCTTATTGCTGCTGCGGTGGTTGTTGCTGCGGCTGGCCTTGCTGGTCCTGCTGTTGGTCTTGCGGCGGCGGGGCCTGGCCGTGGGGTGGTGCTGGCGGCTTCGGACGGTTGGTGAGTTTGAAGCCGTCGCGGATGACGTAGAAATTTTGTTCGGGCAGATCGGCTTCGAGCAGTTTGCCATCCGGGGAGTAGAAAAGCTCTACCGTAATAGCGTTCTGTGAACTGATGGCAGCGCTGGTATGTTTGACCGACAAGGGCTGACCGTTGAGGCGGCCCGGGGTATCGGATTGGGACGAAAACTTTACCGGTACGAGGAAGCCGTTTTCTTTTGGGATGAGCACCCAGGCATTCGCCGGGGAACGCAGGGCGACTTGCGTGAGCAGCATGTAGCCGGCGGGGTCGAGATCGGTGAGCATGACCGTGTTCAGGTTGCGGTCGACGGTGTTGGTCTGCTGCTGGCCGTTGGCGGAGATGTCGAATTTAAACTGCCGGCCGGTGGGGTCGGATGTGGCGGTGAAGCTGACGGCTTTGCCGCTGACGACTCCATTGAGCTGGGCGGTAATGAGATTGAGAGCGGTGTCGATCTTCTGTGTGTTCGAGAAGGCGTAGCTGAATTTGCTCTCGGTCATCTTGCCGTTTGAGGTGAGGATGTACTTGTTGGGCGCGTTCTGAACCGTGTAGCTGGCGGCGCCGAGGTTCTTGCCATCCTGCTGGATGGTGTAGCTGACGGTGCCGGGGGCAAGGGTCGTGGTCTGCGCAAAGGATGCGGATGTGACAAGGGCAGCGGCGCAGAGAAAAAGTTTCAATCGCTTCATTGTTGGAGTGTTCCCTCCCTGATTGGTTTAACACGGATTCTGAAGGAAAGTGGCGGTGGGTAGGTGCGCGCTTTGCGCGGACTGGGACGCAGCTTCGCTGCGGGTCCTTCGGCTCCGCTCAGGATGACATCGGTTGGGTGGGGGTTGTGGTTCCCACCCTTTCGCAAACTGCGCGAAAGGATGGGGCACCCCTTTTCGTGCTGATGCTGAGGAGAAGCAGATCCTTCGCTGCACTCAGGATGACAACCCGTGAGTTAATGCCCACAGTACAAAAGAAAAATACCCCAGGTTAGCTTCGCGAACCTGGGGCACCCGGTTTCTTACTTTATTTAGCCTGAGCCCTACTTCTGGGCCTGGTCGAAGCGCTTGTTGATTTCGTCCCAGTTGACGGTGTTCCACCATGCGGCGAGATAGTCGGGGCGCTTGTTCTGGTATTTGAGATAGTAGGCGTGTTCCCAGACGTCGTTGCCGAGGATGGGGTAGAGGCCTTGCGAGAGCGGCGAGTCCTGGTTGGCGGTGGTGCTGATTTTGAGCTTGCCGCCGTCCCAGGTGAGCCAGCCCCAGCCGGAGCCGAATTGCTTGGCGGTGGTTTCGTTGAATTGCTTTTTGAAGGCCTCGAAGTCGCCGAAGTCTTTGCGGATCTGCTCGGCGATGCGGCCCGTGGGCTCGCCGCCGCCGCTGGGCTTCATGATGGTCCAGAACATGCTGTGGTTGACGTGGCCACCGCCGTTGTTGCGCACGGCAGTGCGGACGTCTTCGGGCACGTTGTTCAGATTGCGCAGCAGGTCTTCGGCCGAGTGCTTGGCGAGGTCGGGGTGCTTCTCGATGGCCGCATTGAGATTGGTGACGTAGGCCTGGTGATGCTTATCGTGGTGCAGCTTCATTGTGGCTTCGTCAATGTGAGGCTCGAGAGCGGCGTAGTCATACGGTAGCGGTGGAACTTCGTGTGCCAAAGCTTTCCTCCTGGTCGTGTGGTCGGTTGACCGTGAATGTCTCGGGTGCAGGCGCACCCTTTTGTTCTGCGTCCTCAATCATAAGGGATGCGCGAAAGGTATGTTCGGGTACAGGTATGTTGTTGAGGAAATTTAATTTTTCGAGTTAGGTGAGATCGTGCTTTCCCACCCTTTCGCAAAGTGCGCGAAAGGATGGGGCACCCTTTTTCGTGCTGGTGCCTGAAAACTGCAGGTCCCTCGGCTTCGCTCGGGATGACAATTTATGAATCGAGTTGGCGGTACATGACGAAGGCGTCGATGTAGCCTTGCGCGGGGTGGTGGAAGGCGCCGGGCAGGCGGCCAACGATTTCGAAGCCGAACTTCTGCCAGAGGCGGATGGCTTGTTCATTTGTGCTGATGACAATGTTGAATTGCATGGCGCGAAAGCCGCGTGCGCGGGCTTGATCGAGCGAATGGGTGCACATGGCGCTGGCGATGCCGCGACCGGTGGCTGAGGATGCGGTCATGTAGCCACAGTTGGCGACGTGGCTGCCGCCGCCCATTTGGTTGGCGCGGAGATAATAGGTGCCAAGAATTTCTTTTCCGTGGTCGTCATCTTCCTCCGCAACAAATACGTCATGACTGGGTGCATACCAGTAGTCGAGGGATTGCTTGCGGGTGAAGTCGCGGGGAAGAGTATAGGTTTCTCCAGCGCGGATGGTGGGTTCGAGAATCTTCCACACCGGGTCTGCATCCATGACTGTGGAAGGACGTATGGAAATCATAGAGATAGAATAGCGATCTGGGCGTGGTGTGGAACACATCTCTATTCTTTCGATACACTGCAAATTGGAGCCTGTCCGATAGATTTGCGGTTTCCCATCTTGCGCAGATTGCGCGAAAGGGATGGAGCTACCCAGATTTTCACCTCAGAGAGCGCAGAGGACAGAAGAAAGTCCTCGGTGCTGACAAATCAGGCAAGCGGCGTGAAGCTTCTTGCCACCAGAGACTGCTAGAGACTTTCTGCGTTTGGGTCGTTCACGCATAACCCGTCGGCAACTTCTGCGCACCGCTGGGGCCTCCGGCATGCTGGTGTTGGGTGCGCCTGCAGTCAGCGTAGCCGAGGGCTTCCAGAACCAGCCGCAGCCGCCGCCGGTGAAGCCGGGCCAGGAGCCGCAGACCGAAGCGCAGGCGGCAGAGCAGTATCAGCGCGGCACCGGCGTCTTCATCAACCGGCCGCTGACGCAGGTTTCCAAGCAGGCCGATGCGCTGCTCGACGATCTTGAGGGACGCGGCTGCGATTTCTTTTACAACGAAGCGAGTCCTAAGACAGGATTGGTGCGTGACCGCGCACCGGCTGCGGGCCGGTCGCTGAGTCGCGTGGCCAGCATTGCCGCTACCGGCTTCGGGCTCACTGCAATGTGTATTGCGGCGAAGCGGAGCTATCTGCCGAAGCTGCAATGTGAGCAGCGTGTCGAAAAGACGTTGGCGTTCCTGCTCGAAGATTGTCCTCATGAACATGGATTTCTGTATCACTTCATCGACATGGAGAGCGGCCAGAGAATGTTCGGCAGCGAACTGTCGTCGATTGATACGGCCTTGCTGCTTTGCGGAGTGCTGACGTGCCGGCAGTATTTTTCCGGGAACGCGCGCATTGAAGCCTTGGCAACGACGTTTTACCGGCGCATTGACTGGGAGTGGATGCTGAATGGCGGTGCAACGCTCTCGATGGGATGGCTGCCGGACCAGGGGTTTCTGAAACATCGCTGGGACATTTATGCAGAGCTGATGACGATGTACCTGCTGGCGATCGGATCGCCGACGCACCCAATTACGGTGGAGACATGGAATGCGCTGCAGCGGCCGCTGGTGCAGTATGGCGGGATTGATTACATCAGTGGATTGGCACCGCTCTTTATCCACCAGTATGCGCATGCGTGGTGCGACTACCGCGACCAGCGCGATCTGCATACGAACTACTTCACCAATTCGATTGCCGCGACGCGCGTGCACCAATTGTGGTGCATGACTCTGGGTGGGAAGTATTCCTGGATCGACCAGGACCTGTGGGGCATTACGGCGTCGGATTCGCGGGACGGATATCGCGTGTGGGGCGGTCCTCCGGCAATGGGACCGCTGGATGGCACGGTTGTGCCGTCGGCATGCGCGGGCTCGCTGCCGTTTCTGCCCGCCGAGTGCTCTCACGTGCTGCTGACCATGCGCCAGAAGTATGGCGACAAGATCTGGACCAGGTACGGGTTTGTGGATGCTTTCAATCCAAAAGCGAACTGGTATGCACAGGATATTCTTGGCATCGACCAGGGGATCAGCGTGCTGATGGCGGAGAATCTGCGCTCAGGGTTTGTGTGGGAGCAGTTCATGAAGAACCGCGAGGTGGGGCATGCGATGCGGGAAGTACAATTTCATCCAGATCCAGACGCAAATACGCAGGTGTTGTGAGGTTGGATGGGATTTGCGGTTCCCACCCTTTCGCAAAGTGCGCGAAAGGATGGGGCACCCTTTTTCGTGCTCATATCGTAGTTCTCACCCTTCGCCTTCGGCTCAGGATGGGGCACCCTTTTTCGGCGGATATTGAGAAAACTGAATCCTTTGTCACCTTTTTCCATGCTTTTTATCAAAGTGGAGTAGATTGCTTATTCCGGAGATTTTAGAAGGGATTGCTGACGCGATGACGGTACTAGCGCCGCAGTATAGATGGATCGACGGGCAGGGAGTGGCATTTGGAGCGCCGGGGCTACAGCCGCGCTGGACTTCAAGCGCCAAGGACGCGGTGGGGACGGCGTATTCGTCGTCAAGCCGCGCGTGGTACACGGTCTCCCACGGCATTCTGAACGAGGTTTACTACCCGACGATTGACCGGCCCCAGATTCGTGACATGCAATTCCTGATCACGGATGGCGAGACGTTTTTCCACGAAGAGCGGCGCGATCTGGACCACGATTTCGAATATATCGATGCCGATTCGCTGGCGATCCGGGTGCGCAACCGCGACCGGGATGGGCGCTACACAATTACGAAGGAAATCATTAACGATCCGCATTATCCGGTGGTGCTGACGCGCGTGCAACTGGAAGGCGATCCGGCGCTGCTGGAGCGGCTGAAGATTTATGTGCTGCTGTCGCCGCATATCGAAGGCGGAGGCATGGGCAACAATGTCCGCATTGCCGAGATTGCTGGGGAGCGCGTGGCGGTGGCATGGAAGAACCATACGTCACTGGTTCTGGCGGCGGACTGCGGCTTCACTCGCGCGAGCTGCGGATATGTGGGCGCCAGTGATGGCTGGCAGGACCTGAGACACAACTTTCAGATGGACTGGGAGTTCGGGTCTGCGCTTGAGGGCAATGTTTCCGTGATGGGCCAGATCGAGCCGGATCACATTCGCGACTTCACGGTGGCGCTGGGATTTGGCGAAGGGCATCATGCGGCGCTTTCGGCGACGATGGGTGCTCTGTCCAAACCGTTTGAAGAGCATGTGAAGCGGTTCATCGAGCAATGGCGCCGGGCCGCGAGTCCGCACGAGCTGATTCCGAGCTCGACGGATAACGGCAGGCTGATGCAGATCAGCCATAACGTGATTCTGGCGCATGAAGACAAGACCTATGGCGGGGCATTCATTGCTTCCGCGTCGATTCCATGGGGCTACGCCAAAGGCGACGACGACCTGGGCGGCTATCATCTTGTCTGGACGCGCGACATGGTGCAGAGCGCGACGGCGTTGCTGGCCTGCGGGCGCGTAGAGACGGCGCGGCGCGCGCTTGTGTATCTTGCCTGCACGCAGAAGCCGGACGGCAGTTTTGCGCAAAATTTCTGGATCGATGGGACGCCCTACTGGACGGGGATTCAGCTGGACGAAGTGGCGTTCCCGATCATGCTGGCGTGGCGGCTCTGGAAGCTGAATGGGCTGGGCAAGTTCGACATTGCGCCATTTGTGGAGCGAGCTGCGGGATTTCTAGTGCGCTACGCGCCGGTGACGCAGCAGGAGCGCTGGGAAGAGGCTCCAGGGTATTCGCCTTCGACGCTGGCGGCGGTGATTGCGGGACTGATTTGCGCAGCCGATATTGCGCGCGCGAATGAATCGTTGGAGCTGGCGCATTTTCTGGAAGAGCAGGCGGACTGGATTGAGAGCCATCTGGAAAACTGGACCGTCACGAATAACGGTGTGCTCCATCCCGAAGTGAAGCGGTACTATGTGCGGGTTCGTCCGCCGGAGTGCGGTGAGCCATACGCGCATGAAGAGTGCGGCAACGAGATCGTGCGGATTGCCAACGGGCGGCCGGGCATGAGTAACGAGTTTGAGGCTCGTGAAATTGTGGACTGCGGTTTTCTGGAACTGGTGCGGTACGGCGTCAGGCGTGCGGATGATCCGCTAATCGTCGATACGCTGAAGGTGATCGATAAGGTATTGAAAGTCGATACGCCGAAGGGGCCATGCTGGTACCGGTACAACCATGACGGGTATGGGCAGCGGGAAGACGGCGGTCCATTTCAGGGGTGGGGCAAAGGGCGGCCATGGCCGCTACTGACGGGTGAGCGCGCGCATTATGAGCTGGCCGCAGGGCGTGATGTGAAGCCATACATTCAGACCATCGAGCGTTTCGCCTCGACCGGGGGCTTGCTTCCAGAGCAGATATGGGATGAGCCGGACCGGAACGGGCTGATCTTCGGCGAGCCTGCAGGCGCTGCGATGCCGCTCGTGTGGGCGCATGCGGAATATCTGAAGCTGCTTCGATCGACGACGGATGGACGGGTATTCGATCGCATTTCAGTGGTTGAGGAGCGATACGGCAAGAGCCACAAAAAAAGTCATTTAGAAGTTTTTAAGCTGCGACGGCAGGTGAAAAAGATCCAAGCTGGAAAGACGCTGCGGATCACGGCGCACAGCCGCTTTCGGGTAATCTGGACCGCTGATGCATGGAAGACGAATCAGGTGACGGATAGTACAGCGGTCGGCCATGCGGGCTCCTTTGCGGATATCCCGACGGTGCCAAAGCAGAATGGCGCAGTTTCGTTTACTCTTTTCTGGATAGAGGAAAATCGCTGGGAAGGGCGCAATTTCGATGTGGAAATTGAAGCTGCTTCCTGACACCGGCCGGAGATGGCGGGCATCTATACAAATATAACGACGAAGATTTATGACAGCTGAAGCGAATTGCGGTTCCCTCCGTTGCGCATGCCGGGACGGCGTGCTTCGGCCGGGATGAGAATCATCAAGTGATTTTGAGTCATACAACGACATCTTCAGGGCGCGTTGTGAATTTGGAAATCGCCCCACACCTGGGCCAAAAATTCTTTGGAGCGTGAAGTTATGAGCGAGATTGACCAGCTTTCAATTAATGCACTTCGTTTTCTTGCAGTCGATGCCGTAGACAAGGCCAAGAGCGGCCATCCGGGCGCGCCATTAGGCGATTCGCCGATTGCGTATCTGCTCTTTCACAAGTACATGCGGCACAATCCGAAGAATTCGCATTGGCCTAACCGCGACCGCTTCGTGCTTTCGAATGGGCACGCTTCGGCGCTGCTGTATGGCGCGCTGCATCTCTCCGGATACAACGTCACGATTGAAGACCTGCAGCAGTTCCGGCAGTATGATTCGATTACGCCAGGGCATCCGGAGCGTGGCGATACCGATGGTGTCGAGGTTACGACCGGTCCGCTGGGCCAGGGTCTCGCGATGTCAGTGGGGCTTGCGATTGCCGAGAAGCATCTGGCCGCGATTTATAACCAGCCTAGCTTCGACATTGTCGATCACTACACCTATGGCATCTGCGGCGATGGCGACCTGATGGAAGGCATCTCGCATGAAGCAGCTTCGCTGGCGGGGACGCTGAAACTAGGCAAGCTGATCTTCCTCTACGATGACAACCTGATCTCGCTCGATGGGCCGACGGAGCTGTCATTCACCGAAGACGTAGAGAAACGTTTCGAAGCCTATCACTGGCATGTGCAGAAGGTCGGCGATGGTAACGATCTCGATGCGATCTCAAAGGCGATTGAAGCCGCCAAGGCCGTGACCGACAAGCCTTCGATCATTGCGGTGCGGACGGTCATCGGCTACGGCAGCCCGATTGCAGGCACGAATAAAGTTCACGGCGAAGCGTTGAAGCCGGAAGAGGCGATCGAGACGAAGAAGAAACTTGGCTGGCCTGAGGACAAGTTTTTCTATGTTCCGGAAGAGGCGCAGAAGAACTGGGACAAGATCAAGGAAACCGGCGCGAAATACGAAGGAGAGTGGAATACGCTCTTCGCCGAGTACAAGAAGAAGTTCCCTGAACTGGCGGCGGAGTTTGAGCGCACGCACGCGGGCAAGCTGAAGGATGGCTGGGAGAAGTCGTTGCCCACCTTCCCGACAGAAAAGCCGATGGCGACGCGCAACGCGGGCAACGCGATCATGAATGCGTTCGCCAAGGATGTGCCGGAGTTGATTGGCGGCGCGGCCGACCTGACGGCTTCCACCAAAACGATTTTGAAAGACGGCGGAAACTTCCACGTCGATCCCAAGGGCCGGAACATCTGGTTCGGCGTGCGCGAGTTTGGTATGTGCGCGGCGGTGAACGGCATGGCTGCGCATGGCGGCCTGATTCCGTATGGCTCGACTTTCTTCACCTTCAGCGACTATTGCAAGTCAGCACTGCGGATGGCGGCGATCATGCACACGCATTCGTTGTTCATCTTCACGCATGATTCCATTGCCCTCGGTGAAGACGGACCGACACACCAGCCAATCGAACACTTAATGATGCTGCGCGCTGTGCCGTTCCTGACGGACTTCCGCCCCGCAGATGCGAATGAGACGGTAGCCTGCTGGAGGCTAGCGTTGGAGCGCAAGACGAAGCCTTCATTCATGGCGCTGTCACGGCAAGATCTGCCGGTTCTCGATCCTGCAAAGCACAACGTTTACGAAGGTGTAAAGCACGGCGCATACATTGTGGAGCAGGGCAGCGACTCACCTGACCTGCTGATTGTCGCGACGGGCGCTGAAGTATGGCTATCGCTCGATGTGGCGGCTGCGCTGAAGAAGGAAGGCGTGACGGCTCGCGTAGTCTCAATGCCGAGCTTTGAAATCTTCGAAGAGCAGAGCGAAGAGTACAAGGCTTCGATCTTCCCGGATCATCTGCCGAAGCTGGCGGTTGAGGCGGGCAGCGCGATTGGCTGGTGGAAGTATGTCGGGCGTCACGGCGATGTGATCGGGCTGGACCGCTTCGGCGCATCGGCTCCGGGCAAAATTGCTCTCGAAAAACTCGGCTACAGCGTGAGCAACATTGTGAGTCGCGCGAAAGCCCTTTTGGAGAGCGCGAAGAAGGCAGAAGCTGCGCTCGCGGGGAAATAAGGCATGAAGCTGGTGATTGCGGCTGATCACGCGGGCTTTCCTCTGAAAGAGGAGGTCCGCGGCTACCTGGAGCGCCTGGGGCATGAGGTCGTCGACCTGGGCGCTTATAATTCGGAGCCTTCCGACTATCCGGATTTTGCCGAGGCTGTGGGCAAGGCACTGGCAGCGGGGCGGGCAGAACGCGGCATCCTGATTTGCGGAAGTGGCGTGGGCGTGAATGTTGCGGCGAACAAGATGCCGGGCGTTCGCGCCAGCATGTGTCACGACACGTATTCGGCGCATCAGGGGGTCGAGCACGATGATATGAACGTGCTCGTGCTGGGCGCGAGGATCATTGGATCGGCGCTGGCGTTCGATCTGGTATCTGCTTATTTAAATGCGCGATTTCAGAAGCAGGAAGAGCGCTTTGTGCGCAGGCTGAACAAGGTGAAGGCGATTGAGGCGCGGAATATGCCGGATGCCGCAAAGCTGGAAAGTCATACCGTCAAATAAATCAACGGAATAACGAAGCACTGCAGGCGCACGAAGGGGTCAGGAGCGGCAATGGCAACCATCACTACCATTTTGTGGGACGTTGGCGGAGTCTTGCTGACGAATGGCTGGGACCACAAGGAGCGCGCCGCAGTGCTTTCGCATTTTGGGGTGGATTGGGATGCTTTTGAGCAGCGGCACCCGGATGCGAACGATGCATGGGAGAAAGGGCTCATCACAGTCGAGGAATATTTGCAGGAGACTGTGTTCTATGAACCCCGCAAATTTACAGTCGAAGAATTTGTGGATGCGATGAAGGCGCAGTCGAAGGTGCTGGAAGACAGCGCGCTGGGAATCCTCGGGAAGCTTGGCGCATCTGATTCATTTGTGCTGGGTATGCTGAATAATGAGGCTCGCGAGCTGAATGACTATCGCATCGACACGTTCAAATTGCCTAATTTCTTTGATCTCTTCCTGAGCTCCTGCTATGTTGGGCTGCGCAAACCCGATGCGCACATGTTCAAGCTTGCCTTGGATGTATTGAAGCGTAATCCGCAGGAGATCGCATTTGTCGATGACCGGGCGGGAAATGTGGAGGCGGCGAAGGCAGCGGGTATGCGCGGGATTCGCTATGAAGGCAGTGACTCGTTGAAGCGTGAGTTTGAGGCGTTGGGAATCAAGTTATAGAAAGATTCGGACAACAATTTTACCGATCACATGCTTGTGGTGCAGCGTTGGGCAGGCATGCAGTCAAGAAAGACAAGTAGGAGATTGATATGGCAACGACAGAAGTGAAGATCGCTCCTGAGGATGTACAGGCAGCATCGCAACGCAGCGAACGCATTCCCGACCCAGGCGTGGTGGTGATCTTTGGCGCGTCGGGTGACTTGACCAAACGAAAGTTGTTGCCGGCGCTCTTTCACCTGGAGCAGCAAGGGTTGCTACCCGCGGAGTTTGCCATTGTCGGCGTGGCGCGTCGTGATTTGAAGAGCAAGTTCGCGGCGGACATGAAAGACGGGATCCTGAAATTCGGTGGCGGCAAAGAAGGCGACAAAAAAATTGACGCGTTCATCGAGAAGGTGGATTACCATGCGATGGACTTTGACGATGACGATGGCTACGCTGACCTGAAGGCTCTCCTCGAAAAGATCGACAAAGAACGTGGAACGCAAGGCAACCGGCTGTTTTACCTTGCCGTGGCTCCGGAGTATTTTTCCGACATCATCAACCGGCTTGGCGCGCAAGGCATGGCGCATCCCGAGAAGGGCCATGCACGGGTCATCATCGAGAAGCCGTTCGGGCACGATCTGGAATCGGCCAGAGAGCTGAATGATGATGTGAACAAAGTATTTGATGAGGACCAGATCTTCCGCATCGACCATTACCTTGGCAAAGAGACGGTGCAGAACGTCCTGGTCTTTCGCTTTGCGAACGGAATCTTTGAGCCGATCTGGAACCGCAACTATATCGATCACAT